>Ga0182027_10003408_pt1 | contig 25230 bp, 25 predicted proteins | sample 712E1DmetaG_FD_121300 | JGI IMG/M metagenome (GOLD analysis project Ga0182027, IMG submission 121300) | Permafrost microbial communities from Stordalen Mire, Sweden - 712E1D metaG (Illumina Assembly) | ecosystem: Environmental > Terrestrial > Soil > Wetlands > Permafrost | place: Sweden...
ACAGCAATATATTGTTTCGTAGTCTCGATGATTCTAATCTTTGCTAACCCATTCTGGAATCATATCATTGCAAAGTAAGAAACAAAATGAAAATTAACTGGTTCACAGTAATAGCTCAGATAATTAATTTCCTCGTTCTGGTCTGGTTGCTAAGACGATTTCTTTATAAACCTGTCCTTAAGGCTATTGACGAACGTGAAAATAAAATTGCGTCGGAGTTGAAAGATGCCAAAACTAAAGAGACTGAAGCTAAAAAAGAGCAGGCTGAATTCCTGAAAAAAAATGAAAAGTTTGATCAGCAAAAGAAAAAGCTGATGGACAATGTTATTGCCGAAACAAATGGGGAGCGGGAGAAACTACTTGAAGAAGCAAGGAATGAAGCCGCTGTTTTGCGTTCCAAACTTGAAAAATCATTGAATGCTATGCAGGAGAACCTCGAGCATGATATTGTGCAAAAGACACAGGAGGAAGTTTTCGCTGTAGCAAGAAAAACACTTAAAGACCTTTCATCCATGAGCCTGGAGGAACAATCTGTAAATATCTTTATCAATCGTTTAAAGGAATCAAAAAACGAGGAGAAAAAGAAACTTACCAAAGCTTTCAAAGCCGGTTCAGATTCTATACTTGTACAAACTGCATTTGATTTGCCTTCAAAACAGCAAATTGAAATTAAAAATACTGTTAATGAAATACTCGGCACAAAAACTCAGTTTCAATTTAAAACTGTGCCCGAATTAATAGGCGGCATTGAACTTACCTCCAATGGATATAAACTGGCATGGAGTATCTCAGAATACCTCAAATCAATTCAAAAAAGTATATCCGAAACGTTGAAAACAGAATTTAAAGAAGAACCTGAAAAAATGCCGGATATTAACAATAAAGAGAAAAAGGAACCGAAAGCAAAACAAAAAGTTAAAGCAAAGACGAAGGCGAAACCTATAGCAAAACAAGCAACAAGCAACCAGTAACACTTCTTCAAAATGCCAAAACACCAATTTAATAAAACTATAGATAATGCATTTGATCAATTGGCCCGTGCTAGAAAAAGCTTCATTTTGCCGTTGGTTCCCCGCGAAGTGGGTTCAGTAATAAGTGTATCAGCAGGAATTGTTAAAGTCTCAGGCCTTCCAGGAGTAGGTTTTGAAGAACTGTTGAAGTTCCCAAATGATTTATCTGCAATAGCATATAACATTGATGAAGATTCCATTGGGGCAATACTTCTTGGTGACGATTTCTTATTGAATGCCGGTGATGAAGCAGAACGGACAGGTCGTGTGATGGACATCCCGGTGGATAAATCCCTGATCGGGAGAGTGATCAACCCCTTAGGCGAACCGGTGGATGGAAAGGGTTCTTTTTCTTTTAAACAACGACTGCCTATAGAGCGACCTGCTCCTGCTATAATGGATCGCTCTACAGTTTCCATTCCCTTGCAAACAGGATTAAAGGTTATCGATGCACTCATACCAATTGGTCGCGGACAGCGTGAATTGATTTTAGGAGACCGTCAGACTGGCAAAACAGCTATTGCAATTGACACAATACTCAATCAGAATGATAAAAATGTATTATGTGTTTATTGCGCTATCGGACAGAGGGCCTCTTCCATAGCAAAAGTTATTGCTAACCTGGAAGAAAAAGGCGCAATGGAATATACTATTGTGGTTGCCACAGAAGGGAACAATGCCCCTGGATTGAAATACATCGCTCCGTACGCTGCCACAAGCATTGCTGAATATTTTATGGAACAAGGTCGTGATGTGCTTATTGTTTATGATGACCTGACTCATCACGCACGTGCCTATCGTGAACTTTCACTTTTGTTAAGAAGACCTCCCGGTCGTGAAGCATTTCCGGGAGACATCTTTTACATTCATTCAAGATTACTGGAAAGGTCCACTCATCTGAGTGATAAACTGAAAGGAGGTTCGCTTACTGCATTACCAATTATCGAAACTGAAGCTCAGGATATTTCTGCATACATCCCAACAAATCTTATTTCCATTACCGACGGACAAATCTATCTGTCTCCGAAACTTTTTGAATTAGGCATATTACCTGCAGTTGACGTCGGTAAATCAGTTTCCCGTGTAGGAGGTAAAGCTCAATTACCTGCATATCGTTCTATAACGGGAAACCTTAAACTAGCTTATTCTCAGTTTGAAGAACTGGAAACCTTTTCTCGTTTTGGTACACGACTGGATGAAAATACCCGTAAAATAATTGAACATGGGAAGCGCATTCGAGTCTGTCTCAAACAAAATGAGCTTTATCCAATGCCTGTTCCTGAACAGATTGTCATTCTTCTTGCATTGTCAGGCGGACTTTTTGACGTTGTACCTATTGACAAAATGCCGGAGGCTGAAGCGGAATTGCAGAAGATAATAACAGAACTTCCAAAGGAGGTATTAAGTCGCTTATTTTCAGATAATGACTTGAGCGATGCAGACCGTGAAATAATTTTGAAAATTGCCGGTGATACACTTGCTCCTTTTAAGGATAAACCTGAACCTGAAACAGAATCTGCATCAGAAACAGAAACGAAACCAAAACCAAAAAATGAACCTGAATCAGAACCAAAATCTGCATCAGAAACAAAACCAAAACCAAAACCAAAAAAAGAACCTGAACCAGGTCAAAATCAGAAGTAATGGATACATTAGAAAATTTGCGCAGAAAATTGGATGGTGCAGAAGATATAAAATCAGTAGTCCGGACAATGAAAGCTGTGGCAGCTTCTAATATTGGACAGTACGAATTGGCTGTTGAATCGCTTGGGGACTATTACCATACCCTAGCTTTAGGCATAATTGCGTATTTCAGGGAGAGTAAACTTGATGTTATAAAAGAGGAGCAAAACCAGGGAAAAAATAATGAAAAATTGATATGTGCAATAGTTTTTGGATCAGATCAGGGTTTAGTAGGGCAGTTTAATGATTCCCTTACCGGGTTCGTATCCAAGTCGCTCAATAACTTACCGGGTAAAAAGGAAATATGGGCTGTCGGTGAACGTGTTCAATTACTTCTGTCAGATTTTGGTTTTACCATAACAAATCGGTTCCCGGTACCCGGTTCTGTCAATGCGATTACCCCACTCATCGGGCAAATTTTGGTTAAAAGTGAAGAAAGCAATGAAGAAGGAAATATGAAAGAAGTTTATATTTTCCATAATCAACCAGTTTCAGCGGCAGCCTACTTACCCGTTTGTCAGCGGTTATTACCACTAGATGAAAAATGGAAACAGACATTTTCGGAACTTATTTGGCCAACCAAAAAAATTCCACAGATAATAGGTGATATTAGAACAACCTTGTTGGAACTTATTGATGGGTATCTTTTTGTCTCTTTGTTCAAAGCATGCGCAGAATCTTTGGCTAGTGAAAATTCAAGTCGGTTGGCTGCAATGCAAAGAGCTGAAAAAAACATAGAAGAAATGTTGGACGATCTTAACCATAAGTTTCATAGCTTGCGACAGAGTACAATTGATGAAGAACTATTTGATGTAGTGTCAGGATTCGAGGCACTGAAAGATGATACCAAAAAAGACTTCCATTCTTAGATCTGGGTATGTTTGACTAACCTTTCGTGCAATATTCTGTAAGCTGATCCGGTCAGTGTTCTTTCTCATGGTACTGTTATTAAAAAGTACTAATTAACTTTTCCGGGTTTTCCATGCGATTCTAACTTACAGCTTTCGCCAGGAGAAATGCAGCGACAGCCGCAATTATTCCTGTAACAGCCACTTTAATTGTTCCCTTTATCAGAGGTTGCCCTGTCATTTTACTTTTAAAATAGCCAAATATGATTAAAGCCAGAATAGTGACAATACACGATATATTGAACCCTGTTTTGCTATCACTGGCAATGATATAAGGGAATAAAGGAATGAATCCTCCAGCCAGATAGGAAATTGCAATTGTCCCAGCGCTTTTAGCTGCTCGGTTCTTTGCAGGCTTCTCCATATTTAATTCAAGCTTCATCATAAGGTCTGACCAATGATCCTTATTTTTGCTAACCTCCAATGCCACTTGTTTGCTTAATGGTTCTGACACGCCCATTTGCGTAAATATGTCTTCAACCTCTTTCAATTCAGTCAGTGGCACACTTTCAATTTCATCATATTCTCTTTTTAATTCAGCATCGTAATGTTCTACTTCAGACTGCCCTGCCAGAAAGCCTCCAAGACCCATTGAAATGCAACCAGCAGTTATTTCCGCTAGACCCGACACAATAATCAGATGATTAGTATTAAGCACTCCGCTTAGTCCTGCCGTAAGTGCAAAAGGAACAGTTAGTCCATCAGACATTCCTATGATAATGTCTTTTACCAGATTAGTATTCTTATTATGCTGTTCTTCCATTTACAATTCTCTTGCCAGAAAATAGGCATCCCAAATAGTATTCATAATGTTGCGAACTTTACGGGAATCACCAATGTTATATACAATTTTTTTGGAATCGCTCATCGAATCAAAGATATCTCTTTGTGAATGATAGCCTATAACTAATATGACTGTATCTGTCTTGATTTTTTTCTCTCCCTGAGGGGCCACAACCATCACTGAATCATCGGTCACAGATTTTATCGAAGAACTTCTCAATACCTCAATTTTGTTAAATACCAGAAGATCTTTCAGCATGTCATAATTTGCAAAACACATATCTTTTCCACCGCCGAGTATCTCTGACTGAATTTCCACTATTGTCACATTTGTTGAATTCATCTTTTATTGGTCATTATAAAAATAAAAGTGAAAGAAATTACTCTTCCAAGTTTTAGAATATTAATAATTTGGATATGCGTAATAGTCAACTCCTAATTTATTTTTAACATCTTTTTGTTCAATCGCATCGTGAGATTCTGATTTGATTTCAATATTGTTGGTTACACCTTTAACACCAGTAAGCCAGTTTATTGCATTCTTTGCTGCTTCTTTTTGGTAATTCCAGGGCAATTCACCTTCTAAAGTAACCCATCCATCTTCAACTTTTACGGTTACTTTGTCATTGGGAACTGACAAATTTGATTTCAAAGCACCAAATACTTCGTTAACAATTTCGACATTGGTTTTTGTCCATGAATTTGGAAATTTAACCTCTATTTTTTCAACCACTGCTTTCACCCCAATAACTTTTTTGGCTGCATCTTCTGCTTCCAATTTTTTAGCTTAACTATCCACCACACCCGTAAGAGAAACAATCCCATCTTTTACCATAACACCAATTTCCGCTGCATTCAATAACGGTTCCATTTTATTGCGTTTTGAACATCTGCCTGAAATTCCGAATTTGTTTTCATTTTTAAAATAATTTAGTAATGTAATAAAAAGTGTTACTGGCACAAAATTATATCCTTCGGTTACAATCAACATTACACATTAATTGAAAAAAGTTACATGATTCACACATTCCCAGCAGTCTGAATATCAATGAAGGACAAGACAATTAGCTGGCGCATTGAGCGAAATATAAGGAAATGCCGCGAGGTACATTGGAATAACACTTGATGAGTTGTTGGAAGCATATGATTCATTGAGTTTTTAATGTGCAGTTCTGATTAGTTACTAATTTCATTAATGAAAATGTCCTGGTGTTGCATGAAACAAACAGAATCAACCAGCCATTAACATTTAGAAAATGTGTGAATAATGTAACTCTTTCTGAAAGTTATGTAACACTTTTACGGCTGTAGAAGCTTAATTTCGTCCTCTTAAAATCATTAATGAGATGAAAAAAAAGGTCAATAATAGGAATCTGAATGATACAATTGCAAGTGATCAGAATAAAAATAATCTACAGGAATACCCTATCTATCCTGCTTCAGAAGATATCTATAGTAAGTGCAAAGAAGAGAAGGAAATAAATCCGGAGGACTCTTCTGGATTTAAAGATTCAATTCATTTTGATGAAGAAGCAATAAATAACGAAAGTGATTTCGATGATGATGTTTCAGGCAGCGATCTGGATGTTCCTGGATCAGAATTGGATGATGAACAGGAACTCATTGGAAATGAAGATGAAGAGAATAATTATTATAGTCTCGGGGGAGATGATCATAACGATCTGGATGAGGATGATAAATATTGATATACAGGACAATTACTGAAACCAACGTTATGGCGTTTTTCAGAAGAGTCATCCGATTATGTTCAGATGAGAACTTTCCTGACCTGACCTTGTTTTTGTAATTAAGTTGAAATAATTAATAAATTGAATAAATGAAAGAATACAAATTATTGAGTCCCGTAAAAGTTGGGTCTGCAAAGTTGCAGAATCGTGTGGTCATGGCACCAATGACGAGAAGCAGAGCAACAGGTAATGTTCCAAATCATCTCATGGAAGAGTATTACTGCCAACGGTCAGGTGCCGGGTTGATTGTAACAGAAGGTACATCACCCTCACCAAACGGGCTGGGCTATGCCCGGATACCAGGGATTTTCAGCAAACAGCAGGTTGAAGCCTGGAAAATGATAACCTCAGGTGTACATAGCGGAGGTGCAAATATTTTCGTTCAGCTTATGCATACAGGAAGGATTAGCCATCCTCTTAACATGCCTGAAAGTGCCAGAATTCTTGCACCTTCTGCTGTAAGAGCTGAGGGACAAATGTGGACCGATGCAAAACAGCTGCAGGACTTTCCTGTACCGGAAGAGATGACATTCGATGACTTGTTGCTGACAAGAGAAGAATATGTTACGGCTGCAAAAAATGCGATTGATGCAGGATTTGACGGTGTCGAGTTGCATGGTGCAAATGGTTACCTGCTTGAGCAATTCCTTTCTCCCATAAGTAATGTCCGGAAAGATAATTATGGTGGAAGTATTGGAAACAGGTGCCGGTTTATAGTTGAAGTAGTAACGGCCGTAGTTGATACTATCGGAAGAGGAAAAACCGGAATTCGGTTATCACCTTACGGAGTAGCCAGTAATATGCCTCATTATCCTGAAATCGACGCAACATATAAGTACCTGTCGGAACGTCTTAACAACCTGGGCATAGCATATATCCATCTTGTTGATCATTCAGCAATGGGAGCTCCCGTAGTTCCTGCCGAGATTAAAAATGTAATAAGGAATAATTTCAGAAACACTATTATCCTCTCCGGAGGTTATGACAAGGAAAAAGCCGAGACAGCTATTCAAAGTGGGTTGGCTGATCTTATAGCATTCGGACGTCCATTTATTAATAATCCCGATCTTGTCGAAAGATTTAGAAACAACTGGCCTTTATCGCAGGATCTCAAAATGGATCTGTTTTACACCGCTGATGAAAAAGGTTATACCGATTACCCTTGCTACAAAGTCTTATCAATACAATCTAAATGACAAATGACTTTCATTGATTATTACAAAACTTTAGGGATAAATAAAACAGCAACTCAAAAGGATATTAAAACTGCCTATCGGAAATTAGCCAGGAAGTTTCATCCCGATTTGAATCCTAATGATAAGGATGCGAAAAGGAATTTTCAACAGATCAATGAAGCTAATGAGGTACTGAGCGATCCTGAAAAACGTAAGAAATATGATCAGTACGGAAAGGATTGGCAACATGCCGAACAATTTGAAAATTCAAAACAGCAACAGGGACAATCCTCATATTCTCGAGGACAAAGCTATTCCGGAGAGCAATCAGGAGGCGATTTTTCTGATTTTTTCGAAGCTATGTTTGGGGGATCCACTGGAGCCGGAAGAAGCAGACAGATCAAATTCAGAGGAGAAGATTACAATGCAGAATTACATTTGGACCTGACTGATGCTTTTAAATCCCATAAACAAACGTTGACTGTCAATGGGAAAAATATAAGAATTTCTATCCCCGCCGGAATTGAAAACGGACAGATAATTAAAATACCAGGACATGGAGGACAGGGTAAAAATGGCGGACCAAATGGCGATTTATATATTACATTTTCAATAGCCAATTATCCTGGAATTAAGCGCTTAGGAAGTAATTTATATACTACCGTAGACCTGGATTTATACACTGCTGTTCTGGGAGGTGAAATTACGATCGACACTTTAAACGGGAAAGTAAAACTAAAAGTCAAGTCTGAAACACAAAATGGTGCTAAAGTAAAACTAAAAGGTAAGGGTTTCCCTGTGTATAAAAATGAAGGACAATTTGGAGACTTATTTATAACCTATAGCATTAAAATTCCAACAAATTTGAATGAAAAACAAAAAAAACTATTTACTGAAATATCTAAATCATAAACAATGCAAACAGAATATTTAATTGCCATTGATGAGTTCTGTGCAAATCACAATATTGAGGTTTCATTTATCAGTTCATTGCAACAAAACGGATTGATAGAGATATCCACCGTTAAAGAAACAGGATTCATAGATGCTGACCAGCTTCAGCAATTGGAGAAATATATTCGCTTTTATTATGAGCTGGATATCAACATAGAAGGTATTGAAACCATCACTCATTTATTGCAGAGAGTAATCTCATTGCAGGATGAAATTATTATGTTGAGGAATAAACTGCGTCTCTATGAATCAGAATTGTAAACAGGCTTAACTGTTTGCAGTTCACCTATTTTATCAAAAATATAACATAATAAAATGGAAAAAATAAAACAGCTGGGTATTTGGATGGATCATTCAATTGCCCATTTAATGGATTTAACAAATGGTGCAATTGTACAAAGTATTATTGTTTCAGAATTTACTCATGATGATAAAAAATTTGGTTTAATGAAGGATGAAAAACATATGCACATCAAAAAGGAGCACATGCAATCAGGTTATTATAAAAAACTGAGCGAGGCTATTATAAATTATCAGGAGGTGGTTCTGTTTGGACCGACAGAAGCCAAAAACGAATTATTGAACTTGCTTAAAACCAATCATCTTTTTAAGAATATAAAAATTGAGGTAAAAGATACCGATAAAATGACCGAAAATCAAATGCATGCTTTTGTAAGAGAATACTTTAAGTAGTTGATTATTTAAAATGGGAAATATAAACACTAATCCGGAAGTCATTTCCCCTGCAAAATCTGATGAAGGTGCTCCAACTCAGAAGGATCGTAATGGGAAATTCCGGGCTTTTCTGAGGCAACATAGACTGTGGCTGATTATCGCACTCATTGCAGTCATTGCATGTGTCTTTGGGTATCACTGGGTGTTTGGTAAAACCAAACCAATCTATGTCACTGCGACTGTCGAACGTGGTGATATTGAAAATACTGTTGTTGCGGCAGGCATCATACAGCCCATAACATATGTTGATGTTGGTGCTCAAACCTCCGGTAAACTAAAATCACTTAAGGTCAGTCGTGGCGATAAGGTTCAGAAAGACCAGCTACTTGCCGAAATAGATCCGATTCTGGCGCAAACAGCTCTTACAGCTGCAAACGCAACGCTCGAAAATATGACTTCGCAACGCTCTCTGAAAGAGGCGCAACTTGAGCTGGCCGAATTGCAATGGAACCGTAATAAGGAGCTCTTTGCTCAAAAGGTCATTGCTGCAAGTGACCGTGACATCAGCAAAGCCAATTTTGATGTTGCATCCGCCGATGCCGCTTCACTGACAGCGCAGGTAAAGCAGGCAACCGCCGCAGTAAGCACTGCCCAGGCAAATTTGGGTTATACCAAAATAACGGCGCCGATAGCTGGTGAAGTAGTTTCTATAACCACTCTGGAAGGACAAACAATCAATGCCAATCAGCAAGCACCAAATATTCTGCGTATTGCCAACCTGGATACTGTGACTATCTGGTCGCAAGTCTCAGAAGCTGACATAAGTCGCATCAAACTTGGCCAGAACGTTTATTTTACAGTCCTTGGAGGAACCCGGCGCTGGACTGGCACGATCAGGCAAATCCTCCCTACTCCGGAACTCATCAATAATGTAGTGTTCTACGATGTACTGTTCGATATTCCTAATCCTGGACGTGAATTGGATATTCAGATGACTGCTCAGGTCTTTATTATACTGGCTCAGGCGAAAAATGTTTTACTTATACCTACTGCTGTCATCGGCAATGCCAGTGATAGTGCAGAAATCAATGTACAGATACTGAAGGATAATGGAAGTTTCGAGTCGCGTGCAATCAAACTTGGCATCAGGAGCGAAATCTCAACGGAGGTCATATCTGGTCTCGAGGAGAATGAAAAGGTCATTATCAAGGGAATCATATCACAGAAGAATACAAAAAGTGCGCTGAGCGCCAGGAAAGGACTATAATGTCTTCACCACTCCTCGAATTAAATGCTGTTAGTCGTACCTATACCACGGGTGGCGAACCGCTGACAGTTCTCAAAGAAGTAAGCCTGGTGATTCAGAATGGTGAATTCGTAGCCATTATGGGAGCATCAGGCTCGGGCAAGTCTACGCTTATGAACATCATCGGCTGTCTCGACAAGCCTACTAGCGGCACTTATAAAATTAGAGGCATTCAGGTAGCCAGTCTTGGTGGTGATGCACTGGCAGCATTGCGACGCGACACTTTTGGCTTCATCTTTCAGCGATACAATCTGATGTCCGACCTGAGTGCTGTCGAAAACGCGGGAGTTCCTGCTATTTATCGCGGTATGCCAAAAACCCAGCGAAGGACTATCGCCAGTGATCTGTTACGTGAACTCGGACTGGGCGACAGGTTGCAACACCATCCCAACCAGCTCTCCGGCGGACAGCAACAACGTGTAAGTATCGCCCGCGCTCTCATGAACGGCGGGCCGGTAATCCTGGCCGATGAACCTACCGGAGCACTTGACAGTCAGGGCGGAAAAGAGGTCATGAGCATTCTTGTGAAATTGCATGGAGAAGGGCATACAATCATTTTGGTGACCCATGACAGCGAAATCGCTGCTTATGCTCATCGGATAGTTCGGATTGCTGATGGACGTATCACATCCGACGAAGAAAAGAAGAAAGGTGAAGTAAATAATCCAGTGAAGGCTATCGAACCGGGAAAAGATACCAAGCCGCATGTAGCAGTTCTCGGTGAAGCAATTAAGATGGCATTTCGTTCATTAGTTCATAATCGGTTGCGAACTGCGCTGACTATGCTGGGCATAATAATAGGTGTCGCCTCGGTGGTTGCACTGATGGCGATTGGTAATGGAGCTAAGCAGGAAGTTCTTGAGCGAATACAGGCTATGGGTACAGACCTCTTGACGATTGAGCGGGGACCGCCTGCCGTTCGTGCTTCAGCCGAAATTGTGGTCAGTTTTCTTCCTGAAGATCTGCCATATATTTCCAGTGTGCCTGGTGTCGCCTTGACAAATCCTGAAACATCGCAGTCTTCATTGCTGCGTTTTGGCCACGAGGACTTGATGGTTACTGTGGTTGGAACAAGCGAAAATTTTCCTCAGGTACACGATTGGCCTCCTCAATCAGGGGTATTCTTTTCTGAAGAACATGTGAAGCGCTATGCCCAGGTTGTCACCATCGGCCAGACCGTAGCGACTAACCTGTTCCCTGATGGTACAAGTCCTTTGGGACAGTATGTGCTCATTGGAAATGCACCTTTCCTGATTATAGGCGTACTGAGCAGCAAAGGTTCAACTCCCCGCGGAGACGATCTGGATAACTCTGCCTGGCTACCTTACACAACAGCCGGAGCGCGAATCTTTGGACAACGTTTTTTCCAGCATATCGTCGTAAGGGTAATGCCGGGCGCTGATATGGCAATCGTGCAGGAAGGCATTCATGCTGTGCTGCTTAAACGTCATGGCAAAGAAGACTTTAACATAAGGAATATGGCCGATACCATTGCAACGGCTAATGAAACCCAGAATACATTAACCTATCTGCTGACGGCAATCGCTATCATTGCATTATTGGTTGGAGGAATTGGTGTGATGAATATCATGCTGGTTTCGGTAACTGAACGCACAGGCGAAATCGGTATTCGTATGGCTGTCGGTGCACGTAGCTTCGATGTGTTGTTTCAATTTCTTACTGAAGCTGTGATGGTCTGTTTTGCAGGCGGACTAGTTGGTATTCTCATTGGGATTGGTGGCGGTTTATCTACCTCTGCAATTGCTGGCTGGCGGGTTATCTTCACAGTTCCTCCGATAATTATTGCTTTTGGATGTGCTTTTCTTACAGGTATAATATTTGGTTATCTTCCTGCAAAAAAAGCCGCTCAATTAGATCCCATTGAAGCGCTGGCCAGGGATTAAGGAATACCACTTTGACAAATAACCTTAAAAAGGTCTGTTCCAAGTCAGTGAGAAAATTCCATTGGAATATAAATACTAATAATTAATTTTCAGAAAGAATTTTCTACAGATCAATGAAATAAATGAATAATTTAGAAAATTATGAACCAAATCCCTCAACCTTTCTGGAGTGTTTCCTCTATTGAGTCACTCAATAATCTTAATACAACAGCAGGGGGCCTTACAACTGATGAAGCAAAAAAAAGGCTCATAAGTTATGGCGCGAACCGATTGAAACCCCCAAAACGATCAGATGTATTCACTCTCCTTTTTGCACAATTTAAAAGTCCTATTATTCTGATTCTCTTAATAGCAACATGCCTGTCATTGTTTTTACATAACATAGTTGATGCTTCAATCATTTTTACTATTGTTCTGATAAGCGGGCTCCTCGGATTCTGGCAGGAGCATGGTGCTTCCAATGCGGTAGCGAAACTTCTGGCAATGGTCCAGATTAATGCCACGGCTCTTCGCGATAGTAACCAACAGGAAATTCATATTGAAGAAATCGTTCCTGGTGATATTGTCATTCTGAATGCAGGTGACATTGTTCCGGGAGATTGTATCCTTCTTGAGTCGAAGGATGTTTTTGCTGATGAAGCAATGCTCACCGGTGAGACTTACCCGGTGGAAAAATCTGTTTCAGTTTTACCAGCTGACAATGCCCTCTCAAAGCGAACAAACACTTTATGGATGGGAACTCATATTGTAAGTGGCAGTGCAAAAGCAATTGTCATACTGACAGGTAAAAACACTGAGTTTGGAAAGGTGTCTGAGCGGCTAAAACTCAAAACTCCGGAAACTGAATTTGAACATGGTATCCGTAGATTCGGTTATTTTCTTGGGGAAGTCACTCTTGTATTGGTGGTCATGATATTTGCAATCAACGTTTATCTGCACAGGCCTGTTCTGGAAGCTTTTCTTTTTTCTCTGGCTCTTGCGGTCGGACTTACTCCTCAGCTATTACCTGCAATCATCAGCATCAACCTTGCACATGGCGCAAAAAACATGGCGTCAAAAAAAGTCATCGTAAAACGGCTTGCTTCCATCGAAAATTTCGGCAGCATGAATATAATATGCTCAGATAAAACCGGCACTCTTACAGAAGGAATAGTACAGGTAGAATCTGCAGTCAATGTTAATAGTGATATAAGCGAAAAAGTATTTCTTTTTGCATATCTGAATGCCTTTTATGAAACAGGCTTCACCAACCCGATAGATAAAGCCATCCTTGACTATAGGAAGACAGATCTGGCAGGATACTTAAAAATGGATGAAATACCATACGATTTTCTTCGGAAACGTTTGAGTATTGCCGTATCGCATGGCGATACACATTTTATGGTAACAAAAGGTGCTTTGACCAATATACTCGATGTATGTACAACTGTAGAAATCAGTGAGGGCAATATTGTTGATATAGCATCAATGGACAATAAGATACAGAAACACTTTACAGAGTTTAGCAATCAGGGTTTTCGCACATTAGGCATTGCTTATAAAAACATACCATCAGGATCGCTCATTCATAAAAGCGATGAAAAGGATATGACATTTTTAGGGTTTCTCACACTTTTTGACCCGCCAAAACCGAATATTATTGACACTATTGCAAGCCTTAAAAAAATCGGAGTATCACTCAAAATTATCACCGGTGATAATCATCTTGTCGCTACAAGTCTTAGCAAAAAAATGGGATTGTCAGATAATAAAATCATCACAGGGACTGAACTTCGTCAGATGAGTGATGCAGCACTGGTGAGATCTGTTGGAGGCGTGGATGTTTTTGCCGAAATAGAACCCAACCAGAAAGAACGGATTATCATTGCTATGCGTAAAGCCGGGAACGTTGTCGGATACATGGGTGATGGCATAAATGATGCTTCAGCTCTTCACGCCGCTGATGTTGGAATTTCTGTCGATACTGCTGCTGATGTTGCCAGGGATGCAGCCGATATTGTTTTACTTGAAAAAGATCTTGGCGTTCTGGTCGAAGGCGTGAGAGAAGGACGAACAACATTTGCCAATACGCTTAAATATGTCTTTATGGCTACAAGCGCTAATTTTGGTAATATGTTCAGCATGGCAGGAATATCGCTTTTTATTCCATTCCTTCCATTACTTCCCAAACAGATTCTTCTTACAAACCTTATGACCGACTTCCCGGAAATGACTATTGCAACTGACAGTGTAGATGAGCAAATGATTGACTACCCACGACGCTGGGATATCAAAGCAATACGTAAGTTTATGATTACATTTGGTCTGGTCAGTTCTCTGTTTGACTACCTGACATTTGGACTGCTTCTGCTTGTTCTGCGGTCTAATGAGAGTCAGTTCAGGACCGGATGGTTCCTGGAATCGGTTATTTCAGCATCGATAATTGTATTGGTCATCCGCAGCAGGAAGCCATTTTTCAGAAGCAGACCGGGGAAATATCTCTTAATTGCAACCATATCTATCGCTGTAATTACACTCATTTTCCCCTTTACACCACTTGGTAGAATATTTGGTTTCAGCCCACTCAGTCTTTCAATATATTTGCTCCTTCTGTTGATCGTTGTCTTATATATTGTAGCAGCTGAAATTACCAAAACATTTTTTTATAAGCTGGTTAAATTTTGACATTTTAAAATTTGATAAACTCCATAAACCTATTTTGCTATGAACAAAAAGATTATTGGATCAACAGTGGGTTTACCACTAGTAAATGTTGCTGCATTAATAATCATTTTTGCGGGAGTAATTTATGCAAAGTCGATTATCGCTCCCTTTTTACTCGCACTTTTTATAAGTATCATTTGTGCACAACCCATTTCCTGGATAGAAAAAAAAGGAATTCCCAGATGGCTTGCCCTGATCATAGTGGTTCTGGGAGTGATTGTACTTTTTTCAGGATTTACTTTCCTGATTGGGGGAACATTGTCCTCCTTTTCAGGTAATCTGTCTAAATATGAATCTACTCTTTCAACAATCAGTAACACATTCATTCAGTTTTTAAATGACAAAGGTTTAAATATCCCCAAAGATCAGTTAACTATTCTTTTCCAGCCTGCGAAGATCCTGGAATTTACAGCAAGCGCTTTAAATGGACTGTTTAATATGGTGGGGCATACTTTCTTGATCTTCCTGATCATTTTATTTATTCTTATGGAATTCGGAAGCTTTTCGGTCAAAGCCCAGGCTATTATAAGTGAATCGGATAAATCCAATTTCTATTTTCCTTTAATATTAAAAAATATCCGTCACTACCTTGGGATAAAAACTTTATTCTGCTTGCTGGTTGGAGTTCTTATCTATTTAGCCTTACTGTTAATTGGGGTTGACTATCCCCTCCTGTGGGCATTAATTGCTGCTCTTACATATTATATTCCAAATATTGGATCCATCATAGCCACAATTCCTACTATCCTCTTTGCCCTGATACAGCTTGGATTAGGTGGTGCACTGTGGACTCTCGGCTTATCTATGGTTATCCACAACCTTATTGGGAACTTTATTGAACCCAGGGTAATGGGAAAAGGTTTAGGCCTGTCAACGCTTGTTGTGTTCCTGTCACTTCTCTTCTGGGGATTCATACTTGGAATGGTAGGTATGTTTCTTTCAGTTCCTATCACAATGACCCTTAAAATCATCCTTGAACAGAATGAGAAAACAAAATGGGTGGCAATACTATTAGGAACCCCGGCTGAAGCAAAAATCTTTCTTCAAAATAAAGGAATTGTTGAAAAGAATGAACATAAGAAACTCCTTTAGAAGCAAACTGCAATATGCACAAATATAAGATTGTCCTCTATTGTTCTTTTTTTCTGCATTTGAATCAGTATCATAAATTCCGGCTCTCCCGATATTAAATAATATATTACTCCATTCTAGTCCTTGCGTTGTCAGAATTTGGCATTTATATTCTATTCCTATAGGACTAATGAAGAAGTGACTTTTAGCCTTCATGAAGGGAAGGAGGTTTTAAAAATCTTAAATATTAAGCAAAAAATCATCATGGATTTTTTTTAGTTCAGGCTTTACGTTAAGAATAGCTTTTTCATGATTTGAGCAATGGAAATTTCTGGAACCTTATAAAAATGTGTGAATCATGTAATTTTTATTTATAATCATGTAAGCCTTTTTCTGATACTTACAATATCTTTCATACATATTATTCACAAAAATGAATCAAATGAAAAAAGCTGGAATAATCATCATTTTAATCGGTCTGGTATTGACCATTTTTACTGCTATAACTTTTTTTACTAGAGAGAAAGTCGCTGATATAGGAACAGTTAAAATTACAAGAAGTAAACCGCACTACCTTTCATGGTCACCATTGATTGGAGTGGGTGTAATGGGTATCGGAGGAGTAGTATTACTCTTTTCTACTAAGAAGCAATAGGATATTTGAATTCTGTACTACTTATTCATATTTGGAGCATTGGATCAAAGAAGCTGATTCAATAGACCTCATCAGGTTTAAAATGTGTGAATTATATAAAACTGATAAGGAATTATGTAACAATGCTTCCTGAATATCAATCTAACTTTACCAGTAAAGAACTAATAATTGCAAAAACATGTCAAAAATACTTTTCATTGGTGGGTTTGTACTGATTATAGTCTGGGCTATTGGATTTTTCGGATTCCATAAAAGTGGAATTATTCATATTCTTCCTGCAATAGCAATCATAGGCTTCATAATCAGACTTCTCTATAACAAATCATTGGTAAAGGAAAACATATATTAAACCAGACAGGGTGGAATTTAAAAGCATACGAATAGTAATAATTTTATAAAATGTAATGAAAAAAATTGTAGTAATAGGTTTGTTTGTATTTTGTTTGATTTCGATCAGCAATGCTCAGGATTATAAAACTGGGATCGGCCTGAGAGGTGGATTGGATTATGGACTTACAATAAAACATTTCATAAGTGAAAAATCAGCCCTGGAATTTCTTCTTGTCAACAGATGGAGTGGCTTTGAGGTTACAGGGCTTTATGAATTGCATAACCAGATTGCTGATGTTGAAAGGTTTAAATGGTTTATTGGATTCGGAGCACATATTGGCTTCTGGAACGGTAATTATACTCACGATTATTGGGGAAATCCGGGAACAAACTATACAGTTATAGGTCTCGACGGGATTCTTGGCCTGGAATACAGCTTCAAAGAAGTCCCTATAAATCTAAGCCTCGACTGGAAACCAGCCTTAAATTTTATCGGTTATTCTGGTTTCTGGGCTGATGAAGGAGCTCTCTCAATTCGTTTTATCTTTTAATAAGGTTAACTTGAATATAAGTAAAAATGCCCTCCTGAAAAGATTTAGCAATTACATACAAAATTCTTAATTGAAAAACTTATAAAAAAGAAAAAATGTTTAACAGGAATATTGTGCAAGAGGCACTGAAAAACACTTGGATGTCAGATTATAATTCAGGTTTGGTTCCTGATAACCCTTTAAATGATCAGGATAGTGTTATATCGTTGTTGATCCATGACATTTTTGGTGGTGAAATTCTAAAGACCCATAGGAAAAGAGGTTGGCATTTTTATAACCGTATTAATGGTGAACGATTTGATTTTACAGGACCGGTAAAGGGTAAATCCTCAGGTGATAATCATTTCGAAGATATTCTCTCCGAACCTGACGAGACTTATAATTTTTTTTCACAGGAGGATTATTCAACATTTCTAATGAGGTTTGTTAGGGTATTCGAAGAAGCTGTAGGGCTGAATAAATATAAGCCGGACTACTCAGCTTGAAAGTTTTACTGTGCTATTATAATAACTTGGTTTACTTTGGAGACAATCCTATCAGTGAATGTCAGGGTACTGGCACAGACTCCTGTCATTCCTGATAAAAATGTTGTTACAAAACACCAATGGATTAAGAGAGATGTAACAACCCTGAATGCAAAACAGAAAAGAGGCTTCCATAAAAAGTCTCTTTTTATTTTTTGCCTATCATTCTCTTTCTCGCTCCTTCCCTTCTTCCCGTTGTTCCGTTTAGCAGAATTTCGTTCCTTTGCTCCTCAATCTCCCTTTCTCCTTTTGCTCCCTCATCAATACACCTACCGGTAAATTTTATGATTTTACCGATTATTATAACAAATAATAAGCTTTATTGAATTTCTTTGCAGAATAATTTGAATTGATATGAATAAACCTGTCTCCCGGTCTGTCAAAGGAAAAAACAACGAGGCAAATATATTCAGTCTGCTGAAACCATACTATGCAATGGTGATCCTGCTGATTATTATGGCGTTGTTGGGAAGTGCTGTAAACATGTTGATTCCGAAAATCATTGCTCACGGTATTGATGCTTTTTCATCGGGACATTTTAAGACCGGGATCGTGGTTGTTCAGTTCTTATCAGCAGCAGCGGCAATATTTATATTTACTTTCTCACAAAACATCATTCAGACTTATGCTTCAGAAAGGGTGGCCAGAGATCTTCGCTCCAAACTGTCTGACAGAATCTCTCTGCAGAGTTATTCCTTTGTTCTTAAGTCTAATCCGTCAAAACTTTTAACAAACCTTACTTCGGATATCGATTCTATAAAAATGTTTGTTTCTCAGGCATTTGTTATCATTATCTCCTCTGCTTTTGTTATAATTGGTACTTCAGTTCTTCTCATTCTTATAAACTGGAAACTTGCATTGGCAGTTATATCAATAGTTCCCGTTATTGGCGGGACATTCTTCATTGTTCTAAGGAAAGTAAGGGTATTGTTCAAACGGAGCAGGGAAAATATTGATTCGCTCAACAAAATTATAAATGAAAGCATTATGGGGTCGGCATTAATAAGAGTGCTGAACTCACAACAACCTGAAAGCCTGAAATTTCTGGAGACCAATGAAGTATCACGCAATTTGGGCTTATCCATTCTTAGGCTGTTTGCAACTCTTATCCCGGTTATTATGTTTGTCTCGAACCTCGCTATAGTTACAATCCTTGCCATGGGTGGTCATTATGTTGTTGCGGGAAATATGTCTCTTGGGAATTTTGCAGCATTCAATAGTTATATTGCATTGCTGATATTCCCAATACTTATGATTGGTTTCATGAGCAACATCATAGCATCTGCCACGGCTTCATATCAAAGAATACAGACTGTTTTAGAAGCTCCGGAAGCTCCCGAAACAGGAACTATTTCAAGCAATATAAAAGGGGATATCAGTGTGAAAAATGTTTCACTTTTCTATGGTGATAAACCTGTATTGAAGAATATTTCATTTTCAGTAAAAGCAGGAAGTAAAACTGCTATTATTGGTCCCACTGCAGCAGGCAAAAGTCAGTTATTGTACCTGTTCACAAACCTTATTTCTCCTGACTCAGGTTCAATAGAATTCGATGGGATCAGTATGGACAGATATACCAAAGAATTGTTCCATAGTCAGATAGGCTTTGTTTTTCAGGACAGTGTGATTTTTAATATGAGCCTTCGTGAAAACATCGCTTTCAACGACAAGGTCACAAATGAGTCATTGGAAAAAGCTATTGAAACAGCCGGACTGACTGACTTTATTGAATCATTGCCTCAGAAACTCGATACCATTGTTTCAGAGCGTGGTACAAGTCTTTCAGGTGGGCAAAAGCAACGGATTATGCTGGCAAGAGCACTTGCCATAAATCCCGGAATTCTTTTGCTGGATGATTTTACATCGCGTGTTGACAGGAAAACGGAAAACACAATCCTCTGCAACCTTGAAAATAATTATCCCGGTCTGACCCTCATATCTGTTACTCAGAAAATTGCACCAGTAAGGCATTTTGAACAAATTATACTCTTAATGGAAGGCGAAGTAATTGCTTCAGGTAAACACAAGGAATTGTTGGAGAGTTCACCTGAATATGCTCAGATTTACAACTCACAACGAAGCACTCACCACTATGAACTATAATTTAAATCAGCCATCGGATAAAACGGCGCAAAAAACATCAAATATTGTTGCGCTCCGAAAATTGATTTCTCTTATAGGGGAAGAGCGTCGTAATCTGGCTATTGCATTTGCTGCCATCTTTTTAAATGCAGGATTAAGTTTACTTGGTCCATGGCTTATTGGTTATACCATTGACAATTATATTCAAACAAAACAGTATCATAGCGTGATGATATTCTCCGGCATTCTGCTTTCATTATACATCATTGCTTTTTTTGTAAATTATATTCAAATGCGCCTTATGGGTGGGATAGGACAAAGAATGCTGTTCAGTCTGCGTAATGCTGTATTTAACAAACTCCAGGAATTGCCGGTAGATTTTTTCAACCAGAATAAAGCAGGCGACCTGATATCGCGAATCAATAATGATACCGATAAACTAAACCAGTTTTTCTCACAGTCCTTAATGCAGTTTATAGGCAGTATAATTACGATGACAGGCGCAGGGATTATTCTGTTATGCATCAATCTGCCTTTGGGTCTTGCAGCCCTCTCTCCTGCCTTATTAGTATGGATTTTCACTAAAACTGTTTCACCCTGGGTAAAGCGAAAGAATGCAGCCAGCTTGAAAAGTACCGGCGGCTTAAGCGCTGAAATCCAGGAGAGTCTAGCAAATTTTAAAGTCATCATTGCTTTCAATCGCCGCGACTATTTCCGGAAACGTTTTGAAGAAGCCAACCGAGAGAATTATACCCGATCTATACAGGCAGGCATAGCTAATAATGTGTTTGGGCCGGTCTCTACGATTGCTGCAAACATTGGTCAGCTTATAGTACTTGCACTTGGGGTTTATCTGATTACAAAGGGACATTTTTCTATTGGCTTGCTCATAAGTTTTATTGCCTATGTCACCAACTTCTATAACCCCGTGCGACAGTTGGCAGCTTTGTGGGCTAATTTTCAGGTAGCGATGGCAGGCTGGGACCGCATTTCACTGCTACTATCACTTGAAACCGATTTACATTTAATTGAAGACGATAAAAGCGAGACTTGCACATCTGTAATCTGTTTTCGTAATGTATCATTCAAATATCCTAATGGCAAAGAGGTATTGCATAAGGTAAGCTTCAGCCTTGATAAGGGAAAAACATATGCGTTTGTCGGGCCAACCGGAGGAGGTAAAACCACTACTGCATCACTTATTGCCAGATTATACGACCCAACCAAAGGAACTATACTATTGGATGGCAAGGATATTCGTTCTTTCAAAACTGAAGAGCGTTGCCGGAAAATAGGATTTATTCTTCAGGAACCTTTTCTCTTTTCAGGAACAATCCGCGACAATATTTTATACGGAAATACAGAATACAGGAACCTTTCCAATGAACGACTATCAGAAGCCATTTCAGAGGCTGGCCTCAACAGCCTGCTGGAACGTTTTGATCAGGGACTCGACTCAAAAGTACAAACTACCGGAGATGGGATCAGCTTAGGACAAAAGCAACTTATTGCTTTCATGCGTGCAGTACTTCGTAAGCCCGATCTCCTTATTCTTGATGAAGCCACTGCAAACATTGATACGGTTACAGAACAATTGCTGGAAAACATACTGAAAAAACTTCCTGAAACAACCACCAGGGTAATAATTGCCCATCGTTTGAACACCATTGAAAATGCCGATGAGATTTTCTTTGTGAATACCGGGAATGTAATTCCTGCAGGATCGTTCAGTGATGCTATCAACCTGCTTCTGCATGGGAAAAATGAAAGTTGAGGCGTGAGGTGTGAGAAGCGAGTATTGATGCGTGAACGCAGTTGAAGATAATTTAGAAACAACTCGAAAACATAATCTTCAGTTATACGTTAATATATAAAGAAATTGAAAAACCATTAATTATGAATCCAAATACAATCAGAGAGTTTGCTTCTTCTTTTCAAAAAAGCAGAATACTGTTAAGCGGCTTTGAACTTGACATATTTACAAATATTGATGAATCCGGTACAACAAACAATCATATTGCAACTAAATTTCATTTGGACGAACATGCTTGCGAGCGCCTGATGAATGCTTTGGTATCTCTGGGCTTTCTTACAAAGCAAAACCATTTATTCTTTAATACCCCGGAAAGTTTTATATTTCTATCAAAAAAGAGTTCAGATTATCTGGGCGGTATGATGCATACAAACCATCTCTGGAATACTTGGAGCAAGCTTACTCAGGTTGTAAAAACCGGTAAATCAGCTCACCCTGAAGAAATTAATGAAAGAGGAGATGATTGGCTTTTCCCTTTTATAAATGCAATGCACGACAGAGCAAAAAAACAGGCTCCTCAACAGCTGGCAGATATTGATTTGTCCGGAATAAAATCAACTTTGGATATCGGCGGCGGTTCCGGTGCATATTCAATGGAATTTGTTTCCAAGAAACCTGAAATTAAAGCAACTGTTTTTGATCTTCCAAGTGTAATACCTATAACAAAGAAATTTCTTGATAAAGAAGGTTTTTCAGATAAAATAAAAACTTATCCGGGTGATTACACAAAGGATGATTTACCAAAAGGATTCGACCTGGTATTCTTGTCTGCTATTATTCATAGTAATTCACTGGATATTAACCGGGGTTTAATAAAAAAATGTTTCCAATCTTTGAATAAAAATGGTAAGATTATTATCCAGGATTGGATAATGAACAATGACAGAACCCAGCCGGTAGCAGGAGCCGTTTTTGCAATAAATATGCTCGTGGGAACTGAAGCAGGAGATTGCTTTACTGAGCATGAAGTTACTGAAATGTTAAACGCCGCAGGATTTAAGAATATTTCTAGAAAAGAATTTGAAACAGGTTTGAGTCAAATGGTAGCTTATAAGATTTAAACTTAATTTTATAATAATTTTCTCCCTGAAAATCAAACTTATTACCCTCAATGGATTCTTTGCAGTCTGGTCAGTATCTACCTTTTAGATTTTTCCCCCTGTAAATTCTCTTTTTGTTGTCTGACCTGATCTCTCCTTCTTTCCATTCCGGTACCGGACCTATACTGACTGGCGGCTGAAACTTTGGAATACTGGCTTTTATTAAATGTTCAATCTTCCTCAGTTTATACATCTCCTTTTGGGTCACAAGAGTGATAGCTTCACCTTTCTCATTAACCCTTGCAGTTCTTCCGACACGATGAACATAATCTTCAGCATCATGAGGTACATCGTAGTTGATCACCAGGTTAATTTCCTTAACATCTATTCCACGGCTCATTACATTTGTTGCAACTAAAACACGTATCTTTTTAGACCTGAAATCCCTTAACACTTCTTCCCGTTTTTCCTGATCCAGGTCAGAAGAAATTCCTGTCGCAGGAAATCCATTCCGGCCAAGGGATCTGACAATTTCAGATATTTTGCTTTTTGTAGAGGTAAAAATAAGGATGCTGTTATAAATTTTACGCTCAGATAAAATGTGTTTAATTACTTTTATCTTCTGCTCTTCATAGATTAAATATGCTTTTTGATCAACCCCATCTGCAGGTGTTGAAACGGATAATGAGATTTCGACCGGATTGTGCAAAACTTTTTTAGCTAATTGCCGGATACTGTATGGCATTGTAGCGCTGAACATTAAAGTCTGATGTTTTTTCGGGAGATAGGAAATGATTGTTTGTATATCATCAATAAATCCCATATCCAGCATTCTGTCAGCTTCATCCAGGATCAGGTGTTGAAGATTTTCAAAATTGACCTTTCCTGACTTCAAATGAGACAATAATTTACCCGGAGTGGCAATAATGATATCCGTTCCGTTTAAGAGAGCCCCCTTTTGTGTTTCCCAGTCGTTTCCGTCACCACCTCCATACACAGCAACCGATTCAGTAGGGATAAAATAGGAGAATCCTTGTATCTGTTGTTCTATCTGAATAGCCAATTCTCTGGTAGGGACTATTATAAGGGTATCGATATGGGTTCCATTTTTGCCAATCAACTTATTGAGAATGGGTAGAACAAATGCTCCCGTTTTACCTGTACCTGTTTGTGCACAAGCAATTAAATCTCTGTTTTCGAGAATCACCGGAATTACTTTTTCCTGGATAATTGTAGCCTCTTCAAAGCCCATATATGAAATAGCTTCCAATAATTGTTCATCAAGTTTGAGTTCCGTAAATTTCATCCGAGTTTAATGTAATCTGATTTTAATATATCTGCTAATGATTTCTAAATATGTTGTGTTACTTAGCAAACCAACGGCAAAATTATCAATATTTGGCAGGTGTATCTTATAAAGTGATAATCTATTTCATTTCCGGATTAAAAACCCGGCATCATAGTGTCAGTTTTTTCTTGTTGAGGTGAGAAGCTAAGTAATGAACTTTAGTGGATTGTCATAATTGAAATTTCAAGTTAAACCTAGATCCTTTACCAGGAGCAGAGTTCACTGAAATTGTCCCATCATGATTTTGCATTATTTGCTTTGACAGGCTTAATCCTATTCCTGAACCATTTTTTTTTGTTGTATAAAATGGTACAAAAATATCTTCAATAATATCGCTGGATATTCCAATTCCATTATCCTCAACCTGAATTATTGTACCATCATCGGTGTAGAATGCTTTCAGGTGAATTGTTCCGTTCTTCTTATTGGATAAAGCTTCAATTGCGTTTTTTATTAAATTTATAAGAATTTGTTCAACCTGGGCATAGTCTGCAACTATTGCAATATCTTCAGGATAAACACTTGCAGTAATTTTTATGTTTTTTGATATATTTGATTCCATGAGGAGTTTGCAATTCAAAAACAGACTATCAATGGTGAATTTGCTTAAATTAGGTTTTGGTAATGATGTTAAGCTTCTGTATTTATCAACAAAATCTAATAATCCTTTTCCTGTTTCTTCAATAGTATTCAACCCGGAAAGTGTTTTAGAAACTATTTGATGATCAATATTTTCCAATAGGACAGGGTTTCCATCGTCCTTCTTCTTAAAGTACCCGGAAATCACTGTTGTAAGAGAGGTAATCGGACTAATTGAATTCATGATTTCATGGGTTAACACCCTGATTAATCTTTGCCAGGAATCCAATTCTTTTTTATCGAGTTCATTGGTAATATCCTGAAAAGAAACCAGTTTTATTACATTGCTTTCAAATTTCAGTTCAGTGGCTTTTACTAAAATACTTTG
>Ga0182027_10003409_pt1 | contig 25229 bp, 20 predicted proteins | sample 712E1DmetaG_FD_121300 | JGI IMG/M metagenome (GOLD analysis project Ga0182027, IMG submission 121300) | Permafrost microbial communities from Stordalen Mire, Sweden - 712E1D metaG (Illumina Assembly) | ecosystem: Environmental > Terrestrial > Soil > Wetlands > Permafrost | place: Sweden...
CTGTTGCAGAAGGGCCGGGCGCAAGCCAGCCCGACGGCGACGCCCTGGACATCAGCGACGTCAAGAGCAAGCTCCAGGTTCTTTCCGACGGCAAACAGCACTACATCGCCGTGATCCCGTTCGGGAGCTCTTTCGACCACCTGTACTACGGCGACGGCAAGCGCTTTTACTTGCAACGGATGAACGGCGGTGGTGCGGATGGGAAGCAATCGTGGGATCGGGTCTTCTGGGAGCCGCGGGTGAAGGCGATGTGGCAAGGCGGCGTCGCATTTGCCAAGGGCAAGTACACCGTGCAGTGCGGAGACCGCGCGACAGAGCTGCAACCCCTCGATGCCGAGGAACAGACCAAGCTGCTCGACGGCGCTTCCTTCTTCAAGCCACTGTGGATCCACCAGGCGTTCTCGCTCTCGCGCGACAACAAGGGCAACTACTACTACGTGGATCGCGTGCGTGAGCCCGAGAACAACAGGAACTTCCGCCTCTACGCTGGGACGCGCGGCAATCTGAAGCTGCTCAAGATGACCAATGTGGTCAGCGATTCCCAGGGCGACATCTTCACCACCAAGAAGGGCGAACTGCGCCTGGTTCTCGACCGCAAGAAACCAAGCTGGTTCGCGGGCAAGAAGGAAACCGAGCTCATCAGTCTGCCCCTCGATGACAATCGCGTCTTGATCTACACCGACCTGGGTGTGTACGCGGGCCAGCGCCTGGGCACGCCATGCGACGATCTGATGTGATGTCCCCTTCGCTCTTGCCAAGCAAGCCGCGGGGCTATTTCGGAGATTTCGGCGGCGCCTACCTGCCCGAGATCCTGGTCGCGACCTTTCGCGAACTTGAGGCCGCCTTCGCCGACGCGCAAGCCGACCCGGCGTTTTGGCGCGAGTACGAAGCGCTCATGGGCGAATACTCGGGCCGCCCGACGCCGCTCACCTTCGCCGAGAATCTGACCCGCCACTTCGGCGGCGCGCGCATCTTCGTCAAGCGCGAGGATTTGAACCACACCGGCGCGCACAAGGCCAACAATGTGCTTGGCCAGGGGCTGCTGGTCCGGCGCATGGGCAAGAAGCGCGTGATCGCGGAAACCGGCGCCGGCCAGCACGGCGTGGCCACCGCGACCATGGCGGCGAAATTCGGCTTCGACTGCACTGTCTACATGGGCGAGGTGGATGTCGAACGCCAGCGGCCCAACGTGTTCTGGATGGAGCGCCTGGGCGCCAAGGTCGTGTCCGTGAAAGATGGCGCGCGCACGCTCAAGGACGCCATCAACGAGGCCTTCCGCGACTGGGCCGCCAACATGGATTCGACCCACTACGTGCTCGGCACGGCCTGCGGCCCGCATCCCTTCCCAACCATGGTGGCGTATTTCCAATCCATCATCGGCAAGGAGCTGCGCACGCAAGTCCAAGAGCGCGTAGGTCGACTGCCGCGGCGGATCTATGCCTGCGTCGGCGGCGGCTCGAACGCCCTCGGCGTGTTCGGCGCGTTTCTCGACGATTCCGCGGTCGAGCTGGTGGGTGTGGAAGCCGGTGGCCACGGTCTCGCAAGCCATCAGCACGCCGCGCGCCTAGCCTCGACCGACGCCAGCGTCGGCGTGGCCCAAGGCTATCGCACCTATTTCCTGCAAAACAGCGACGGGCAGATGCTCGATACCCATTCCGTCGCTGCCGGCCTGGACTACATCGGCGTGTCGCCCATCCTGGCCCATCTGCGCGACGTGGGCCGCGTGCGTTTCGAGGCAGCCACCGACAAAGAGGTCGTGGACGCCCTGGCGCTCACCGTGCGCAGCGAGGGCCTCGTGCCCGCGCTCGAATCCACGCACGCCTTCGTGCAGGCCTTCAAGGAAGCGCCCGCGCTCGGCGCCGACGACGTCATCGTGATCAACCAATCCGGGCGCGGCGACAAGGACATCTTCACCGTGGCCGAGGCCTTTGGCGACCCGGCCTGGGAAGATTTCATTTGCCGCAAGGCCAAGAAGTACACACGCTGAGAAACCCAGCCATGCTTGAAGCTCGAATCCGCGATGCTCGCGCCCAAAAGCCGGTCCTCTTGATGACCCACATCGTGATCGGCTACCCGAGCTTCGAGGCGTCTCTGCAAATCGTGGACGCCATGGTCGAGGCCGGCGTGGATCTGATGGAGTTGCAGATCCCGTTTTCCGAGCCCATGGCCGATGGTCCCGTGATCCTCGCCGCCAACCAAGAGGCACTGGCGCGAGGCTCCACAGTCGAACGCTGCTTCGACTTTGCTGCCACGGTCACGCGACGCCACCGCATCCCGTTTCTCTTCATGAGCTACTACAATGTGCTTTTCCGCGCAGGCGTCGGGGCCTTCGTCGAGCGCATGAAGACCGCCGGTCTGTGCGGAGCCATCGTGCCCGATTTGCCGCCCGAGGAAGCGGGCGCGTATTTGCCCGCCATGGAGCACGCCGGCCTGGATCCGATCTTCATTTTCTCGCCGAGCACGCCGGACGAGCGCATGCAAACCATCGCCAGCCAAAGCCGAGGTTTCATCTACTGCGTGGCCCGCAAAGGCGTCACCGGTTTGCACACGACTTTCTCGGCCGATCTCGACGCGTACTTGTTGCGCTGCCGGGCTGCCACCCAGCTGCCGCTCGCGCTCGGCTTCGGCGTGCAAGACGCGGCCGACGTGGAATTTCTGCGCGGCAAGGTCGACATCGCCGTGGTGGGCTCGGCCACCCTGCGCCTCATCGATGAGAAGGGCGTGGGCGCCGTCGGCGACTTCATACGCGGCCTACGGCCGGCGTAAAGAGAGCACGGAGAACCAAGAGGGCACAGAGGCCGGAACGGAGGGCCTTTCCTTCACCCTCATCCGAGCCTTCTTTGTGTCCTCTCGATCCTCTGTGCCCTCTCCTTCTTCACCACCGCACAATCGCGCGCAAGATCGCCAGCATCGCCTTCCACACGGGTTCGATCACCTTGGTAATGATGGGACTACGGAAGTCGGGAAAATCGATGACCGCGGTGAAGTGGCGCAGGACTTCGCGATCGGAGACCTGGCGTATGCGCGCGATAGCGCGCCGGCCGCGCCGCAGGTAGCGCCAGGATGACGGTCGTAGAAACCACGCGAGCGAACGCAACTTGGGCAACAGCCACCCCGCCTTGGCCGCCATCAGCAGAAGTCCGCAGTCGGCAACGAGCAGCGCGGGCAGAAGTAGCAAGAGGGTGGCCAGCCGGTAGTTCTTGAGCACCACGATCCAGCGGTTGCGCTCCATCCAGTACCACTTGGATTGGGCGCGCGAGAATTCGTAAAAATGCCGGCACACGCTGGCCGGCGCGAGCACATTGCGAAACCCGGCCAGGCGGATGCGCCAGCCCAGATCCAGATCTTCGTGATAGAGCCACAGGGTTTCGTCGAGGAGGCCCACTTGGCGCAGAACGTGGGCCGGCAGAAGCACGCAGGCCCCCGAGGAGAAGGCGATCTCGTGCGGCTCGTTCGGGACAAGTGCGCGCGGTTGACGGTATCCGCCCACGTAGCCAAAACCAAGAAAGTGGATGTGGTTGCCGCTGGTGTTCACCATCTCGGGCTCGTCGCCCAGCACCAGCAACGCTTGCACCGACCCTACCTTCTGCTCGCTTTCAGCCACGCGCACGGCTTCCTTCAAAGCTGCGGGCTCGAAGGTCGCGTCGGGATTGAGGAGAAAGCAATAGTCCACACCGCGTTCCAGGGCCGCACGCAGGGCTATGTTGTTGCCTACCGCGAACCCAACATTGGCCCCGGGTTCGTGGATCACGACCGTGGGCAGGTTTGCCCCCAGCCGCTCGATTTCCCTCTTTGCGGCGGCCAGAGTTCCGTCGCCAGCGCTGTTGTCCACGAGATGGAGTTCAAGCCGCGCGCGCGGGTAGTCGACCAGCGCCACGCTGCTGAGAAGTCCGTGCATGAATTTCTCGCAGCGGTAGATGACCGTCACCACAGCCACGCGCGGAAGCAGGTCGGTCGCACTTTCAGTCAAGGCCGTGGCCTACTTGCGCGAAGCCGCGGGTTCATTCTCGCTGGCCCCTGCCGCTAGCTCGGCCAGCACCTTCTGCGCGGCCTCGCGCTTGGCCCGCGTGCGCGCCTCACGGTCATTCTGGCTTGCCTGCACGCCAGGCGTGGATGGGGCGGCCATTTTCGGCATTCTTGTGCTAGAGCGACGGTTCCCCCCATCATCGACGCGACCATCGCCTCGACGCGAGAGGGGCACTGGCGGCGGCGTGCGCACCGGGGCCGGTGTCGAAGCCGCGCGAAAGGAGGGCAGAACCTCCTTGAGGAATCGTTCGCGCTCGGCCGCCTCTTCGGCGATGGCCTTCTCGTAGATGGCGTGCATCAGCTCGGACACGCGCCCGGCATCGGTGCGCGGCGCCGCCTCCGCGATGGCATCGGAAAGCGCCAGACGGAATTCCTCGGCGCTGGTGAAGCGCTTGTCGCGATCCGTGGCCAGCGCACGCATGAGCACCTGATCGAGGGCCGGCGTCACCCACGGCGCGCGCGTCGATGGCGGCGTGGGCTTGGGGTGGCGGACCATGGCCAGCGCCGCCGCGGGATCGAGGCCAGAGATCTGCAGGTACTGGTGTCCAGTCAGAAGCTCCCACAGCACCACCGCCAGCGAGTACACGTCGGTGCCAGGGTCGGCGACCTCGCCGCGCGCCTGCTCGGGCGCCAGATACGCCGCGCGGCCGAACACCACACCGGGCTGGGTGTGCTCTTGTTTCAAAGCGCTGCGGGCCAGGCCGAAGTCGGTCAGCTTCACGTCGCCGTTGTAGGCCAACATGATGTTGGGCGGGGCCACGTCCCGGTGAACCAGATTGAGCTCACCGTAGGTGTGCACGTAGGAAAGCGCCCGCGCCACTTCGCGGGCGACGTGCAAGGCGACCTCGATGGGAATGCGATGGCGGACGCGCACGCAACGGTTCCACACCTCGCGCAGATCCTTGCCCTCGACCATCTCCATGGCGATGTAGAATTCGCGCTCGACTTGGCCGGCGTCGAAGGTATTGACCAGCCCCGAGTGGGCAAGCCGCAACACCACTTTTGCCTCGTCGAGAAAGCGCTTGGCCTTACCCTCGTCGGACTTCTCGGGGATGACCTTCTTGATCACGCACAGCTTGTCGAAGCCGTCGATCTGGCCCAACGCCGCGAGGTAAATCTCACCCATTCCGCCCTTGGCCAGCGGTTTGAGCAACACGTACTTGCCGAACTGTCGTGGGTAACTGACGGCCATTGCCGCGGATAGCTTATCAGCGCCTGGCGGGCGCGGACAGTCGGGTGTCTATTTATTGACCTTCGACCAGGCGCAGTCCCTGGCCGGCCACCCGGTTGTTCGGGTCAAGCTTGAGGGCCTCGGTGTACGCCTTCTTGGCCTCTTCGAATTTCTCGAGCTTGAAGTAGGCGTCGCCTAGCAAGACCCGCGCCTCGGCGCCGCCGCCCGAGCGAGCACTGTCCTTGGCCCGCTCGACCGCAAGCTTGTAGTTTTTCTCTTGGAAGGCAATCTTGGCCAGCCCGGCCGACGCAGCGCCCTTGCTCTGCTTTGCCGCAAGCAGTCTCTCAAAAGCCGCGCGCGCATCGTCGTAGCGCTGGGCGTGCAAGAGCTGCTGGGCTTCCCGCAGGGCCTCCTCATTCTGTTTAATGGCAAGAGCGGGCGGACGGCCATGGGGGGTCGGCTCGCGCTTGGCGCCCTCGGTGACCTCCGCCGAAGGCTCAGGCTCCTTGGCCGGTTCGGGCTCGACTGCCTGCGCCGCCTCGGTGGCACCGTCGAGTGCCGGAGAGGGTTCAGGCGGTGTCGACTGGGGCGAGGGAGGCGGTGCGGGGGAATGCACGGTGCTTGGGACCGATTCGGGCACCTGCGGCGGATTCCCCCGCAACGATCGGCCAAGACGAAACATTCCGAAGGCAGCGAGCAAGGCGACCGCAATGCCGGCCGCGATGTGGTAGCGCCTACGGGTGGCAAACGGGCGCACAACGCGCGTCTCCGACACCTCGCCAAAGACGGCCTGGTAGCTGCCCTGGGCATCGTCGCGCGATGACGTGCCCGGCGCTTGCAGCACCAGCGGCGAGGGCGTCATGACTAGGGCGGTTTCGATGGTGTGAATCTCGTAGGCCAGGTCGGCCATGGTCTTCGGGCGATCGTCAGGCGAGCGCGCCATCGCACGTTCGACCAGCGAAATGATGGCGGGCGCAAGGCCGGGCCGCAGCTCGGCTAGCAATTGCGGTGGCTCGTTGGCCTTCTTGTGCAACACCTCCATCACGTTGTCGCCTTCGTAGGGCGGCGAGCCGCACAGCATCTCGTACATGATCGAGCCCACGGCGTAGATGTCCGAGCGCGGGTCGGCGGGATGACCGGCGGCTTGCTCGGGCGCCATGTACTCGGGCGTTCCCATGGCCACGCCCGGCCGGGTCAGGCGCTTGCCCCTGCGCGACGACGTGCCCTCCTCGATCTCGGCGCTCTTAGCAATGCCGAAATCCAGCACCTTGACGAAATCGCTGGGCTCGCGAGGCTCTAGGCCCGGACTCGACTGGGCGGGCGGACTGCGGCTGTCCTTGCCCTGGCCAAGCAGAAGAATGTTTTCGGGCTTGAGATCGCGGTGGATGACGCCCACGTCGTGCGCGGCTTGCAGCGCCTCGCACATCTGCTCGGCGATGCGCAGAGCGCGCACGGCCCCGAGTGGTCCCTCGCGGTGGATGAGCAGGCCGAGTTCGATGCCCTCGATGTACTCCATCACGAAGAACAGCGAGCCGTCCTCGGTGGTGCCGAAATCGGTGACGTTGACCACGTTGGGATGCTCGATGCGCGAGGCGGCCCGGGCCTCGCGTCGGAAACGCTCGACCAGATCCGGGGTGCGCGAATAGGCCGGGTGCAGAACCTTGATGGCCACGCGCTTGCCGATCTCGACGTGTTCGGCCTCGTACACGCGGCCCATGCCGCCCTCGCCGCAAAGGCGTTTGATCTGGTAGCGGCCAGACAAGAGCGCCCCGACCATGCGTGAGCCTTCTTCGAGCGGCTTGGGCGTCATCGGCGGCGCGGTCACATCGCGCAGCCCAAGACGGGCGGTCTCGATGTGGTCGGCGTGGAGTCCAGGCTGGGCGCTTCGCGCCAGCGGCGAGGACGGTGGCGTGCGCGTGCCACTCACGCCGTCGAGAAGCGCGACCCCGTCGCGAACCATCTCTTCGCGTTCGGCGCGCTCCTTGACCATGGTGTCGCTGAAGAGGTCGCGCAAGAAGCGGGCGACCTGGTGCCCATCCATGGCTGGGGCATTCTTGGCCAAGAAGGCCGCCAGCTCGATGCGGAACTCCTCGCTGGTTTGGAAGCGATCCTCCGGCTTTTCGGCAAGGGCCTTGCCGAGCAGAACGTCCAGTTCGCGCGGCACCCGGCTGGCCTTCTGCGAGGGCGTCACGATCTGCGGATGGCGGACGCGTTCGAGAAGGTCATCCTGGGGTTCTTCGCCCGGGACGTGCGAGAGGGTGGCAGCGAAGAGCTGCCGGCCAGTAAGCAATTCCCACAGAATGATGGCGGCGGCGTAAAGATCGGTCCGGCCATCCAAGGCCTCGCCGCGCGCCTGCTCGGGCGACATGTAGCTGACCTTGCCGTAGACCACGCCGGGCGCGGTCTTCTCCAGCTTGAGCGTCGACGTCGCCAAGCCGAAGTCGGTCAGCTTGACCTCACCCGAATAGGACAAAAGCACATTGGGCGGCGAGACGTCGCGATGGACGAGCTTGAGGCCTTCAAAGGTATGGGCGTAACCCAGGCCGCGCAGAAGCTCCTTGACGATGTGAACCGCGACCGGCAGCGGAAAGGCGATGCCCTTCTGCGCGCAGCGATTCCACACCGCGCGCAGATCCTTGCCCTCGACGAATTCCATGCCGAGGAAGATCTCGCCCCGGACCTGGCCGGCGTCGAAAACACCGACGAGATTTCCATGCGACAGACGAACCACGACCTTGGCTTCGTCCTTGAATCGTTGCAGGTAGCCCTTTTCGATCAGGTGCGGAAGCGCGGTCTTGACCACGCACAACTTCTCCATCCCGCGCTGGCCGTGAAGCGCAAGGTAGAGAGCCCCCATGCCCCCGCGCGCCAGGGGCTTGACCAAGACATACCCACCAAAGCGTCGCGGAAAGCCTTCCATGTACCTGCGTGCTATTGATTGATGTTAAGGGAACGCGCGCAAGATTCCTAGAGTTCTGGCTCGCGTCGACGCCGAACCATACACCGTTCCGACTGTCGCGGCAGCCCAGAAGGTTCGGGAATTCCCACCGGTTCTGGGCACTAGGTACACGAGGCGGCGCTGCACGACTTTCCACTGGCGCAGGAGGACTGGGCGCAGGAAATTTGGCAGCTGGAACCGCTGCAAACCACTTTTTGCTGGCACGAGTTCTTGCCCGAACAGGTCACGATGTTGATGTTCGCGTAGGTTGAAATGCCACCTTTGCAGGATCGAGCACCACTGCAGGTGGTGTTGCACTGGTCGCCCGAGCAAGCAATCCCCACGGCACAGCTGTCTGGGCCGGCGCAGGTGATCTGCGCGCTGGATGCGTTACTGCTGATGGGCCCGAGGCACGCGGAGTCGGCGCAGGTGATCTGACATTGAGTTCCACCGCAGATGATTGTGCCCGTGCAAGCGCTCGCTCCGCAGGTGATATCGCAGGTCTTGCCCTCGGAACAGTCGACGCCGGCTGGGCAGCCCCCGGTGCCGCAAGTCACCTTGCAAGGCTGATTGTTGGGGCAGAGCACGGCGGTCTGGCAACTGCCTGGGGCGGTGCAATCGAATACACACCCTGTCACTCCGTATTGCCCGCCACGATCCGCGCAAATCGAGGCTGGCGTCACCTCCGTCCCCGCGTCCGCGGGATCTCCACCCGTGCCAAACGTGCCGCCCGAGTCAAGCGCGCCGCCCGTGCCAACTAGCCCGCCACTGCCGACGATGCCGCCGCTGCCATCAGTACCCCCAGACCCGAAGATGCCGCCGGTCGGCGCGAGTCCGCCCGTCGCGACAACGCCTCCTGTGTCAACTGTGCCACCTGTGGCCACAATACCACCTGTACCGTCGGTCCCGCCCACGCCCACGGTGATTCCACCGGTCCCGTCCACGCCGCCAGTCGCGACGGCTCCTGCCGCACCGCCTGCGCCGCCTTGATTCCCGATCCCGCCCGTTCCAATTGCGACGTCCGAACCCAGGCTTGTGTTGCCCGTGCCTCCAGTACCAGCCATCGTTCCCCCAGTCCCCGCGGGACTCGCGACACCGAGTCCAGACATATCCAACTTGCAGGCAAGTGGGCACAAGAGTGCCACTGCCAAGGAAAGCCATCCTGTTGTCGTGCGCATTGTGCTCCGGGTAGCAACTACCAACGGCCGTTGCGAGCAGGGCTGCTCGGGTCCATCTTTCATCGCATCCACGACCGCAGGGGACACGAGATTGCCAGCAATTCTGATACCCGAGGCATTGGCTCACAAGCGGAAATTGGCTGTAACGACGGTTGCAGCGCATCGTGCACAAAAAGGCATGTGCGTTCTCCCACCCGCGCTTCAGCCCTTGAACAAACTGGCGCGGTAGACACCCATCTTGCTCAGGCGAAACTGCAATGCGGTCCAAAGACAGCCGAGGCCGTAGCGCATGCTGCGGATGAAGTTGATCGAGGACGCCTCCTCGAAATACTTCGCCGGGCAGGTAACCTCGGCGATGTTGAACCCCATATAGTGGATCTGCGACAGCATCTGGTTGTCGAACACGAAGTCGTCCGAGTTGCGCTCGATGGGCACGGTTTCCAGCACCTTGCGCGTGAACGCGCGGTAGCCGGTGTGGTACTCGGAGAGCTTCGCGCTCATGAGGATGTTCTGGGCCATGGTCAGGAAGCGGTTGCTGATGTACTTGTAAAGCGGCATGCCGCCCTTGAGCGCCTGGCCGCCCAGGATGCGCGAGCCCAGCACGACGTCATAGAGGCCGGATTCCAGGATGTACGCCATGGCCGATACCAGCTTGGGCGTGTACTGGTAGTCGGGGTGGAGCATGATGACGATGTCGGCGCCAGCTTCAAGCGCGGTCTTGTAGCAGGATTTCTGGTTGCCGCCGTAGCCGCGGTTGCGTGGGTGAACGATGGTTTTGAGCCCGAGTTCCTTGGCCACTGCCACGGTTTCGTCGCGGCTGGCATCGTCGACGAGGATGATGTCGTCCACGATGTCCATGGGGATCTCGGCGCACGTGGCGCGCAAGGTCTTGCTCGCATTGTAGGCGGGCATGACAACGACCACTTTCTTTCCGCGAATCACGACAACGAACCTCCTTGGGGGTTGGAAATACCACGGCATGATCCAGCCCATGGGGCCAAAGGACAAGCCTCTCGACGCGGAAATCGTCCCGAGTCAGCGGGCCCTTCTAGTGCGCTGGGCTATTTCTCGAAGTGCTGGTAGTCCTTCAAGGAAGTCCAGGCTCCGCCCCAGATCCAGCCGCGGCGGGTGAACTCGGAAACCGTCGGGTCGCCCTCGCGCAAGATCCCTGGCGCCCTTTTATTCCGATCGAGGAACGCAGAGCCAGCAGGAGGGAAGACCGCTCCGTCCACGACCATGGGATTGGTGCGCGGGTTGAGGTCGATGGCTCGGCCGCGACTGTGCATGGAAAAGACGCCGGGCTTTCCCTCGACGAAGCGACAGTTGAAGGCCGAGGTGTTGTTGTCCGCCATGGAAACATCGTCGTCGCCCTGGTAGTCGTCGATGATCTTCATCTTCTCGACGGGGAAGCGGCGGTCGAACAGCGCCTTGAAGATGGCCAGGACTTCGCGCGCCAGCTCCTTGTGCACGACCAGCTCGCCTTGGTGCACGGCCCCGTCGTAGCCATAGTGAGACAACTGCATATAGACCAGATCGGCGATGGGCGTCGGGCATTCTTGCCGCCACGAATGCTGGCGCATGCGAAGGGCAAGTGCCTCAGGCACGGGGCCTTGCGTGCCGTGGAAAGACGCCCGGGCGGCGAGGGCGTCGGCGACGAAGAGCAGAAGAACCCCTAGCAGCGCCGTGCTGCGGGTGTACTTCGAGTTCTTTCCTAGGGGCGAGCGAGGGCTTTTCGAGGCGTGTTCCATCAGAATTCTGAATCCTACCGTGGGTGCCGAGCCGTGAAGGCCAAGGAATCCATGCCCATCGAACGGGTAACCGATTGGCACGCGAGATGCTGATGCTACTGATGGAAGCGACCAACCCGAGTCAAAGGAAAAGTCATGACGCCGACAAAGCAACTCCTGTGGATCACCGCCCTGGTCACGGTTCTAGCCATTCCAGGATTCGCCAACGCGCAGACCTGTGCAAGCAATAGCGACTGCGCACAAGGCCTGACCTGCCAGGCGAGCACCGCCACACCGACGCCAACCACGGCGTGTCCCCCTGGCGCTGCCTGTCTTCCGACGACGACGCCCCCAGCAACTTCCCTGACTTGCCTTCCAGCTCCTTGCCAGACAGACACCGATTGTGGCCAAGCCATGGTTTGCCACAGCGAAACCACCACCACATGCAGCGGCGGAACAGCCGTGGCCGTGAAGTGCGCTCCCAATACGGTCTGCACCACCACGCCGCCTGCAACCGATCCGGTCTGTACCGATACCACGACCTCTCAGTGTGTCTACAAGTGGCAACTGGCCTGCAATGCCGATGCAGATTGTGGCACCGGCTTCGTGTGCCAGCCAACCACGATGGGTATGTGTTCTGGATCGGGCCCCGTCTCGGGCGGTTCGTCTTCCTCGTCGGGAACCGGGGGCGGCAGCGGCTCGGGCGCCCTGCCCGCGCCACCTCTCTTGCCGGTAGCCGATGCTGGAACCTCGGTTCCGGTGTGCGTGACCACCACCTCGTTCCCAGGTTCCTGCCAGGTCGAAGTCACAAGCTGCGCCGTGGATTCGGACTGTCCTTCAATCTGGAAGTGTGTGGATTGGAACCCGCCAACCGCCGTGAGTAACGGCCCGATCGCAGTCGACGCCGGCGCGGCGCCGACCCCGCTTCCACCAAGGACGACCGGCACGGCGGTCGGGACTGCCACAACGACTTCGACCGCCGCCGCGGCCAAGACCTGTCAGTCGCCCAATTGGTATCCTCGGAGCACCGGGGGAAACGGCAACCCGCAGACGACCATCGACATCGGCTCGGCGCCCGATGCCGGCGCAACGACCAAGGGCACCACCACTCCGCCTACCACCGTTGCGCCCGGCCCATCGACGTCGACCGGCACCCAGACCACAGCGAAGGTGACAGGTGGCGGTTGCGCCCTCGGCGCGGGCGCGCTGCCCGGCAGTCCGGCCATGTTTGTCGGTCTGCTTGGAGCCCTGGGCCTGCTCCGCCTTCGCCACCGCAGGAGCTAGCGAGGCTCGTCGGTCAAAACTCGATCTGCGCGCCGATCTCGACCACGCGGCTCGGCGGGATGGCGAAGAAGTCAGTAGCCGATCGATCGTTACGCGACAGGAAGCGGAAGAGAAACTTGCGCCAGTCGGCCATGCCCTGCCCGCCGCGCTTGGGAATCAGGGTCTCGCGTCGTAGATTCTTCGAGCAACGGCCCAAGTACTGCTAACCTATGAGTTTCAAAGGAGCCAACCCGTGCCGCTTTACGAGTATGTTTGTCGCAAGTGTTCGCGAGAGTTCGAGGAGCTGATCTTCGGAGACGCCAAGCCTTCTTGCCCCGCCTGCCAGTCCAAGGATCTCGAGCGCGTAATGTCGGTCGTGGCCGTGGGCAAAGGCCAGCCCGACATGCCGCCCAGCCCGTGCGGCTCGTGCAGCAACCGCGGCGGTTGCGGGATGAACTGACAGCCGCCGGACAACGCCGATGGCCATCACGTCCACGCGCGCGTGCGCCCTCGATCTCGCGCGCGCCGGTCATCTGCTGCGCATCGAACGCGAGGTCGACCCTGACCTGGAAATGGCCGAGATCCACCGCCGCGTGTTTCGCGCGGGTGGGCCAGCGCTCTATTTCGCCCGGGTCCGCGGCTGCCGCTTCCCGATGGCCAGCAACCTTTTCGGGACCATCGAGCGAGCGCGTTTCATCTTTCGCGACAGCCTGGGAAGGGTCCGCCGGCTCATCGAGATGCGCGTCGATCCGGCGGCGTTTTGGAAAAGGCCGCTGCGCTTCTCTTCGTTGCCCCTGACCCTGCTGCGCACGCGGCCGCGCAAGGTCGCTGGCGGACCGCTTTTCGCCAACCAGATCGCCGTCAGCGAGCTGCCGCAGCTCAAGTGCTGGCCCAACGACGGCGGCGCCTTTATCACCTTGCCCGAGGTCTACACCGAAGATCCCGAGCGACCCGGACAACGGTCGTCCAATCTCGGCATGTACCGCGTGCAGCTTTCGGGCGGCACCTACGAGAAGGATCGCGAGGTGGGTCTGCACTACCAGATCCACCGCGGCATTGGCGTGCACCACACGGCCGCGCTCAAGCGCGGACAGCCTTTGCCCGTGAACATCTATGTGGGCGGGCCGCCTGCGCTCGCCATTGCCGCCATGATGCCCTTGCCCGAGGGCATGCCCGAGCTAGCCTTCGCCGGCGCCTTGGGTGGACGGCGCGTGCACCTCGCGGATCAAAAGGGCTGGCCGCTGCCCATCTGTCCCGACGCGGATTTCTGCATTTTGGGCGAAATCCATCCTGGCGAACTCAAACCCGAAGGGCCGTTCGGCGACCACCTCGGCTACTACAGCCTCAAACACGATTTTCCGGTTCTCCACGTCCGCCGCGTCTACCATCGCAGCGACGCGGTCTGGCCCTTCACCGTGGTTGGCCGCCCGCCCCAGGAAGACAGCATCTTCGGCCAGCTCGTGCACGAGCTGACCGGTCCGCTCATTCCGGCGATCCTGCCCGGCGTGCGCGAGATCCACGCCGTCGACGCCGCCGGGGTTCACCCGCTATTGCTCGCCATCGGCAGCGAGCGCTACGTGCCCTTCGTCGAGCGCAGCGAGCCGCAAGAGCTGCTCACCCAGGCCAGTGCGCTGCTCGGGCAAGGTCAGCTTTCGCTGGCCAAGTATCTCTTCATCGTCGCCGAGAACGACGATCCCGCGCTGCGGGCCACCGACGTGGCAGCGTTCTTCCGGCACCTGCTCGAACGGGTCGACTGGCGGCGCGATCTGCATTTCCACACCCGCACCACCATCGATACCCTCGACTATTCGGGCACGTCGCTCAACCGCGGATCGAAAGTCGTGGTGGCCGCGGTGGGCCCGAAGCGGCGCACGCTACCCGCGACAGTCCCCTCCGATTTGCATCTCCCAAACGGTTTTTCCGAGCCCAGGGTCGTGCTACCCGGCGTGCTGGCCGTGCGCGCGCCGGCGCACCCACCCACCAGCGACGGGGTTGCGCCGGATCTCGGCGCCTTTTGCTCAGGCTTCTCTGCTTCGGACGCCATTTGCGCCTTTCCACTCGTGGTGCTCGTCGACGACAGCGAGTTCACCGCGCGCAGTCTTGAGAATTTCCTGTGGGTGACCTTCACACGCTCGAACCCGGCGCCAGACATCGCCGGCATCGGCGCGGCCACGGTGCACAAACACTGGGGTTGCGCGGGATCGCTGGTCATCGATGCTCGACAGAAGCGCCACCACGCCCCGCCGCTGGTCGAGGATCCAGCCGTCAAGGCGCACGTCGATGCGCTATTCGCCCAGGGCGGCCCCCTGGCTGGAATCGAGTAGAGACGGGCTCAGGGCGCCCCAAGCGCTGAAGACTTGCAAGTCTGTGGGCAATTGAACGTGCTCGTGCAGGTACCCAGCTTGACGATGCACATCCCGCAGTTGTTCATCAAAAAGTATTTCTGCTGGCAGTTAGATTCGCAGGGCAGCTGGTTCCTGTCGCACGAACAACCGAGCATACAATTGGCGTATGCCAGGCATTCCCCTCCGGAGGCGGAGGTGGAGCCCCCAAGCTGGCTGTAGCAAGCGCTCAGTTGCTGGGCGCAATTGCCCTTGATGCAAGCCAGGTCGCTGCTCGAAAACAGACAGCCTCCGCCGGTAGTCGAGATACACTGTGCGGTCGCGAGATCGCGCTCACCTCCGGGGACGACCATCGTTCCGTCACCACCTGCACCGCCTGCACCGCCTGCGCCGCCTGCGCCACCGGCCGGCGGCTGGCCGCCACCGACGCCGCTATCGTTCCAAACCGACATGAGCGAACTGGAATCCCCGGCACAGCCAACAAAAGCGAGCGATCCGGTCACGAAAAGAAAGGCGAGAAGACGCATGGTTCACCTTGAAGATGAGTGGCCTGAGATCCGAGTGTGGCACCGTCGGCGATTCTGTCAAACCCTGCCCGCCGCGCGCGTCACGATGCTGTGACGCCGATCCCATGGTTCACCGACGGCAATCAAGGCACTACGGCGACTCGCGCACCAGGGCGCAGGCCAGGTACGACATCGACGACAACACGGTCGCCCGCGTCCAGACCCTGAACCACGATGACCTCGGCGGCGTCCTGCTCGGCCACGGTCACGGGACGGATCTCGGCACGTGAATGCGGAGCGACAACGAAAACCTCGTCCCTGCTCCTGGTGTGCGCGATGGCTGCCAGGGGAAGCGCGAACGCAGCCTCGAACCGCGCCCGGGCCAAGTGCGCCGCCTTGCCCAGCAGCGAGGCAGGGATCGACGCGACTTCCACGCTCGCGTGCGTTTCGTCGGCGCTTTCCTGAAGCTGGGTGCAATCGAACACGTAGCCCTCCACCTCGACCTGGCAGAACCCGAGCCGGCGCGCGAGCGCGACCTGGTGGCGTGGCAATGTAAAAGTGGCCCGGAAACCGGCGGAGCGCAGGCGCAGGGCCGGATGGCCAGCCTCGACCATCTCGCCCTCGCCCGCGAAGGTTTCTTCCACCTCGCCGGGCGCGCTTGCCACCACCGCAACGTCGGACAGAGCACGCAGGGTCTTGGCGATCTTTGCATTGCGAAGTTCGACCTTGGCCACCTGCCGTTCTTCCTCCTTGGCATTGCCAACCTGATGCATGGCATCGGCCATCTGCTGGTAGAAGGCCAGGCGCTCGCGCTGGCGGGTGAGTTGCTCCTGCAGGGGCCGCGCGAGTTCGACGGCCGCGGCGACGTCGCCAGCGGCGATAGGGCTGCCAACGCCTGCCATGCGGATGACCTTGCCAGGGGCCGGGAAATTCAAGGTCGCGCCAGGCAGGACCTGGACGATGCCCGCGCTGTCGAAGTATCGAAAGATGGTTTGAGGTGCCACGACCAGCGTCCGCACCCGCGGCCTCTGCGGCTCTTGCGGGGAAAACAGGAACGGCAGCGCGAGAGCAAGTATGGCCGCCGCGGCAAGAACCCCGAGCGAGCCAAAAAGCACCAACGAACGGCGCAGGCGCCTGCGCGATGATGGCTGCTCCAAGATCGGTCCAAAGGTGACCGGCACGGGCGTCATCAACGGCCTCGGCGTGGTCCACGGGGGAGGGACGCTGGGCGGCGCGGCCTCGGGCGCTGGTGGCCGGGGTGCGGGAAGCACGGGGAATGACGTCGAGTCCGTCGCGACGTTTGCGGGCGGGTCGGGCTCTGGTGCAACCTCGGCCCCGCTGGGCGTCGCTGCAGTGACCTCCGTCTGCGGCTCAACTGCGTCCGGCCTTGGCTCCAGCAGGTCTGTGCTCAAGATGGTCTCGGCCTGCAACGCACTCGCCTCCGGCTGTGGCGGGCTTGACTCGGCTCGCGGCGGACTTGACTCGCAAGTCGCTTCGGGTTCTGGGTGGTCCCGCCCCTCGATCATCTTCGCCTGGGGCATCTTCGCCTGGGGCAGCTCCGGTTCTTGGCCAGCAGCGACCACTGCTTCATCCACCATCGACCTCGGCGCATTGGCCGCAGACTCGTCGCTCATCGCAGGGGCGGATTCTGCGACCGGCAGCACCGGCGCGACGGCCGTCTCGGATTCGGGAATAGCCACCTCGGGCGAGCGTGTGCTTTCAACTTCTGCGGCCGGCGCGGGGGCGGCCTCGCTTTCAAGAAAGCCCATTCCCTCCAGGCTCGCCGCAAAGGCCTGCAGCTGGTCCACCTGCAATTCGAGCCCGGTCGAGAGCCTCACCCAGGGGATCACCTTGTCCAGGTCGAAACCATCAAAGGCGAGCGCCACGCGGTACTCGAAATCGTAGAAGAGAAAACTTCCGCCCGTTCTCGGATCGCGGACTTCGACATACCGCTCGCCGTCGACCTCGACGGGCGCGGCTGCAAGATCGCGACGAAAGCGCGGTTTTTCCACGGACATGGTCAGAATCCCACCCAGCCACAGACTATCGCCAAATTCGGTCAGCTGCGAACTAACCGATGCGTAGTTGACGGCATCCACAAACACGGATAAATGAGTCGCGTTCGACTCGGCGTTCGCTTTCCGCCTGATGGTGGCAGGTTCGCGCCGCAAAGAAAGGTGCACCATGGCTGACTTGAAGACGACGTATATGGGAATTCCGCTCGCCAATCCTCTGGTGGTCGGCGCGTGCTCGCTGTCCAAGAACATCGACAGCATCAAGGCCCTGGAAGCCGCCGGGGCGGGTGGGCTGGTCATCAAGTCCCTGTTCGAGGAGCAGATCCAGATCGAGGAAGACGACTTCCAAAGCAAGCTCGGCGCCCACGACAACACCGATTCGGAGGCGCAGTCATTCTACCCGCAGCTCCGCCATGGCGGCCCCAAGGAGCACGTCTTCTGGGTGAAGGAAGCACGCAAGGCGGTGAAGTTCCCGCTCTTCGCCAGCCTGAACTGCATCAACCCCGGGACATGGGTCGAGTACGCCAAGCAGCTCGCCGACACCGGCGTGAACGGTCTTGAGCTGAACTTCTACTCGCCCGCCCTGAGCCCAGACGTGCTTTCCGGCGACATCGAGAAGAAGGAAGCGGATGTCGTCGCGCAGGTGCGCGCCGCGGTCAAGCTACCCATCGCGGTCAAGCTGCATCCCTACTACACCAGCTTGATGAACGTCGCCGCCCGATTCGAAAAGGCGGGCGCCAATGCCCTGATCCTGTTCAACCGCCTGTTCGAGCCAGACATCGACGTCGACACCCTCGCCAAGAAGGCGGGGTTCCGCCCCAGCGAATCGCAGGATTCTCTGGTGGCCCTGCGCTGGATTGGTCTTCTCGGCAAGCGCAGCAAGACCGATCTCGTGGGCAGCACCGGTGTGAGCAGTGGCAAGGACATCGCTCGCCTCATCCTGGCCGGCGCCAATTCCGTGCAAGCGGTCAGCGCGTTGCTCAAGAACCACGGTACGGCCGTGCGGAAGATCCTGGACGAACTCGACGCCTGGATGACCGAACACAAGTTCGCGAGCCTGGCCGCCTTCCGCGGCAAGCTGGCCGGTTCCAAGGACAGCGACGCCTGGTCTTACGAGCGCGGCCAGTACATCAAGGCCATCGTCGGAATAGACTAGGGGATAGACTAGATCTCCGCCGCCAACTGCCCGTCAACCGTCACCCACGGGGCATGAAGGTGAAGTGCCCCTTGAAGAGTTCGATGAGTGAATTCACCTGTCCCTGGAAGGGAAACCACTGCGTGGTGTAGCCGTCGAACAGAAATCGGTCGTAGTTGGAACTGCACAGACCTAGGACGATAGCCACCGCGGCCAAGGTCAGCACAAGCGGGGATTCCACGCGAAGATTGGGCTCGGCCGGGACCGTCGACGAGAAGTACAATTTGACGGTGGCGATGCAGTAGAAACACGCCATCAAACTGATGGCGTTCCACCGCGTGGTGTCCCACCCCATGAAATTGAGCGAGACGGGCGCGAGCGCCGCTGCGACCAAGGCCGTCGTCACAATCGTTCGTGCGATCTTGGACAAGCCCAAACGCCCGATGATCCGCACACCGTAGAAGATCAGGAACGCAATAGCCGGAAAGGCGGAGATCATCGACAGCACGAGATAGGTCTTGTTTTCCGGGTTGCTCCAGAACCAAGGCATCAACTTGAAGATGTTGTCCCTGACCGGTCGATAGAGTGCCTCGAACCCGTCACCGCGCAGGGGAAAGTTGGCGACCTTGGCGACGGAAGCCTGCAGGGCGTTGATGACGTCCGGGCTCTTGGTGCCCCAAATGCCGATGGCGGTGGAAGTGACAAAAGCCGCGATGAACCCGACGGCCGCGCTGGCGACCAGCACGGACTTCGCCCGGCGGGAGATGCCGGCCTGCCTGAACTGAACGACGATGTGGCAGATCATCGCGAACAGCAGCGTGGGAGCGAGCATCAGGACCTGCGACTCATGAATGAATGCCACGAACAGAATGACGGGGATCCCCAGGAGGAAGATCAGGTATCGGCTGCTTGACCGGGCCGAGACCAAGATCACGCCAAGCACCAGTACCAGACCGACGTCGTCGAGGTAACCAATGAAGTGAGCGAGCGTGACGATCCCCGAAGACGCGGCGAACACCAGCACCACCGCCTTGAATCCGAGATCCTCCGGATCGGTGGCGAGGGCTCGCTTGATGAGGATGACCATCGTCACCGCCATGGCGACGAACATCAGGACCGCGATCAGCGCCAGCCGATTGTAGTTGTAGGGATGCTGGCCGCCGACGGTGCGAAGGATCTCGCCAAAGAGGCCCCGGCGAATGAACCCCTGGCTGTAGTTGAACGTCATGTGCGTCGCCGACCATAGATTGGGCATGCGCAGGCCCTTGAGCAGCGACACGGCGAAAACAATCGCAGCGACGACGGCGAAATGTTTGGGTCTATGGGGAAACCTCACGGTTGCTCCTTTTTCACGGTGGTGTCCTTCACCAAAGACGCCTGGTAGTGCGCGCTGTAGCGCCGGAAAGCTGAGCGCTCTAGAAAGCGTTCCAGTCGATCGAGTGCGCGCTGGATCGCGCTCGGCACGAAGTCGGGCGTGAACGTGAAATACTCGACTTCGGGCTGCCACTTCGCGCCCTCGGCTCGCGGAAGCTTCGTGGGAAGCATCCACGTCTCGGTGCCCTCGTCGATTTGTTTGAGGAGAGGAAACAGGTAGCCGACGTAGAGACGAAAAACGGGGTTCTGCGTGTTGATCTCGTGCAGCACGAAGGTTCCGCCGGGCCGCAGGACGCGAACGATCTCGCGCAACGATTTGGCCTGGGCCTCGGCGGAAGGGAGGTGGTGAAAGGCGTTGATGCTGTAGGCGAAATCGAAAGTGTCATCGGGAAAGGGCAGGACCTGCGCGTCCGCCTGCGCCAGCACGTTGGTGACGATCTGCTCCTGCCGCAAGTTGGCCGCCGCCTTCCTGAGTTGCCCGCCCGAAAGATCGATCCCACTCATGCGATGGCCAGCCTTGGCAAGAGCGCCGAGGTACCAGCCCTGACCGCAGCCGACGTCGAGACCCATGCCCGGTCCGGAAATTCCCACCTTTCGCAGTTGCCTCTCGATGAGCCCAATCTTTTTCGAGAGCAGCCGATCGCGCACGTGCTTCGGGATCTGCTCCTCGTACTCGTGGGCAATTTCGTCGAAGTGGCCCGGCACGCTCCCACGCATGATGTTCGCCAGCCGCCGTCGCCAAAATGCAAACGATGCGATGCCAAGAAACACGGCATACCAAGCGGTGCCGATCCGGTGGATGAGGATCACGAGCACGCCGACATCGGAAGCAACGCCCGCTGCGACGAGCTGCTTGATCATCGTCGAGCCCGTAATCGAGACACCGAGCGGGAAACCACTGATTCCGCCGAACAGCGTACCGGCGGCGAAGGCGCGAACGACCGCCGCGAACGGCGGCACCACCTGCGAGCAAAGGCCGAGAATCCCCAGCAGGGCAAGGGCCGGGAGAACCCACGCGAAGATAGTTCCCGCCAGGGCCAGCGAGCCGATGGACAGTGCGTTGCGCATGCGCCGATCCTCGAGGAGGAGTCTAAATAGCAAAAAGCTCGTACCGGCGAGCACCGGCAGTACCAATAAGCCGACGGTCGTGTTGAGCGTGAGCACAAGAAACCAGAGCAGAACCGCGCTATCCAAGATGCGCTCGATCAACCAGACCCAGGCCAGGGGAGCGGCCTTGGCGCCGGATTTCTTCCTCAGAATCAGCACGCGGACCAGTTCTCCAATGAAGAATGGCGTGACGATGGCGGGAAGCGTGGCCAAGTACACGGCCAGGCTGTCGCGCGTAACAATGCTGCGCGTGAAGCGCCGAATGAGAAAGTGCCATCTGAACCAGCGAGCCGCGAGATTGAGCGACGTCAGCGCCAGACAGAGAGCAAGGCCCGCGAGCACGGGCAGCGAAAAAACCGAGAGCCGCGGATGAACCAGGCGCGCCGAACTTACCCAAAAAACGGTGCTGGTCGACCCAACGACGCCGAGAAAAAGCAGCAGCGCGAGAGTCTTGTTGGAGGGACGATGGAGCATGCCGGTCACGCCTCCGGGCCTGCCACCTGGGAAAGGCGTCGAGTCCGAGCGCGTGCAGAGCGGCCCCAATGGCTTCGTCGAACCATGGGTCGCAGTGTACCCTATCGGCTAGCCCTTGGACTCGGCCAGGCTCTCAATCCTCCGCGAATCGCCGGCTAGGCGGAGCAAGCGCTCGCTGGTCGCTTGATCGGCGCACAGCGCGTCCACAGCCATGGCCATGCGGTAGGTCCAGTTGTGCTCGTTCACCGAGCCGGGCACGTTGACCTGCTCGCGTGTGCCCATCAAATCCTGAAACGGCACCAGGCACAGATCAGAGGCCGATTGATAGAGCACACGCAGAAGCGCGTCTCTGACACCGTCGTCGAAATCGCGATGGGCATCGAGGTGTTCGAGCCCCGGAATGCGCGCGAGATAGCCGCGATGCTCGGGCGAGAGCGCGTCGTACCACACGGCCTGGGCCTCGGTGTCGTGCGTGCCCGAGGTGGCCACGGAAATCCCCGGCCACTTGGCGGGATCGCGAAAGAACTGCTGCATGCGACCTTCGCGCCACAGGTCGTCCTTTTCCCAGCGCAGAACCCGGTAGCCGGGTAGCTGAAGGCGCGCCAGCGACGGTCGCAGGAACTCCGGCACCATGCCCAGGTCTTCCGCGATCACCTCGCCGTACTCGTCCATGATGGCGAGCAAGGTTTCGCCGAGACGAATCTGTGCGTCTTCGTCAGAGGGCGAGAAGCCGGACTTCTTGCCATCGGCCGATCGATAGTAGGTACGGTACATGCCGATGACATGGTCAACGCGGTACAAACCGAAGAGCCGCCCCGACCGCTCGGCGCGCCTGCGCATCCACGCGAAGTTGGTCTTCTCCATCGCGCGCCAGTCGAAGAGCGGCAAGCCCCAATCTTGCCCCTCGGCGCACAAGGCATCCGGTGGCGCGCCCACGCGCAGCCCCAGGCGAAACAAGTCGCGCTCTTTCCACACGTCGGCCGAGTCCTCGGCCACGACGAAGGGCAGATCGCCCATCAAGTCGACACCCAACGCTGCTGCTTCCGCGCGCGCCACTCGCCACTGTTCGTCGAGCTGCCACTGCTGCCAGGTCACGAAAAGAATTTCTTCGGCGTGCTCCTTCGCCGCGCGTGCCAGGGCTCCCGGATGGCGATCCGCGAGCTCGGCGGGCCATTCCCGCCAGTGCATGTCGAATTGGCGGTGCAGGACCGCGAACAAGGCCCAGTCCTCGATCCAGTCGCGGTTCTCCTCGCGGAACTGGGTGAGCTGTCGCGCGCGCTTACTGCGCCGCCGCCATTCTTGGCTGCGAAACTGGGCGAACGCCAGGCGCATGCCGCGCTCTTTAAGCGGCCGCAACCGGTTCCAGGGCACGGTGGCAGCCGCGACCAGTTCATCGAGTAGTTGGCGATCGGCATCGGACAGGGCCGCCCGCCCGCCCGCGGCCACGAAATCCTCGCACGTGTCCAAGCCGAGGTACACGGGATCGAGGGCAAAGGCCGTGGCGGCAGAGTACGGACTGGTCTCGCCGCCGCTGACCGCACATACCGGCAGCATCTGCACCACGCGGATCCCGGCCTGCGCCGCCCACTTGGCCATGGCCACCATGTCAGGGATCTCGCCCAAGCCCCATCCCGCCTTCGTACGCACCGAAAACAGCGGAATCAGCACGCCGGCGCGTCGCCGTCGCGGTCTTGGCCTGGTCTTTTCAGGCATCGAATACCAGTTCGGTTATGATACGGCTTCTTATCACCCATGAGCGACAGTTCTTTTGCGAATCCCGTGATTTCCGGACGGCGCATTCTCCTCACCGGCGGTGCTGGCTTCATCGGCTCGCACCTGGTGGAAAGATTCGCCCCGGACAACGAGATCGTCGTGCTCGACACTTTCAGGCGCAATGCCCTGGGCCCGGCCGGACTCGACAAGCACGCGCACGTCCGCACCATCCAGGGCGACGTGCTCGATGCCGCCGCGGTCAAATCGGCCATGGAAGGCTGCGACGTCGTCATCCACCTGGCCTCCATCGCTGGCGTGGACACCGTGCTTGGCAACCCGGTGCTGACCATGCGCGTGTCGCTACTCGGAACGATGAATGTGCTGGAAGCCGCGCTGGCCGGGGGCGGCGTGAAGCGCCTGATCGATTTTTCCACCAGCGAGGTCTTCGGCCGCTATGCCTACAACGTGACCGAGTGGGACGCGACCACGCTGGGGGCCGTGGGCGAAGCGCGCTGGACCTACGCCGTGGCCAAACTCGCCACCGAGCACTTGGCCATGAACTACTGGAAGCAGTACAAGCTGCCCACGGTTTCCGTTCGGCCGTTCAACATCTATGGCCCGCGCCAGGTCGGCGAGGGCGCGGTTCACCACTTCATCGTGCGCGCCCTGCGCGGCCAGCCGCTGTCCATCCACAACGACGGGTCGCAGATCCGCGCCTGGTGTTACGTCGACGACATCGTCGACGGCATCGCGCTGGCGCTCTCGCGCGACGAGGCGGTCGGCCACGCCTTCAACATCGGCAACCCGCGCTCCACGCTGACCATCTATGCCCTGGCCAAGGAAATCATTCGCCTAGCTTCCAGTTCGTCGCACATCGAGCACGTGCCGTGGAACCAGGCCGATGTCGAGCTGCGCATCCCCAACATCGACAAGGCCAAGGAGCTTTTGCACTATGCGCCCAAGGTCGATCTCGAAGAAGGCCTCCTGCGCACCATCTACTGGTACCGCAGGCACCCGGCCGACTAAGATGGAGAAACTCCAATGAGCGAAATCGTCCTGCGTGCCGACGAGCTGGCCAAGACGTTTCACCTGGGTTTCTTCCGCAAGCGGGTCGAGGCGGTGAAACAAGCCACTTTCGACGTCCGGCGCGGCGAGGTGTTCGGCTACCTCGGCCCCAACGGATCGGGCAAGACCACCACGCTCAAGATGCTGATGGGCCTGGTGTTTCCGACGCACGGCCGCGCCGAGGTTTTGGGCCGGCCGGTGCCGAATCGCGAGGCCAAGCGCCGCCTCGGCTACCTGCCCGAGAGCCCCTATTTCTACGAATATCTTTCACCCGAGGAGTTTCTCGACTTGGTCGGCTCCCTGTTCGACGTGCCCCGGGCCGAGCGGCGCGCCCGGGCCGCCCGGCTCATCACCCGCGTCGGCCTCGACCACGCGCGCGGCCGGCCCCTGCGCAAGTTCTCCAAGGGCATGCTCCAGCGCATCGGCATAGCGCAGGCCTTAATGGGCGATCCCGAACTCGTGGTCCTCGACGAGCCCATGACCGGGCTCGACCCCATCGGGCGCAAGGAGATCCGCGATCTCATGCTGGAGCTCAAGCGCGAAGGACGCACGGTGCTCTACTCGACCCACATCTTGCCCGACGTGGAGATGACCTGCGACCGGGTGGCCATGATCTTCGCCGGCCGCATCCGCAACGTAGGGCCGCTGTCCGAACTGCTCACCGCGCGCCTGCTGTCCACTGAGGTTTGCCTGCGCCACGAGGTCGGCCAGATCCCGTCCCTACCCGATGGTGCGAAGATCAGGCAAACGCCGGACGGCATGCTCGCCGACTTGCCCGAGGGCACGGATGTGGACGCCTTCCTGCGCGCCGCGCTCGCCGCCAAGGCCAGCATCATCTCGGTCACGCCCCGGCGCGAGTCGCTGGAAGATCTCTTCATGCGCGAAGCCGGCGAGGTCGAATCGACGAGTGGGTCGGACAAGGGGGCGGCATGAATCGCATCACCGCCATTGTCTGGAACACCTTTCGCGAGGCCGTGCGCAACAAGATCCTGTACAGCCTGCTTTTCTTCGCCGTGCTCATCATCCTGTCGGCGTTGGCCATCGGCAATCTCACCCTGCACGAGGAAGTACGCACCATCCGCGACGTCGGTCTGTTCGGCATCGACATCTTCGGCGTCATCATCGCCATCTTCGTGGGCGTGAACCTGCTCTACAAAGAGCTCGACCTCAAGACCGTGTACACCATCCTGCCCAA
>Ga0182027_10003410_pt1 | contig 25227 bp, 20 predicted proteins | sample 712E1DmetaG_FD_121300 | JGI IMG/M metagenome (GOLD analysis project Ga0182027, IMG submission 121300) | Permafrost microbial communities from Stordalen Mire, Sweden - 712E1D metaG (Illumina Assembly) | ecosystem: Environmental > Terrestrial > Soil > Wetlands > Permafrost | place: Sweden...
AATGAAAAACTTTTTTACCTGCCAAAAATAAAGTTTTTATTTTTGAAAAACGTTTTTCATTTTTAAAAAACGTTTTTCTGAGCCAAAAATAAATTTTTTATTTTTGAAAAACTTTTTTAAAAATAAAAAACGTTTTTACCTGCCAAAAATAAAGTTTTTATTTTTGAAAACTTTTTTGAAAAACTTTTACGAAAAAAAACTTTTTTTATAAAAGTTTTAGAATTTTTAAAATTTCCAAGTTCTTTTTCAGGTACAGAATTTTAGTATCTTATTTATGACGTAACATACTAATTAAAAAAATATTTACAAAAAAATGAAAAACGTTTTTCAAAAATAAAAAATTTATTTTTGGCAGGTAAAAACGTTTTTTATTTTTAAAAAAGTTTTTCTGAGCCAAAAATAAAGTTTTTTTGAAAAATAAAAATTGAAATTGTTTTTAAAATTTTGGAAAAAATTTACATTTTTAAAAAAATTATTTTTGGCTCGGAAAAAATTTATTTAAAAATGAAAAACTTTTTTCTGAGCCAAGAAAAAAGTTTTTATTTTTGAAAAACGTTTTTCATTTTTGAATAAATTTTTTCTGAGCCAAAAATAATTTTTTTATTTTTGAAAAACGTTTTTCATTTTTGAATAAATTTTTTCTGAGCCAAAAATAATTTTTTTATTTTTGAAAAACGTTTTTCATTTTTAAAAAAGTTTTTCTGAGCCAAAAATAAATTTTTTATTTTTGAAAAACGTTTTTCATTTTTTTGGAAAAACTTTTAGGAAAAAACTTTTTTGTATTTTTTATGAACTTTGGATAAAATATCACTTAGTTGATAGTTTCCAAAACAAAGTTCATTGGGTTCACAATGAACGGACAGATCAAGTCTTTTGTCACAAAGTAGCCAATCGGGTGCGACGCGGAATGGACTTGTCCAATGGAAGCGTACGGAGTAAAAAACGTGGTATCCATTCGACCACCAAAGTGGTACACAAGCGCAAAGAGGTCTTCGTGGAGGCACAACAGACTCAGTGAGCTGTATCGTGGGTCTGGATTGCGGATCCACAGTCTCATCAATACGTCAGAAGTGTGGTAATTGCTGCTATTCTCTTTTAATTCAAGACATTTGTCCCATGGCTCAACACGTAATCCACCATATAGCGAGTACGCTGCTCTTAGATGAGAAGCGAGAGTTTCGCTTTGTATTCCTGCTCTGAGAGTGAATATTCCAATTACAATTTGGTACTTCTCTGGCATAACAAATTGCGCACGATTGTACCGTGCATAGTATGCAGCACACTCTTGTGAAGTGCGTTGAAGAGAAGCATTGCCTTGCGCGTCGTCTAATGGTACGACAACACGGTAAAACTTGGGTTCAGTCATACGTGGAAAACCCCCACCCCTTATTAAGAAAAGATTGAATTCTTCTTTGTCTTTTTATAAGAGTGATTCATCGTGCTGATCAGTGTCTCTGTCGTTTGCATCGCGATGTATTACTTCATCGAGGAGATCAGTTTCTTGTCTCGATTCCCATGTTTCTGCAACTCCGATGTTAGGGAAACACATTTTCTGTTTTTGTTGCCGCGGTGCTCTTGGAAGTGCTTTCTCCACTGCTTCTGTTGCCTTTTCGCGAGCAGTTCTAATGGCAGTCTTAACCATGTTCAAGCCGTTTGGAACAATGTCCACCACGTTTTCAATGTGAAATGTCTGTTCGGTGACAACTTTTTGTTCCACAGTATTATCGAATGTTCCCCGCGGAGGAGGCTTGGTTCCCGTCAGCACTGCGCGACAGAACGAGTTGATCACTGGAATTGCCGCGCGGATGTACTCTTCACAGTGGTAAGCCCGTATGATTATCAACCTTCCCACATAGGTGTAATCATTCAGTTCAAGTGAAATAAAGTCGTCCCACGTTGCCTTGCTTGTGTCCATTGTGAACTGTAATTGTGCCATGTAGTCGGAAGGAATCTTGAAGAATGCGTGCCGCTTAGCTGGGCACTTTGCTTCAACGTGGCCAATTATCTTCCCAGTCACAGGGTCAAGAATGTCACCATCAGATGTCGACAGAATGTATTCAAGGTCGGGGTGAATCACAGAGTGCGACTCTGTGACATGTCGGCCAGTCACTGTTTCGTATGCCAGTATTACGAATTTCTCTAGACAGAGTCCACGAAACAATATGTACTCGCGGAACCACGTTACGACATCTGGTTCATCAGTGCAGCATAGACTCCAATGCTTCTCTGGAGTCTCCAAGTCGGAAATACCAAGCTTCTTTCCAAGCGAACTGGCGGACGCGAACTTCTTGTGCTCTGCCCTCCACTCTGGAGATAAGTATTCCAGTCCACTCACGTATTTCCGGTATTCAGGCCATGAACTGAAATTTCTATTCGGAGGCAAGTTTGGATGGTGCACGTGATAGGAGTATGCAATGAGCGCTTGTGTGTCGAGAAACATCCGAGGATTCGGAACACGCGCGTCCAATTTAGTCTCTTCATCGACATCGCTTCCATGTAGTTGAACAAAGTCAGTGATGACTCGCTGGCGACCATCTCTCTTTCTCTTGGTAGATGACGACGACGACGACGACGACGCTGCCATTGCCATGTCTACGGAAATTGGAATGGACATGATACTTCCAACCATCTTAGCAAGAGTGACATACTTGCGGTTCTTCGGGATCGTAATCCAGCCATCACTTTTGTCGTCGGGTTTGTCATCACACGGAACGACTTCATCTTTTGGTTCTTCCATACAGGGTTTTTTGGTCAAAGAAAGAACTTTTTTTTGATGGTGTGTGTGTGTGTGTGTTCTTTGTGTGAATGAAAGGAAAATGAATTTTTTTTAATTCACCTTTTGCATGACTTCTATTTCCTTTGCAGCGACTTTGGAAATCACTTCGATGCATAGTGGCAACATCTGTGCTAGTATTGCGTCTTTGCTCAGGAGTGCATCAACTTTAAGCAAGTGGGTGTGAGAGCAAATGTTCTCGTAAAAATTCTTGACTCTAGCAAGATACTCCTTGTTGTCGTATATTTCGCGTGGTTTTTCCGCGCCACGTTTTAGTGCGTGATCGACAGAGAGCGCGAGGTACACTATGAGGTCTGCTTTGGGGAGGCCAACGTCGGGCCCCGCACACCACTCTGGATCGAGCCCTTTTGCCATGGAATACGCAATTCCACTGTACGCATATCGATCGACGATGAGCGTAGTTCCGGTGAGGAGTGCATTTTCTATACTTTCTACTGCCTCCCACCGATTCATGGAGAACAACAGATGTAGCGCGTGTGGCTCCAAGTCTGCCTTTTCTTTCAGAATACCATCAAGAAGCCTTCCCGTGGTTGTTGTGCGATCGGGGAAGCGGATGACACGCGCTGGTATCCCACGCGAAGCGAGTGCGGTGCACAATAGCGCTGCTTGTGTTGTCTTCCCCGAATTTTCAATTCCTTCCAAACATATTAGCGCTCCACGTTGGCGTGGTTGTGCCATTTTGCTCGCTTCTAGTACTCCAACAAAAAAAAGAGAAAATAATTAAACTTTTTTTTCGAGTGGTTTAGGTGAATTTATAGTGCTGAAACTCACGACTCATAACAAAAATGAAGCAATAAGATGATGGGAGAGAAAAAAAAGAGCAACAAGGAATACATCGAAAAGAATTGAAAGAATGGCAGCTGCAGTCCCAGTGGTGATGTACTCTGATGAAGAATTGCGTGTGATCGTGAAGAGACCAGAAAATGCTGACGCATTTGTCTTTGACTTTGATAGAGTCTGGCCTGAACTTGGCTATTCGCGCAAGGATCCAGCTGTGCGCGCGCTTGTCAGCTTTAAAGAGGGTTTGTGTTTACATTGATTTTCCAAAACTTACCTATTTTAATCCTTATCGAATAATCCACATCGGTGTGGGTTACTCTGATTTTTTAATCAAAGGTATCGATTGGATAATCAAGAAAGAGGCAACGGATGGAGTTTGCAAACCAACTTCAAAGTACTGGCTCACAGAAGACTGCGCGCGCGTGATGGGCATCCACCACCAAAGAGACGAGGTTATGTTGATGGAGCAGTTCGAATGGTAAATCACTACACTGACGATGACAAAGATATAATTGATGAAGGAATTCGCACCATGGGATTAAAGAGAAGATGAAAAAGTGAAAAAACAAAAACGTGGAAGATGAATTCTCATTTTTTTGAGATTTAGTTTTAGAGTGCAATAAGAATTAGAGTGACCAATAATGTAAATGTGGTTGGAATGCCGTTTGATCCGTTGCGATGGTTACTGCTCATGCTCAGTGACGAATCCACTGTTGTATTAGTTGAAACGCATTCTGACGTAGATATATCGCATTCGAATACGCGAGTATAGCCGACATTGGCATCCCACCGAGGAGGGCATGAAATGCTCGTATTTGTGCAGCCCACCCCCAGAATGCATGTGTTAATTACGCATGGGAATTGCTCGCATTGCACTGATTCATGAACACATCCGTGCTCTACGCATCTGTCTATCGTGCAAACGTTCACATCATCACAACTTCGCTCGCCAGCTCGAGTGCATGTCTTGTTTGGATCGTTTGACTGGTACATGTAAACTCCACACGGATCGCTGATATTGAAGAAGAGTTTGAATCCATGGTAATGTACATGTTCTTGGTGATCAAAGTGCCGACAGTGTTGGTCGTGATCGTTCCTGTCATCGGTAATTTTGACAACACATGGAATGAGACGATATGATCCTCCTCCATCACTGCTTTCCTCGCTTTCTGATTGAGTAACAGGAGAAGTAGGAATAGGTTGTGATGATTCGTGTTCTTCGGATGACGGAGTAGATGGTAGTGATGTTGATGACGAAGAAGAAGAAGAAATAGTTGACGCGGCACAACTTGCATGGCATACTCCAGTGGGTGGTCTACTTCTTAGTCCGCCTTCTCCACAGCAAATTGTTCCATTAGGACAATCGTTTCCATCATAACATAGACAAGTTGTGTTGGTGTGTTCAATGCATCTATGTTCGTGGCAATATGCGACTGTGCACATTGGAGCTGGCATGCAGTCGCTGTCAGCACAACAAGTCAGTCCATCTCGTGGTAGGGCGCACACGCACCCCGGAATTGTTGGATACATGCATGAGTGACTTGTTGTGTTGCATGATGGGGTGATACATGCATCAGAAGACGTGCAATCACTGTTGCTGCAGCACGTGGTGTTTGTCTTTGTGACGCACGTACTTCCACAGCACTTGCTCGTAGTTGGGTTGCACGTGTGCGAAGACCCACAAGTGCAGTTGGAGAACGGAACGGCGTAACACATGTGAGAAGCGTTGCAAGCAAGAGAGAAGCACGAAGAACTTGTTCCTGCAGGGAACACTTTACAGTCAGAGTTAGAGCAGCACGTGTTGTTGTTCTTTGTCACACATGTTCCACTACAACACCGATTTAGCGTTGGGTTGCACGTGTGCGAAGATCCGCACGTGCAGTTGGAGAATGGTGTGGTAGTGCAGTAGTGCGAAGAGTTGCATCCAAGAGAGAAACACGCCGAACTCGTCCCCGATGGGAATGTGGTGCAGTCAGAGTTGATGCAGCACGCACCTGTGGTCTTGGGTAGACACGTTCCAGTACAACAGCTACAATTAGAGAAGGGAGAGCTCGGAGAGCATTGGTGGTTCGCGCTACATAAAAGCGCGAAACAAGCAGGACTCAAACCGTTGGGGTATGGCAAACAGTCAGAACTAGAACAACATGACCAACCACTCGAGCGTGACACGCACGTACTACCGCAGCACCGGTTGGTTGCTTGACTGCAATTATGCAGGGTTCCACACGTGCAATTTGCAAACGGTACCGCGTAACACTGATGCGATGCATTGCACGCCAGTGAGTAACACGAAGAAGATGTCCCCGTTGGAAACGTTGTGCAGTCTGAATTTACACAGCATGTGGAACTTGTCTTGGTTATACATGTTCCACTACAGCACCTGCTCGTTGTTGGATTGCATGAATGTGATGAACCACATGTGCAGTTGGAAAACGGGATTGCGGAACACATATGAGACGAATTGCATGCCAGCGAGTAGCACGAAGCACTCGTGCCAGTAGGAAATACAGTGCAGTCGGAATTGCCACAGCAAGTGTTGTTGTTCTTCGGAACGCACGTTCCACTACAACATCTATTAGTTGTTGGATTGCATGTATGTGAAGACCCGCACGTACAATTTGAGAATGGGACGGCGGCACAGTACCATGACGAGTTGCAAGTAAGTGAGAAGCACGACGAACTAGTTCCGGGAGGAAATGTAGTGCAATCAGATTTGCTGCAACACGCTCCGTTTGCCTTTGGAATGCACGTCCCACCACAGCAAGAACAATTAGAAAATAGCGTCGGATTGCAGTGGTATGCATTGCATGACACTGCCCAGCAAGAAGGAGACAATCCATTTGGCCACGGCAAACAATCAGAAGCGGCACAGCACGTCCAACCTGTTGAGCGCGAAACACATGTACTTCCACAGCACCTATTTGCAACGGAAGAACAGTTGTGCGAAGACCCACACGTACAGTTTGAGAATGGAACCGGGTAGCACAAATGAGATGAGTTGCACGCCAACGAGTAGCACGACGAACTTGTTCCTGCAGGGAAAGTCGTACAGTCAGAATTGGAACAACATGTGTTGGAGTTGTTAGTGACACATGTTCCACTGCAACATCTATTGGTTGTGGGATTGCAAGAATGCGACGTCCCACATGTGCAATTTGAGAATGGAACAGCGTAGCACAAGTGTGATGAATTGCACGCCAATGAGTAGCAGGAAGAACTCGTTCCAAATGGAAATACTTTGCAATCAGAATTAACACAACAAGTATTGTTATTGCTGTTAATGATCCGTGGAACGCACGTAGTTCCACAGCACCTGTTGAGACTCGGATTGCAGTTGAGTGTCGATCCACACGTGCAGTTACTGAAAGGAGTAGCGTAGCATGTGTTTGAACAAGCAGTCTTGTTGGTCGAGTGGCACTTTGGTCCAGTTGCACAACGATTCTTGTTGCAGCACTGGCCAACGTCAGCACATGAAGGAATGAGCGACTCTACTCCGTTGAGAGTAATGCTGTCAAACACCAAATCTTTCGAGAACACGATGAATACATCGACAGTTGTTATTGGGAGGGGTTGGGTAGTCCACCTGTTAGAACTTCCAGTAACGTATGTCCAGTAATTGTTAAGCTCCGAATTAACAAAGACGATATGCGCACACGTGTCGTATCCTTCTGTTGAAATGTCGATGGATGTGTCCGATTTGGATGTTGAAGTATTGTAGCTTATTGAAAACGACAGTGTGATGTAGTATCCGTTATTGGCAGCGTTGACAGCACTCAATACTGAGTTCAAGTTGTCAATGTCCACGTCCCACGTGTTCACACCACTGTTGTAAAATACTACAGCGTTAGATAATGTAGATGTGGCAAATGTTACTGGTTCTCGGAACAGAGGGTCTGCAACTGCTATTGGATCAATGGGAATCGGAATTGGTGTGCCAAAGTCCTTGTTTGATCGGACTGGTACGAGGAGAATTCCGAACGGATCCACAGGAAGGTAATCTGAAGGACTTAAATTTTCGCCCACTCCGTTGTTTGCCAAAGCGTCCATTATTGTCTCATAATCAGTGTCGCTCATTTCGAGCGACCTGTACAGAGCACACGCAGGAATGCGTGCAGGCACAAGGCTTGAACAAGGAGTCTGTGTTGAGCAATGATAGTTGTTGTTATTTCCGCCGTCCACAATAGTGATTGAGCATTGTGAGTACGTCAAATTGCAACCAAGTGAGAAGCACTGTGAGTTGGTTCCTGTTGGATATGTTGTACAATCAGAGTTATGGCAACACTGGTTGCATGAATAGTCGTTTGTGCAACAGGATAATCCAGTTCCACATGAATTTGATGCACACCCACATGGTCCACCAGTCGAAAGACAGTTTGGCCGCGTTGTGTCAGTGCAACCTCGATCGAGTGATATGCCGTTGTTGGGGTTTGGACAGCAAGTAACACAATTTCCAGTAATGGATGACGTTGTGTTGCAGCATACTTTGCCATTCGTACAATATGTCCCATTGTATGGCTGTCCTGCACCAACCAGACAACATTCAGAAATTAGACCCCTGTCAGTGCACACTCCATCCATACATGTGTAGTCATGGCAGGCTGCAAATTTTCCATTGCAATCAGATGTCCACACGCACTGCATGCTCTTTGGCATGCATCCATATGTGTTATTGCAGACGAGGCCAGAGTCAGCACAACCTGGTATGAGATCCACTCCATGGAAGTGGATGTAGAGTGATGTTGGAGAAGATCCACGTGAAGCAAAGAACACGTAGAGCGTCATGGGGTTTGAGTAAGTCGCAGAAGTGAGGTTCGCGATCATGTTCGATGTTTGTGCAGTGTGCTTTCCTCCAGCGTCGAGTATGAGAGCGTTGTTTGCAAATATCCAGAGGTCATCAGAGTTTCTCACGCTGATGTACGAAGTGCATGTATAAGGAGTTGCGTATTTAACAGAGAACATTAGCGAGAAGTTGAGATTGTGTGGTCCACTGTAGCTACCAAATCCATCGAGAGGATAGAACCCATTCCACGAAAGTTGGCCACTCGTGCTACCATCTATTCCATGTGCGTAAAGTGTCCAAAGTCCAACACCCGTGTCTTTTTGAAAGATGATCGAGTTTGGAGAGTTATACCGCATCCAGTATGAGTCGTGGTACCAATCGTGAAGAGCAGATAGACCAGGAGACGCAGGACCAGTTTGCGGAGTCTTGTCTGCGGCGAGAGTTGTTTGCACGAGACCGAGCGTCAGAACTGAGAGAGTAGGTACCCGCATATCAACGAAAGACGAGTCAAAGTCAAAGTAAACTGCGCACGCTGGTACTATGCCACTGCTTGAACACGTCGGAGAAATTGAAGAGATGTTAGAACAGCACGCCAGGCCAGCTAGACACAGCGGACAATTTTGAACAGATCCACCGAGCGTAGTGCATGCAACCACAACTACTTTTGGAATGTGAAAATCGACATCTGTGGAAGATGGTGGGTTCTTTGTTTCCATTGATTGTTGTTGTTCGGATGACAGTAATTCGTCATCCACTTGCGCTCGAGTTGCAGCACAACCCAAGTCTTGGACGCACATGTGAGGAGCAGATGCGTTGAGGTGATCGTGTGCACAGAGGAGTTGGATGTTCACACACGTGTTGGACATCTTGTTGCACACCCCCGCTATGCACGCGGTATCACCATGCAATGCTATGCATTGGTCATCTTGGGAACACCGGGTTCCAAAAGTAGAGTGCACGTGCGTGATATGGATCAGCACAATAAATGAAATCAATTGAAAAAATAACCGTAAGTTCATCGTTGTTACTCGTATCGTAAAGAGTGGATAACCGCAAAAGATACGTTGAAGAGGTTTGTAAAAGGGAGCTTTTTTATTTAAAACTAGTCGAGTTTGTGCCAGTTACATTATTTTCGATTTTCGTTGTTTTAACGTGGTGGTATTTCTGACCACCATAACTACAACTTCTACGAAGACCACACATTGTATGAGAAATAGCACTTAATAGGATGGGACATTTGAAAAAGACAGAGAACCAGTCAAGAAAGAAAAGAAATGTTGTTTGTTCATTAATAAAGAACAATCAAAAACAAAAACAGAGAGAAATTAACTGCTAGATAAAACTTCTCCATAAACCAGACACCCAAGACACACCATTTTTTTAAACTTTCAAAAATGATTACCATGTTGAGTTATATGGTGATGGCCAACGTTCTGGCGATCCTGTCAGTTGGAGTTGGCTTTCCATCATTCGTTGATCTCATCGTCAGCTTCCTCATCATTGTTCCGGCATTCCCCAGTTGGTTGCCGTGGCGCGACTTTGTAATTTACTACACGCTCGTCGTGGTGTTGTACATCCTCGTCGCCGCCTTTGTCATGTGGATCCTCTGTGTCAAAAGTGCTATCTTTGATTACCCAGCAGTTGTTGGTTACAACACACCTCGGGACGCCACTCCTCGGCGGCACTACTGGCGGTGGCTTAAGGTCCTCTTATTCGTGGTTCTGATTGCAGCCTCTCTACTTCCATATGAACTTGTCGACATCTCCGCCTCAGCGCTGAATGCAGGCCTAGTCATTCCAGCCGTATTTATTATGTTAGCGCTATGCCATGTCCTCTTCTTCTTCATGTTCAGACCGTGGTATGCCCAAATCGAGAATCCCAGTGGTGGCGAAGTCTTCTTCTACGACGGAATCTACCAAAACCCAATGAAGGATGACAAGAGGTGGACGAGTTACAACGACGTGTGGTATGTGACAATTGTCATGGGTGTCACAACGTGTGTCATGGCTGTGCTCTTCATGGGAATAGAACTGGTTCTCCCCCAGCTCTACGGATTCTGGACTGCATTCATCATCTGGGGACTTTACCTCATCTTTGCAATCGGTGTGTTTATCTACTACATGTTCAATTGGAGAGACTATTGGAAAATGATGCAGGAAAGATCGGCAGGATCACAACAGATCCACGCCAAAGGCACTTGATGGAGAAATTGGGGAAAAAAATATAACTCTCACACACACCTTTTTCAAAAAAACTTTTTTCTTGAAATTATTTGTTGAGTTTTTGTGACAATGGCAGACGCGATCGAAAAGAAGCGTGTGAGTTTCGGAGTGCAGAAAGACGAACGACGTGCCAAGGCAATCAGCTACAAAAAGATTGGAGCCTCTGCTGTGTCTCTTATTGCCATGCTGTGCACATTTTGCATGGGAGAAACTGTCACCGATGTCAACAGCAGGTACGATCCAGAGCGTGCTGAAATCGAGAACAGAATAAAGTTGTTGCGTGCAATAGAGAAACAAGCGCGTGTCTATAAAGTTCACAACCCATCATGTGTGCCCAAGTCATGATTTTTTTTCTTTCCCAACACACCCAATTTTAAAAACAAAGTTTATTCTTAGAAATTTCATTTGAAACACAAAATCAAGGACGCGCACACCGTACTTCTCTTTTTCCCATCCACTTTCCCAACCATTTTTTTTATTAATGACAACACCACCTCCTATTCCCGCGCGTGGCGGACCTTCTACCGAATACGAACAACGGCCAGCGTCAGTAGGCGCAACCGATTTTGACGAGGAATACATTGCGAAACCACACGCCTATCCATCTGACACTTCGCGTGTGTTTGTGCAGGAACTGTGCCATGCGTGCTGCACACTCCATACTATTCAGTCGTCCAAAGTTATCCACAAGCTAACCATGCGCATCGAGATGGTAACAATGGAGACCATGACCGTTGCGACTGAGTCGCTCTACGATTGTGGGCACAGTGTTATCCGTGGTGGACAGATGTCTGTCTACCCAGAAAATAGGCCATTCGTTTTGCGCAAGGTGTCGCCATCGGTGATTAGGATGTGGGGCCTCACCCTCCCAGATAATGCCATGCTCTGCATGAAAGCATTCGCATTTGGAACGGTAGTCGTAACTTGCGTAGACAAGAAGAGTTACATTAAAATGTCGAGAAACACTCTCGAAGCAACTAGCGGAAATCTGAAGGTGCATTGCTACACCGATTTTTGATGAAAATTACACACAATGAAAAAAAAGACATCCAATCAAAATGATAAACATTAATTCTTCACTTCTTTCTTTTCAGCAAAATTACTGGGGCATGGAAGAATATAAACAACTTTGTGCGTGGTGTGGCAAGAATGAAGTGTGGCAAAGTTCAAAACGAGATTACTATTCAGCGTACTGTCACGATTGCTTCTTGTGGTCCACCACTCAAGAGACAATTAACGGGTACATTGGGAGACGTGACTGTGTCGTATGTCGGAGATACGCTCTGATTGTGTGTCCCTGGTGCAAGAAAAAAATTTATTGTACTGTCAAGTGTCAAAGAAAAGATTGGGTAGACAGAAATCACTGCACAGAGTGCAGTAGAAGTGCGCCACGTCAATCCGTTTCGACTCAGACAAAAGAATTGAGAAAGGAAGTGCGGGAAATGATTGGTGTCAGACTGCCTCCATCTAAATTCCTCTGCGTAGTCAAGGGAGACCCAACCACGCACCTGCGCCTGTCGCCCACAACCGCGACGAATGGCGACGCAATAACATTCCAGCGCGAGCTTGGAAAAGGATCTTACGCAACCGTCTACGCTGCGCTTCCGTCGGGAACTCCTGCCACTCCTGCTGAAAGGGACGCCAGAATAGAGTCGGCGGTGAAGGTGATCAACCTCAGAGAGGGGAAACAGTATGTCATGAATAGCAGTGTTATATCCGAGCTGATTCCGCTCAACCTGGTATTTCCTCTGGTAAACACGCCGTGCCGCGTCATGTTTACTGACCCAGGCATCGTTGACGAGTACCACCCTCCCGGACAGTTTGTCGTCCAGATGAATTTGGCTCACAGTGATCTGAATGGCCTAATTGAGTCGGCGCTGCAAGAAACGGCGCTTCTGGAGAACCAAGGAGGAATCACGAGGCCATACGACACATTCAGTCCCGAAGAGATGAACTTGCTGGCCTATGAGGTAGTGCTTGCCATTGCATACACCCACAGCAGGATGGTTGCCCACATGGACATCAAGTCGCAGAACTTCCTTGTCTACGCCGTCCAAGGAACGGATTTCAGCAGGGCAGTACTGGGCGGAGACGACACCGTGAAGTTGCTCGCGTTGTCAGACTTTGGAATTTCCGAGTACAACCTCGCGTTTCCCCGCCAGCACGACGGCGAGGTGATCACGCTCGACTACCGGCCGCCCGAGATGCTGCTCAACAAGTGCATAATCACGTACGCCAGCGACGTCTGGTCGGCGGGGTGCTTGTTGTACGAAATGGCAACGGGCCATCGAATTCTCGGTCTCTCCGACGCATCCACTCCAACTGACGCATTGGAGCAACTAATGCGCATATTCGGAACGAGTTCAATGCAGAACGTCTACATGAAAGATGTCGAAAGAAGCAGTATGCCACCACCACCTGTTCCTCCACAACGCTTCCATCAACAACCCCGCACTGCTCGGTTTTCTCGGTTGCCACAACAACCACTTCCACACCCGCCAACTTCAAAGAAAAGAAAGCGCATGTTTTACAACCTATCAGGGGAAGACGAGGACCGTCTGTTCTTCACCGGACCGTCGTTTCCAGGGACGATTAACGAAACCTTCGAGGAAGACTTGAGTGTCTATCCGGGCCTCGCCAAGGTAATCATGAGCATGCTCGCCCTAGATCCATCCGAACGCCTCACCATATTCGAGGTGCTCAACAGTCAGTACTTCACAGACAATACCAAGCGAATATGCGACTGCACAATCCTACACGGTGCAAGAATACCACGCTCCCTCCACTTCACGCGATCAGGTGCAGTACTCTTCTCAGAAGCCGCGGTTGTGATGCATGGAAAGGAAATGGCCTTATGGGGAGGAGTTGCTCCGCTCAAACCGGCGCCTGAACAGGTATACGTCACAGCTGTCCACAGAGAAGTTGCGCATCGAATACAACTGGCATTGTCCTTCACTAGAGTATCATACACAAGTACAGACAAGCGGCAAATCATGGCACTGGCCACGAATTTGATGTGGCAAGTAGAACGGAAGAACAACTTCTTGTTTCCTGGAATAGTGGCGGCACAAGAACAGCCATATGCGATATGTGGCTTGGCAGAGCTGATCGTTGACAACCACACTTACAACGTCCCGAGAGCCACGGTATACAACCAAGCATCGCTCCTCACACTGCTTGAATTCAACGTGTTGGCATCCACTCTCAACGACTTCTTCGAACTTTATCTGTTGAGTCTCAACAATACGAGCACGGAAGACATCAAGGCTGCTGTGGCCTGGGAACTAACTTACATTCTCGCCATGTCGTTGACGATGCCAAGAAAGTACATGCCTTCTGAAATTGCAGCAATTGCTATTTGCATAGTCTATGACATACCTGAATTTGATCTACGCTTTACCCAAGCACCACTGTTGATCGAGCATGTGCTCGTGGATGCAAAAGTTGCATTCCTAGAGTTCACGAAAGACCAGATATCTGACATGCTCTACTATACTCATCCAAGCATTGGAACGGATCAAGCAGTTTCCAAACGCCTCATGGAATTGAGAACGAGCATGTATGATAAATTATTGAAGTGATAACAACACAATACACTGCTCCAAAACAAAGAAAAATACAATTCAATTTTTTGTCGATCGATACTCGAAGAAGTTCAATCACTATAAAAGACCCTAACTCCGACGCTAATATTACACAATACACACGCGCGACAGAGAAAAAGATGATGAACGATACGCCACAGAACCCAGTGCTTTCCCAAGTTATCAGCATAATAAAAGCGGGTATTGCAGAGTATTCCGCGCAGAAGAGAGTTGATGACTCCCATCAACCAACTGTCCCACTAAATGAAGCAAACTACGACACACTCGCGCACACAATTGTTGTACCAGTGGAATTTAGTGATGTTCTTTCTGACATTGACACGTTCTGTTCAGCCGTAAAACGCCATCTCGTGATGGCTGGCTATGCAAACAATACAATTGCACTTGACACAACGACGGAAACACGAGTAATGGTCTTTGTGACAGTACCAACAACTACCAGTGGGATCCATGGAAGGAAGCCCGGTGTGTTTTACATCAAGAACCAACCTACAATTACCCCTCATTCGCAATGCAGTTGTTCAAAGTGCCTCTGTTGGACGCTTGTTCCGGCCATTCTCGGTACAATTGTAATCGCTGGTATTGGAATGGTACATTAACAAACACACCATTTACCATCCTTTTTTTTCAATGAGAAGTAAAAAAAAGGATGGGGAGGAAATAAAATTGGGTTTTTGTTCAAATTTGCGTGAGTGGAACAACAAGGTGACTGCGTAGGTGCATCCGCACGTTGTTGCATGGAGCCACCAGATACTTCCCATCCATCAAATACCAGTACCACCATTCCGCTACAGCAATTTTCGTGTCTTTTTTCTGGTCCCGGTCTCCTGATGGTGGTGGGTCAGTCCACTCATCTTTTCCTTCTTCATCTGACGAGTCACTATCAGCAATGACACCCCTTCTTCCTATCATCGCCTTTTGTAAGGCACTCTGAATACCTCCTTCTGGTTTGTTGATTGATGGTTTCACCGCTGTTGGGCTGAGTCTGAACCCTCCTTGATTGATTTGATTGAGGTACCCCACTGCCTTTTCCTTTACGACCTGTGTTTCTGGTGTGATTGATGGAGTTGCTGTCGATTGTGGTTGCGGAGGATGATGTGCAGGAGGAGAAGGAACTGATGTAGTGGGTGGTTGAAGTACAATCTTGGGAGATGGAAGACGAGGTGGCAACAGTGGTGGTGCTGGTATTGGGGGTGGGGGATGTGATGGTGGCACCACCTTTTCTTTGGATTGAAGAGATAGTGGTATTGTTTCTGTTTCACCTTTTATCTCTGTGATGTCAACCACATTGACAGGGAGAGTGAATATTTGCCCGAATACGTTCTTGTACCATGTTGTGTTCTCTTCGACGGCCAGTGACGTTGGAGGTCTTCCGTCCAGATCGAGTGTGAAAATTGCATCAGTGTGCACAGGACCAGTACTCAGTGTCGTTATGTTACGAGAGTGCAGCGGGCCGACGAACGTTACCGCGCATGTTGTCTTATGCCGGGATATTGCACTTCGAGGAAGAACGAGCATGCCCGTCGATGGGAGACACACCGGAAGGTCTTCCAAGACACAGACAAGAGATGCAATCGTCGCGTAATCTCCACGTTCTATTCCAAAGTATTCAAACGCCTTCTCGTAGTCAATTTTGCTCTCCGCTGAGAAGAAGGCGAATTTACCCGACGCGGATCCATAAGCGTGTCTGAGCGTGTAGACTGAGCAGTGGTTTGTGACATCACGGTACTTGATGAGTGCTTCTTCTAGTCTACGTGAAGCATAGTAGATCAAGTCGAGTCCCGGTGCCATTGACGGAGGTGGCATCTTCACCTTTTCTCGTTCGCGAGCGTCTCCTGCAGCGTCCATGTACTTCTTCCAAACTGCTGATGGTACGTCTGCACTGTCAGGATACATTGAAAGGGAAGAGAGCGTCTGTGCGACGTCCGTTCTGACGCCAACTTCGTTCTTCAGAATTGTCTTTACTGTGTTGATATAGACGGTCAACAGGTGCTGATATGCGTCGTGTCTTTCGTTGAAGATTGCCATGCGAAGGACGACATACGCAACTTCCGCTGCGTCTGCCAAATTGCGGACTGTTTGGATCACGCTCGAACCAGTGACACACGCCGCCATCGGTGTGGTATACATGATGGTGCACGCGTCTGTACTCGAGTGGTCAAAGAGGCGGTCGTACCACTTGAGTTCGTCGTCTCCACCACACTCGTCGGGTCCAGACAGTCTAAATGACTTGTCATCAGTCATTGCTGCTGGTATGTTTCCTGATCCTGAGCGAAAGACAGTGTGGCCAGGGCGCATTACTTCTGCGAAATTGGCAAACGCCGACTTTGCTTCAGTAGTGTCGATGATTGACGGGTACTTACCACCGCATACCTCGCGAAGCATCTCCCGTGCTGTCTGCTTCAATTCCAGTGGATACGCAGGTGGCTTACCTTCCTCGCGCTCGCTCCAAAAGATGTTGTTCAGAATTGCATACGCGTATGCCCGAGGAGACATGCCTATTTTTGACACGATCCGCACCGAGCCGCTTTCGTTTGTCACAAACTCTTGTGACGCGCCGATGAACGGAAGTAGGTGGCTCCCGAGTGCGTCCAAAGCACGAGCGTTGACTGAATTTGGGTCGGCTTTCATCAACGTCTCCACCAGGTGTGCCTTGTTCGTAACGAATGGTTTGTCAGCTGAGTAGTAGATGAGGTTGACTGACTTTGGTCCCTGCTTTACTGCGCACTGCCCAAATATGTCAGAGATAGCTGACTCGTAGAGTTCAAGTGGCTTCTTTTTACGCTCTTTGTCAACCGCCAGTTTTGCCATAACGCACACGTACTCTGCGACACATTGTGCAGCTACCATCTTTGTTTCCTTGCTCACGCGTTGGTCCACAAATATGCACCCATCTAGTCCAGATAGTAGACCAGTACCAACCAGTGGTTGACGGAGTTGTCTCGACACGTTCGGAACATCTCCCATAAGTTTGTCATAGGCAATTAGCCAGTTGCTGTGTGTGGAAAGAAGCTTCAGCAACTTCTTTCCATCGACAATGTGCTTTGAATCTTTGCTCCCTGTGAGTCTACGAAATACATCACTTAGTCCCATTCCGACGGGTGGAACTTCTGAAGTGGGTGACAGCGACACAACTGCATCTCTTTCTTTCTCTTCTTCCTCTTTGATCAACTTTTCCATTGACTGGCATACTTCGTTGAAGCAGACTTTGAGACCCTCAGCATTTGAAAGTTTGGAACTGCAAATTGCACACACTGCAACAGACGTTGTGGCTGGTGGTGGTTGTTGAGTTTTCACTGTTGGCTGTGCCATCAAAGGGGAAAAAGTCGAAATTTAAATGAAAAAAATGAACTTCTCTTAGTTTTGTATTGAGTGGAAAGGTGTGTTAAATGTTCCAGGAGATCTGTTTTTAATTGTTTTCATCGTCGCCACTCTTGACCGAGACGATTTCTCCGAGGGTCCGGTTATCACCCGCCACATCATTGGGAGTCTCCACTTCGTCGGTGTGCGCGTGCTTGTCTGCTCTGTGCTTGACCAGTTCTGCTGCGATCGTCAGTTGGCGGAATTCGAGTCTCGCCTTGTATATCCTCTTTGCGGCTGCATCTGGGGTCTCTGCTGCATCCTCTCTCGTGTCCATTGCGTAGTCCTCTTCAGGGGACGCATCTGAGTCTAATTGCTTGCTTTCTATCCGCTCATCAGCAATCTCTCCGGTGTCTGCTGCGCAGACCACGTGGAGTGGAGTGTACCCATTCTCGCTCCTCCGATTCACATCCACGCCAAACTCCAGCAATATCTTGACCACCTTTACGCGCAACCCAGCGCAGGCGCGGTGAAGTGGAGTCATCTGGACTTCGTCGAGGATGTTCGGGTCAGCTCCCGCGAAGAGTAGATACTTCACGGTCCGATCCCTACCGTTTGCGCATGCATTAGCCAGTGGAGACATCGAGATGATGATTCCGGCGTTGTTGGGAACCCCAGCGAGTCTGTTAAAGTCTATTCCGCATTTAACCAGCAATTCGATGACCTCCTCGGCTATCGCGAAGTCTGATCCACAAAAGGCACAGAACATTTCGTGAATTGTCTCCTTATTACCGTAGTAATCATTCGGGACGCCCAGTTCATCGAGGCAGCCGTATATCTCTCCGATCATGCTCTCGCGTATGTACTCGCATAGGTCCTTCCTTATCTTTTCAATTTTCTCTTGTGAAATGAGCCGTGGAGCGGATACCACCCCCCTTTCTGTTTGCGCGGATGCACTTGCTGCCATCGGTCCAACTTCTTCTTTCTTCTTCTTCTTCTTCTTTTTATCGCGGTCGTCTGTGGGAGTCTTGGTAACTGGAGCACGTTTCTTTGTCTCTGGTTCCGCCATTTTGTTTGTTGTCTTTTGTTCGGTTTTTAAAAAAAATATTATTGAATATCAACTGTGGTTACGCGCTTGGCTTATAAATGTTTTTTCTTGACTCCTGATGACCGCGGCAGTGGCGCGACAAAATATATCAGCACAACAAAGTCATAGAGAAGGTAATATTAATTTTTTGTTTAATATGCGCTTTTGAAATTTAATTGTATTTTCTCTTGTGTGTATGTGAATGTGTGTTTTTCAAACTTGTACCACAACTGGGATGTCAGGGTGTCGAGCGTGGAAACTGCGAGCGTGTTCTATGGTAGGGAATTGTACTGGTGCGTCGGTCTTCACCCACTGGTAGATGCCCCACTCTTCCATCTCCCAGAAGCGGAGACAGCCAATGACAGTGTGTTCGGAGACCGGAGAGCCCACCATGTAGCTGGCCGCGAATACTTCGTCTATCAGACTGTCTGGGCGCGTGAAGCGGCATGCGGCGCTCCTCCAGTTCTTTGCAAACCACTCGTGGATGGAGTAGATGACGCTCTCCTTGCTTACGTTGTAGAGTGTTCCCCTTGGCGAGACGTTCATGAAGTAGCAAGCGACGGCGTCGGCTAGAGAAGGAACTCCAGGGATTTTGAACCGCGTGCTATTCCCAAGTGCAGCACAGACAGCAAAAGAAGTTGCGAGGTCGGCGTTCATTTTTTTCTTTTTTTTCTTGCGCGTGAAAGGTTTGGTAAAAAATTGAGAATTGCCTTTGTTTTTTATGGGATACAACAATTTCGCTTGGAATTTTTGATTCAAAAAGACGCGACGAGCATTGCAGTTTTTGCGCTGCGCTCCAGAATGACATTGCCGTCCTCTTCTCCGACAACACACAGAATGCACACGATGTCACGGATTACCGCCGCGTAGGCGTCGTAGATTTTGCGTGGCACTATGAGCGAAAATTCCGTGACACACAAAAACAAGAGTTCCAGCCGATTGAGTTCCTCCAAACTAACTCCAGCCACCCGGGCGTAATAGTAGTTGCTGTGCCACTCCTCGTCGTGCATCTTGGAGTTGACGACTAGACTTGCAAAGTAGAGCCGGTGCACAACGTCGAGAGACAGCGCGCGGTGTGTTCTTTGGATGTACATGTCTAGGTGGATGAGTGCGAGTATCATGGCTTCAACCGTACTCTTTGTGAAGCGCGCAATGCGACTCAGGTAATCAACAATTGGGGCAGTAGACGTGCGCCCATTTGCATCTTCGAATCCCGTCTTCTCGCTGTTAGTTGATGGTATGCGCAAGTTTACCGCAATTGTTGACTCCATTACGATGGCGATGACATGCGCCGTGAGTTTCCGCTCCACTTCATCCACCATTGCTACCGGAAAGCGGTTGGAAACAACTCTTGTTGGTTGTTGTGCTTTGACCGCTGCTTCTTCGAGACGAGCGCAGATGAGTTGTACTACTTTTACGCAACACAGTGGTTGGTGATTGTGTGGTTCCATTTTTTGGTGTCTTTGATTACCAAAGAATAAATTTTATCTTTGCTTTTTTAATTCCCAATACCAACAAGCATCATTAAAAAAATCTTGTATGGGAGAAGACATTTTACCACCCCCAAGTCCATCTCCTCTGATACTCGACGAATCCGCAATCGTAAACTTTGTTCACCTGGGGCAGAATGTGCGTGCTATCGCAAAGGAAGTAAACCTCGAGAAAACATTCCATGCATACCCCAAAATCAGAATCGATGGATTGCGCAAATTCTCGTCAGTTCAGTTCGTTCCTGCCATGTTCATCGACCCAGTAGAGTACAGTAGGATCGTGGAGGCACCAATCGACTACGATCGAAAGACGAACACTCTCTACTACGTCGCCTGCGCTGCCACTATTCTGACACGAAACCTCGTGAAATGCTTGGTAGAGTTGAGTCACGACTCATCGTCTCTTTTGCGAGATCGCCAAGAAGACCACCATGTTCGATCGACGTTAGACCTACTGAAGTTGGAGCTAGAGCATGGCCTTTCTCAGCATAATCCACGCATTCCAATTGGTACGTCCCACTCAAGGAAGATCAGCACATTAATGAAAAAAACATCCACCACACTCAGTAAAGAGTGGACAGAGATTGACAACTGGTCGAGGGGGCTGGGTTTGCCCGGTGTTGTCCACCATCTCAACGCCTATGCCCAGTCCGGACCTTTGGAAGTGACACGCGTCCACCTCAAAGACGAGCGATATATTGACGCCAACTACATCGAAGACAAGAGCATCATTGCCACTGAACTCCCGCAGGTCGGATTAAGCACTCGCGCGTTCTGGCAAATGGTGTGGGACAAAGGAGTCTCTACAATTGTGGTGCTTACTCCATGCGATGTTGATGCCGTTTATAAGAATGTATCACTTCTTCTACTTCCAGAGTACATCAGACAATATGGATACCCTTCTGGGTTCACGGAACCAACACCAGAAACAGAGCTTGTAAAAAACATCTACTGGCCAGATCACGTCACGCGCGTGAAGTATGCGCAGATGGAGAGCGAAGACTTCTTCAGTGACTATGAAGTCGACGAGTTTCTCGTGGAATTCACCGAGTATGGACCCTCCATCACAGGCACTGTGCACGTTCGCTTCAACATGACGCGCATCGAAGTATGCAATCCACGATTGGCACGAACTCGCCGATCGAGCATCAAAGAGACTCGACCAATTGACCTCTACCACTATGTTGCGTGGAGCGACAACTGCACTCCATCGCTCGACATTCTCGACTTGTTGTTTGAAGTTGCGCAGTTCACATCACTGCGTGAAAATGCAAGTGTCGCGCATTTGGAAGGCGTGCCTCCATTCATTGTTCACTGCAACGCAGGCGTGGGCAGAACAGGCTCGTTCATTATGCTCTACATCATTCTTCGACACATATACATGCAGCCTACATCGGCTGACCCATGGATTGACACAATTGAAATACTCACACGCATGCGCAAGCAGCGACAAGACATGATCTCCTCTGATGAACAGTATGTATTCTGTTGCCATATAGTTGAAAACATGCTACTCGCACGCATATCACGATAATCCAAGATAATATCATTTGTTCAACTTTTATTTTTGCCGCGGCAGTGGCGCGTCGAGTAACTTCCCACCCCGACCGTTATTGTGATATTTAAGCGGATTTTTTCGACATTCCATTCAACAAACATTCAAACAAATAACAACGACAACACAATGACATCGTCACCATACTCGCGCGCATACATTCAAGCGCGTCTGGACATTCTCGGAGACTTCACTGGCGATGAAAGCGATTATCAGACATACGGCGACAGCATGGCAAGTGGCTGTGGACTGATTGATCCTCTCGCAAGTAGCACCAAAGAGCACTGGGTCCTGGCCGACAAGATTGACGCAGACGCCTACGCCGACAATGAAATTGGAACGTGCGGGGGGCGAAGACGATGGCGAAAACACTTGGGAGAGCATCAGAAAGGACATTCTGACCCAGCTCACCAAGATGCGCGAGAGGTTCGAAGAGCTGTTCGAAATAAAAAGGAAACAATCAAAAAATGGAGTCAAGAAGCACGCTCGCGCAATAACTCGTATTGCGAAATGACACACACACAAGCAAATAACAACAAAACAACAAAACAACCAACATTTTTAAATTTCCATCATTTCTCTTTTTTTCTCTTTGGACAGAATGGTAACAAAAGGTGATTACGTTATTGCTACAAAGTTCTGTGATGGCGATCCCGACGACCAATGGTGCGTTGGGTTTTATGACCACTCTGAAGACATTGGAGTGACCACGCGCTACTTCGTGGTTGACTCCAAGGACAAGCAAACGCGCGCCAATGGATACAGGAAAATTAAAGTAATCTCTCGTGCCACAGGAGAGTGGATTCTCGAGCACCCTGATGAACTAGGTGATTGTGTGTGTGGGAAGTAGTAAATAGATTGGAGAGCGACGACCACACACAACAGGGGTTTAAATAGTGAAAAAAAATAACAACGAAAGATGTTTCTCTTTCAATTTGTTATTGTAGTTGTGGTGGTAGTGTGTTTTCAATGGAGGGAGACATTGTTGACAAATGCAACCACTTTGCTGAGTGCTTCGGATAGATCTTGCAGAGAGACCACCTCGTTTCTGGCTCTCACCTCGTCCGACTTTGCATAGGAGAGGCTGATCTCTTTCCGAGTTCCCGAGTCTTTGACAGAGAGCTTGATCTCACGAACAGCACCTTCGAGAGCGAGACCAAACTCGAGTTTCCGGTCGGCTACTGCGTCAAAGTTGAGGACGCGCTGCACAGCAGCAAGTTTCTGGCGACTTTCAACCTTTTTCATCTTCATGGGGAGTCTGGGAGCAACGGCAACCGTGGTTGCTTTTGCCGGTGTGTCGGAGGTGGAGTGTGGACGCTTGTACGGTGCCATCACTTTCGGCTTGACGACTTGTAGTGGTTGAGTCGGTGGCGGGGGAGGTATGCCATCGGTGTCGAGGTCCTCATTAACTTCGTCGTCGTAGTCTTGGATGTTCTTGGCGATTAATTTGCGGTTGCGCTCCTCCCAGTCTCGGCGCTTGTCTGGTGGTGACGAGGGTTCTTCTTCCTCCTTTTCTTCCTCGGTGGTGACAGCGATCGATGGTGGTATTTCGCTAGTCGGCGGAGTTTTCGACCGTGCCTGAAAATTCTTAACTGGCGGTATGGGAATGGTGATGCGCAGATTCGGATGGGGAGGAGCTGCTGCCACCGTGGCTTTCGGTTTAGATGATGTTGTCTGACCTTGTCCTTCTTCTTCGTAGTCGCTATCATTGTCATCAGTGTTGTCGTCAAGTAAAATTGCGCGGCCCGTCTCAGATAGCTGGGCAGGGTCGATTGTAGCAAATTGTGCGGCAAATTCCTCCGGTGTTATGGAAGGAGATTGTGGAGTTGGTGATGGTAGATGTGGCGCAATGAGAACGGGAGCGGGAGCAGCGGGCTCCATGAGTGGTGTTCTCGTTCCCTTGGCATGCATGTACGTCGCCATTACGAGGTTGTAGTCCGTCTCGGTGTCGGCGAAGAGCGTCCACGGGTACTCTTCTGGGTCTAGCGCCTCTTTGGTTCCTAATACCTTGAGTTCGGTGCGGTTCCGCCCGTTCGGCACACTGAACTTGTCCCGCAGGCACGCGACGAACTCATCGTAGTCGGGGATGCTGGGGAGTGTGAACCGCTTCCTCCTACGCGCGCTTGGGGTTTCGGAGTAGTCACGGGCGTCCACAGCGAACCGGTAGACTTTAGGAGTTGCTTCCGCTGCTGCTGCCGCCGCCGTCGCTGATGGTTGCGTAGTTGTTAGTGGTGTTCCCGACATGGTTGTTGTTATTTTTGCAGCGATGGTGGTGGTGGTGTGTGTTTGCTTGTTTGTTTGTTTGTGCGGTGTCGCTGTCGGTTAGAGTTTTAATAACCGCCACGCGATTTAGTAGCCGCGTCACTGCCGCGCCAAAATAATTTTCTGACGTCATAAGAAGATTTTTTTGGTTTCTTGTATTTTGGTTGGGGAGGGAGAATGGGTGATTTCACTGGGTTATCTCTCTCATGTCAATGGATGGCGGTTGGTGTGTTGGAGGAGGGGGAGGTGGTGGTATTGGCCATGTACTCCCAGGAACTGGGAACATTTCGCGCATTTTTTTGAGTGTTGCCTCTTTGATTGCGATGCGGAGTTCGTTCACGCGCTTGGTCTTGTTGTCCTCGTCGATGCGGAACAAGACAGAGAGCGTCTCTCTGATGGTGAGTGGGATGGCGTCGCTCCACTTTGTGGGTGTGAATGTGAGCGCACCAATGGCTCTAAGACCGGAAATAGCGATCACAAAGTATGGATCATCTTGGTATTCTCTCGAGAACACCGTGAGTCTTGCCTTCACCTCTTCGTCTCTTTGCGTGGCAACGGCCACTGCCTCCTTGACGATGCGCTTTACGAGCTCTTGGAGGTGCACGTCGTCTTTTGTGCACTCGATCCCACTGACTGGAATTGCTGCCAAATAGCGTGGGTCCAATTTGGTGGAACCAAACACCTCTTCCCAACTTCTCTCCTGTGCAGCCACGACAGTCTTATCGGTTGCTGTGCGTTTCACCAGACGGATGGTCAGTTTTGAGTTGGGGACGTCGTAGACCACCGAATTAACAAAAGATAACTCTTTCGCATCTAGTTGCCATTCCGTGGGCGTGGTGTACAAGCGCCGAACGAGTACTGACTTTTGGTCACGTGGTTCGTTGAAGTAAATGATGAGGTTTACCACTCTCTTGTTGCTCTTGATTTCGTACCTGAACACCTCTTTGGCCATGATTACTCCTACGATGTGTTCCGCGGTGCTTTTTACGGCTGCAAGTGGGTCATGTGCCGGTGGTTGTTGCATGTCCGTCTGGGCTGTGGCTGACGCAGCTGCCGCGACTTGTTGTTTGGCAGCCATTTTTTTTGAAACAAAATTTTTATTTGCGACTTCACATGGCAACACAAATTTAAAAACCCCCCGTTTTTGTTTTGATCTGGACTTTGTGAATTTTGGGGTGTTTTTGAAAGATATTAAATCTTTTATGAAAAAAGTTTTTTTTCAAGTGCACCTTTTTGAAAAACTTTTAAAAATAAAAACTTTATTTTTGGCAGGTAAAAACTTTTTTTAAAAATGAAAAACGTTTTTCAAAAATAAAAACTTTATTTTTGGCTCAGAAAAAAGTTTTTTAAAA
>Ga0182027_10003412_pt1 | contig 25221 bp, 18 predicted proteins | sample 712E1DmetaG_FD_121300 | JGI IMG/M metagenome (GOLD analysis project Ga0182027, IMG submission 121300) | Permafrost microbial communities from Stordalen Mire, Sweden - 712E1D metaG (Illumina Assembly) | ecosystem: Environmental > Terrestrial > Soil > Wetlands > Permafrost | place: Sweden...
GTCATAGGGCATGGAGAGAGGTTATCTGTGCTGAGGCAAAACCATTTTGAATTCGACAATTGCTCTGTGCTTACTACAGTTTTGATGGGGCACTCGGAACTTTGGAAAATTATGAATGAAAAAGATGCCTTGTATGCCAAAGTGGACTTTTCTGAAGCGGATGGGATAAGAGCTTCAGAACTTGAAGAAAAGTTCGCCCACCTGGATGGTTGGAATGCCGAAAGCAATGCTTCTATTGTATTAAGTGGATTGGGAATTAAAGATGAATTGCACCTTAAGTTAATGAAGGAATTAAACGGGAAAGAGAAAGTGAAAGTCCTTCTGGCCCAAGCCCTGTATGGTAAACCTGACAACCTTCTTCTTGATGAGCCTACCAATGACCTTGACCTCGAAACGGTAAACTGGCTTGAGAATTATCTCTCTAACTTTGAGAATACGGTACTGGTGGTATCACACGACAGGCATTTTTTAGATTCCATTTGTACCCATACGGTTGACATCGATTTTAGTAAAGTGCAAATGTTTGCCGGTAATTATAGTTTTTGGTACGAATCGAGCCAATTGGCATTAAAGCAGCAGCTCTTCCAAAATAAAAAGGCAGAAGAGAAGAAAAAGGAATTACAGGATTTTATAGCCCGCTTCAGCGCCAATGTAGCCAAGAGTAAACAAACTACCAGCCGCAAAAAAATGATCGAGAAACTCAATATTGAAGAAATAAAACCTTCCACGCGAAAATATCCGGGTATCATATTCACACCGGGACGAGAACCCGGAAATAGCATTTTAACAGTAAAAAACCTTGCTAAAAGTGTTGAAGGAAAAACACTGTTCAAAGATCTCGATTTCACTATAAATAAAAACGATAAAATTGTTTTCCTTTCCAGGGATACCCTGGCCATGACCGCCCTGTTTGAAATTCTGAAGGGTCACGATAAGCCCGATCATGGTACTTTTGAGTGGGGACAAACTATTGTTAAAGCATACCTGCCCCTGGAAAACGAAAAGTTTTTTGAGAAAGACATGAATCTTTTAGATTGGCTGATGCAATTTTCAGAAGATACAAGTGAATTGTACCTTCGTGGCTATTTGGGTAAAATGTTGTTTTCCGGAGAAGAAATTTACAAAAAAGCCAGTGTGCTTTCAGGGGGCGAGAAAGTACGTTGTATGATTGCCCGCATGATGATACGTAATGCCAATGTCATGATCCTGGATGCACCTACAAACCATCTGGACCTTGAATCTATTCAGGCATTCAATAACACCCTGATAAAGTTTAAAGGAAATATTCTCATGTCGTCGCACGATCACGAGTTTATTCAAACGGTTTGTAACCGGATTATTGAGATTACCCCCAAAGGAACCATCGATAAACAAATGGAATATGACGACTATATTTCTGATGAAAAATTAATGGAACAGCGAAATAGAATGTATTGAAACAACAATGCAATCACCTTGTCTTTATTGGCTCTGCCTGTTATTATAAAACGCAGTTACGAACGGCGAAGCCTTCGACTGTGTGGTTTAACTCGAAATCTCCATTTTTATTCTTTTATTTTTAATTTTCTCTTCTTTTACAAGTTGAAGGGTTTTATATATTTTATTACTTTTTACCGCCACATAAGCCGAATGATCTAACACCTCAATCTTTCCCAATTCATCTTTTTGCAATTGACCTTTTTGCAATATCATACCTACAATATCCATTTTATTAATCTTGTCTTTTTTACCAGCCCCTATATACAAGGTTTTCCACTCGCATGGTTTTGGTAAAGTCAATGCTTTTGGAAGTTCTTCTTCATCTGGTATTACAGTTAAAAACTTTGGTAAATAATCATCGGCATCCAATAAAAAATAAGCCGTACCAGCGCTGTGCATACGTGCTGTCCTTCCGTTCCGGTGGATCATCACTGCTTCGGTATTGGGTAATTGGTAATGAATAATTGCATCTACCTCGGGAATATCCAATCCACGTGCTGCTAAATCGGTAGTAATTAATAAATTAATACTTCCATTTCGGAATTTAATTAGCATTTTTTCTCTATTCATTTGTTCCAGTCCCCCATGGTAAAAACCATGTTCTACTTTGTTTCGGGTTAATTGTTCCGATATCCGGTCTACCGCTTCCCTATGATTACAAAACACAAGGGTCGATTTTGCATCAATTTTACCAAGTAAAAGCATTAACGCTTCCAATTTATCATCGCCCTTTACCCTGACCGATTTAATAACTAACAACGACTTTGATTCTTGCTGCCCTGCTGTATAATTTAACTCCACACAATTTTTAATACCAACAAATTCCGGGATTTCTTTTAAAGCCGTTGCCGAAGTAAGAATTCGTTTTTTAACATTTTTACAATGTTGCAGGATGTATTCCATTTCTTCTTTAAAACCAAGCTCTAACGATTTATCAAACTCATCTAAAATTAAAACAAGCGTACCGTCCACAATCAGGTTTTTACGGCGTAAGTGGTGTGCAACCCTGCCCGGAGTGCCAACCAGAATGGTTGGTGGATGCTGTAAATTATTTTCTTCGATACTGAGGGAGTGTCCGCCATAACAGCAGTTTATTTTAAAGTCAGTACCCATTTGTTTAAATACCTTTTCAATTTGTATGGCTAATTCCCGCGATGGCACCAGTATAAGAACTTGCACCCCATTTTTATCGGCCTTTAGCAATTGTAAAACTGGCAATAAAAATCCTATGGTTTTACCGGAACCGGTTGGCGAAATCAAAACAACATCGTTCGGCTCAGCAATAGTAGCGAGCATTTTATTTTGCATGTTGTTCAGCGCCGCGATATTAAAACGTTTGAGTATAGTGGAATGGTTCATTTAATAAAAATAAAAAAGCCGGGATATGCCTGGCTTTAGATTAGTAAAAGTAATTGTATCATTTCTAAATTACTGCAAATATACAATTTTAAAGAAGTATAATTTTAATACCGAACCGCTATCATGTTACTTAAAATACTTCACTTCGTTTATATTTTAAGATTGATAGTCGGTCGGCATTAACCAAACCATGCCAACAATTTTAATTTAATCATCTTGTTGGCGGTTTAGTATAAGAGGTATATTTGTACCTCGAAACATTATTTATACTTTAACACAAACATATGCCATTTTCGTCACTTGGTTTATCCCCAGCCCTACTAAAAGCCGTAGCCAAGCAAAATTATACTACATCCTATCCTATACAAAAAGAAGCCATACCCGCTATTTTAAATGGAAAAGATATTTTAGGCATTGCGCAAACCGGGTCTGGGAAAACAGCAAGTTATGTACTACCCATTCTGGAGCAATTTCAAAAACAAACATTGTCATCGAAAAATAGACATGTTAAAACATTGGTATTGGCGCCTACCAGAGAACTAGCTATTCAAATAAATAATGCGTTTAACGTCCTTGGCGATTATTTACCTGTAAAAATAAAAAGCTTAGCGGTTTATGGCGGAGTTTCCATTAATCCTCAAATGATAGAATTACAGGGTGTAGAAATTCTGGTGGCCACTCCCGGAAGGCTTTTAGAATTAATTTCGGCAAAAGCCGTTTCAATATCAGCTATTCAGATATTGGTATTAGATGAAGCCGATAAAATGCTTCAGCTTGGTTTTAAAGAAGAGATGAACCAGGTATTTGACCTATTGCCCGCAAAGCGTCAGACCCTTTTGTTTTCGGCAACACTTAGCGACGATTTAAATACATTTAATAAAAATTTACTTCACAATCCTTTAGTTATAAAGGTTGCAGAAGAAATAAATAATTTAGATTTAATAGAACAGACCGCTTACCTTATTTCCGAAGAAAAAAAAGGACCCTTGTTGCGTTATATAATTAAACATAAAAACATACAACAAGTATTGGTATTTACCGCTTCAGCACATCGGGCCGATAGTGTAGTTGTAAAACTAAACGCAAACGGCATTGATGCAAGTGCAATACACAGTAAAAAAAGTCAGGGGGCCCGAACAATGGCTTTAAAATTGTTTAAATCTGGAGAAATTAGGGTATTAGTGGCAACCGACCTGATGGGGCGAGGTATTGATATTAAATTTTTGCCTTATGTTATTAATTATGAATTACCCCGGTCGCCCAAAGACTATATTCACAGAATAGGACGAACAGGTAGGGCCGAAAATCCAGGAGAGGCTATTTCGTTAATTGTCCCTGCAGACGAGCATCACTTCAAGATTATTCAGAAAAAGATGGGCAAAATTGCTACGTTGGTAAATGGGAATGCGCTTAATCTACAAGGGTATTAGTTCGCCAACTTGAATTATTTCATCAAGGAGCTCATGATCCCTTCTAGGATACCTATGTTTAACAAAAAACGAGAGTCCCCAATTATGGTTACTCTCGCATTATAACCCCTGCAGTACGATTATCGAACCAATTAATGGAGAATTTCAAGCGAATCTATGATTTAAGAGATATAATAGTCAAAAATCAATCATGATCAAAATAAGAAATTTGATCAGTCAGGTTTTTGGCCATGTCATCCATTTCTTCCGATTTGCTTGATAGTTCTACTGAGGTAGAAGCATTCTGTTGTGTTATCTGATTCAACGATTGGATGGCATTGTTAATTTGTTCAACACCTCCACGCTGTTCAATACTTGCCACAGCAATTTGCTGAACAATTTGCGCGGTATTCTTAATGTTTGGAATAATATCAGTCAATTGCCTGGAAGCTTCTTCGGTTACTTCAACGCAGCGCGCTGATATCTGGTGTATTTCATCGGAAGCAATACGAGTGCGTTCAGCCAATCGTCTCACTTCAAGAGCCACTACAGCAAAGCCCTTACCATGTTCACCGGCACGGGCGGCTTCTACAGCTGCATTTAATGCGAGTAAGTTTGTCTGAAAAGCAATATCGTTTATAATGGCAATCTTTGTTGTTATCTCGCGAATGGATTGAATACTTTTTTCTGAAGTAGCATTCACTTTTTCCATATCGGTTGATACGCCTAAGGCCATCTTCTGAACTGTGGTAGCATGATCGGCGTTTTGTTCTATGTTGGAAACGATCTCTTCCATGGAAGAAGAAATTTCTTCGAGCGATGCTGCTTGCATATTAGCTCCCTTGCTGATTTCGTTAGAGGAGCTGCTTAATTGAGAGGCAGAATTCTGAACATTTTCGGCAGACTTACTAATATCATTAATAATACTTCTAAGCTTATCCGCCATGGTTTGCATGGCATTGGCCAGTTTACCAAATTCATCGCTCCGCGATAAAATCCTTTCATCAAATTCGACATTCAGGTTACCATCGGAGATAGCTTCTAATGCTTCAAGATTTTTTGCAGCGCCAGTTGAAATATTCCGCGTGATGAAAAATGTAAATGCACTGCCAAGGAGAATAATCAATAATACAATGATCAGGTATAAAGTTTTAATTTTCTTTCCTAACTCTACCATGTACCGATGGATAACCGTCTTCATTTGGTAAGGATAATCCCAGGTTGCTTTCCATGTTTGCTCCGAAGCATTAATTAAAGTCATCGTCTTTTTGTCAAGAATAATAAGGTCCTTTACATTTGTTCCATACTGTAGCAATTTATTAGAGACGGCAGTATATTTGCCTGAAATGGCCAGTTGCTTTGCATTTTGTATATTTTCAACAAAAGCAATGTATTCGGCAGTGTCATTGGTTATCCCATACTCATGCTCATTTGTAATTGCTTCGTAAATCAAAGGAAGAATGCGCTGTCCGGAAGGTGAACTTTTCAATGATTCTTTAATTTCTCTGATCAAACCAACATTTTCTTTTCGGATCAAGCTTCCTTCCATTACTGCGTCTATGGTTGCATTTCCGGTTTTATCATATTGCAAATGCAGAGCTAATGATTTGTTTCGATCGACCTGAAAAGTTGAGTGAGGAATGCAGGCCCATCTCATTTCTTTAAAAGAATGATAAGCATTCAGGTTCATGTGATCAAATTCAACCTTATTGGCTGCCAATGTATCAATACGGCCATTAATATAGGCAAATTTCAATTCTTCCTGGTATTGCAAATTGATAAAGGTTTCGTAATAATTAAGAGTTACCATTTCCTGAGCAGCTTCCTCAGAACTATTGGCTATTTGTTGTCCGATTACCGACATGATAATGGCCAATGACAAGAATGTCCCCAATGCAAGAGCTATTCGTTGCCCTAAACTAAACTTTCGATTTTTTATCCGTTTGAGCATATCTTTCTATTCTTAAATTTCTGAACTAACAATTTTAATTTTTAAGAACTTCTTGAATTCAATCTCAGGCTTCATATAAATTTCGGTTTTGCCGGATTTATTAAGAGTTAAATTGCAAGCATTTATTATATCGCCTCTAGTGTCATAAAATTCAGCCCGTACTGATTTAAACCTCAGATCAGCTTTTTTATAATCATATTCAAACGTTACATAAAATGAGTTACGCTCGGCAGTAACCCAGGGGTAGGCGTAACCTGATATATAAATCGATTTCATTTGAACATAAGCATCAATACCACTTTGCTCAAAAGGAAACTGTATAGCGCCTTTTGGAAATTTTTGAAGAACCAGTTCTATACCTCTTTTTTGTGCTGCTTGAAATTTCTCAAGGGCTGCCTTTATAGTAGCTTGATCATTGGTTCCAAAAGCATGATAATACTCTTGAGCAGCAGCAATCAAATGCAAATCTTCATTATTGATTTTATCCCAGTAATCATAATAATCTTTTAGTGTGCCTTCAGAAATATTAGAGTCATTGTTGTTGCTGCTGCAACCCATGACAAAGAAAAACGCAAAAAGAATAAACAGCTTATAAATATTTTTCATGTTGCAGACTTTGCATTATTTTAAATTCAGGACTATCTAACCTCTTATTAATAAATAAGCTTTGAAACGATTGTACGCTAATTTAAGTATTTTGTTTTTTTTTCTTGTTTTTAGTGAAAAATATTTGATAATCACATCACACAATTTTCAACGTTGCTACCCTTGCTGCCGATTCGATAGCACTGGCTGCTAATGCTCCGTCATGATCCAAATCGATATTTTCCAAGCTATCATGAGGGTCATGATAGCTGGTGCGGTGCAGTTCGTAGTTTTCCATAAACAGAAAGAGAAAAATATTCGAAAAGAATAAATCTTTAAAAAAAGGACAGTGCTTGGCCTGCTACTGTCCTTCTTTGTGACCCCGGAGGAATTATATAATAAAAGTAACAAAACATTAAGATAATCATTGACTACCCGTGATTTAACAACTGCTAAAGAAGAAGTAGTGCAGTTACTCGAAAGGAATCCCAGGCAGTCAGCAAAATTTCAAATCAATCCTCCAGTGAGTGAACAGATTTATTCAGATTTGAATATAGTGTCTTATACCTCTTTATATGGTGATATTTTATAAGCCATGGGATGATAAGTAGCATTAAAATAATAATCATTAGTAATGGTATAATATCATTTCCATGAAATATTTTTTTTATTCCATTAATATCTTTATAACAACTGTAAGTAATTCCAATAGCCATTAAGTAGAAAAATAATAAATTAGACAAAAAATCGATTGTTTTTATTCTATTCAGTTTCTTTCGAAAGAAAAGTAGTGATTCTTTGACGGAAGCATTATCTGCATTCTTGCTTAAAACTGATAACCAAATAATTTCAGAAGTTGTTTGAAACAAAAAAAATATACTACACAAAGCAAATGGAATTAAGGATTGAATTGAAAAATATAAACCAAGATATACCAGAGCATAAATCATTAAGCCAATGAGTGTAATTAAAACTATCGAATAAACAAGAATTTTCAATTTTCTGTCCATTAAGACCTTTGAAATGGTTTTACTATGTTCCATTTTTTTAAGTTTTTCAAAATCTATAGTATCGATAATATTCTTTTGATTTTCAATATGCAAGTTTTGCCACAGAGATTGTAAATCATTGTTGCCCATTTCCCAATATTTTAATTAGTTGATTCTTGATCCTATTAATTTTAACACCCGTATTACTTTCAGAAAGACCGATTATTTCCGCGATTTCCTTATAGCTATAATTTTCCAGGTACAAAATAATGATTGCTTTTTCTGCATCTGATAAATAATTAATTGCCTGGTATAATTTATCTTTCTTGTCAGACGGATTATTGTATTCATCTTCAGTAATGTTGTATTCGTTTTTTGAAATTTCAGTATGTATTGGCCGAATACTTTCTTTTCGGATAATGTCAATTGCTGTGTTTAAAACTACCCTATATAGCCAGGTTGAAAATGCTGCTTGTTCTTTAAAACTCGGGTACGATTTCCAAAGCCTGATCAATATCTCCTGATAATAATCTTCTTTATTCGGGTTTCGGTAGAAATAAACATTACATATTTTTTGTATGATTCCCTGATGCCTATTTATTAATTCAATAAATTCTTTTTCCACTTTTCAATATGATTGAATTATGACAAGTTAGTCGTAATTTTTGGTGCGATTATTACAAAATATGAAAAAAGTTAAGCTTAACAGATGAGATTAATATTAGGTTAACACTAATGTCAAATAGGAAGACTATTTTTGTACTGTCAATTGATGTAATAATAATTTCATTTGGCCAATTAAATAACAAGGGTAGCTATTTAGGTTGTTTAGACTGTAGACTTTTAGAAATTTAGGAAAATTCAAATCAATTAGCATGTCAATTTTTATTGATCCTGAAACATTAAAAGTCATACGAAACCTATTCTATGGACTAATAGCCTACATCTACCTAAACAGTTACTAACAAAGTATAATTATGAAGAAGCATGTTCTAATGCTGGTGTTATTTCTGCAGGTCTTTCTATATTTAGAGGCACAGCAGCAAAAGATACCAAAACTGGTGGTTGGGATTGTATTGGATCAAAGGCGCTTTCTGAATAAAATAAGCATTGTTTCGAACATATTATCTTAACCCAACATTAGCTTGAAGCATGCACCTTTTCATCTATGATAAAACTTTCGAAGGCTTTCTTACTGCAGTATTTGACTCTTATGAAATGAAGATTCTTCCTGATAAAATTATAGGGCAGGAACATCAGCAAACGTTTCTTTTTGCTGAAACACACGATGTCGTTACCGATGAACAGAAAGCAGAACGTGTTTGGAAAGGATTGCACAAAAAGCTTTCGGACAACGCATGTAAAGTACTTTTTGTAGTGTTTCTTTCGGAGTTGCCAGATATTGAATTGATATTATATCAATATATTCGCAAAGCAATGGATAGCAAAATAAGTATCGAAAGTAATTTTGGCGATCCCTGTGTAATGGAAGTATCGCAGTTATTCAAAAAGGTGGCTCGTGAAGCTGAGCGGGTACGTATGTTTGTGAGGTTTCAGAAAACCGAGGACAATATTTATTTTGCAGGGTTTGATCCGAAATATAATGTTATTCCACTGGCAGTGAAACATTTTAAAAAGCGTTTTTCTGACCAGCGTTGGATTGTTTACGACACCCACCGGAAATATGGTTTTTATTACGATTTACATGAGGTTTCGGAAGTGCGGTTTGAAGAAAGCAAAATCAATCCGATAACCGGTAAAATCGATGAGTCTGTATTATCGGAAGATGAAAAGCTGTTTCAAAACCTTTGGAAAATATATTTTAAAGAAATTGAGATTAAGGAAAGGCACAATCCAAAATTGCATAAACAATTAGTGCCAAAACGGTTCTGGAAATATCTTACTGAAAAGCAATAAATTTGCGTAAAACTTAACGAAAGGCAGGAATATTATTTTTCTTACTTACCAAACCAATTTTTACCATACGCACAATGAGAATCCCAATAATTGGATAGGCTGCAGCAGGTATTTCCTGTCGAATAAAAAATGAAATGATAATAAATGCCGTTAATAAAAGACCATAGACAAGCGAGGCCATTGTAAACCATCTTGGTCTGGATTTGGAAAATAAAAAAATTGCAAATACAAGGCTCAAAGGGTTAGCCCATATAATGTTGTAATTCCTTGATAACACCTCATGTGCACTTCCAATCCAAACTAACAAGATCATTAAGCCTACTAAACCTGTGAGCAGCAATATGAATTGATCGATAAACCTGTAATGTTTTTGCCTCCTGTACCCTACAAATGAAATTCCTAAAACAATTATAAACACAACACACATTACAACTAAAGGCGATGTAAATGGAGAAGGGGGCTTAGGCTTATAAGTTCCTGGCAATATCTCTGCCGGTGGCTGTGCAAGTGGTCTGATTGTCCCACTATTGATGATTTTGGTATTTGCATAAATTTTCATCATGTGCTCAGGCAGGAACATGTAATCGGATACTTTAGCAATACTGTCGGCATCTGAGCCTATCAGCAAATGGGTTCCAAAATCAAGCCAGGGATCAACTTTTTGGTATGTTATAATCAGGTCCCTGAAGCTTTCGGGCTTTTTAATGTACGATGAGTCGTAGGCAATTTTCCCATCCACCGATTTTGCAATAATATCACGGATACGGGTGGCGCAGTTATCATGAAAAAAATCGTACCGATAATAACGGTTTTCAGGTTTATAATTAGTCTCCAGCTTGGTAATTAGTTGCCATTTTTCGTGATTGGTGAGGTTAAGTTGTTGCTCAAACATAGTTTGCCCCGTTTGTTCGTAAGAATTCAGGAACCGCTCAAAAGAGGCTTTGGCAAGCTGGTACATTAGCTTTCCATTAGTAAATTTCAGGGCGAAGTTTGGAGTGTCGAAATCGAAAACTCCATAATTATAAACGAGATCAATGCCTTTCGATAGGTCAAAAATTCTGATTGCGCTATGACCGTAAAGCTCATAAATTTCAGGGCCTGGCGATGCAGTCAATAAAGTAATTTGTGCAGAATCGGAAGGGTACTGGGAATAAATACGAAAGTTCAACCCCAAAAAGAATTGCAAAAGTAAAACTATGATTATAAACCTGACTATCTTGGTAAGTTTTATACTCATTTTGCAGAGATTATCGTTTTAACAAAGAAAGAAAAAATGTGTGATTATTTCTCTTTTTTTTAACTTGTAGCTCTAAATAAATACTCCTATGAAAACATTCTTTAAAATACTGCTTATAATTATTGCAATTGGAATCGGTTTTTTGGCTTGGTACTTTCTGAAACCTTATAATAAGGTCGATATTTTGTATGCCATTCCTAATAGGCCGGTTTTTATCGTTGAAACAGACAACTCGTATGATGCTTGGGAAAAGCTAACCAAGAGTGCAGTTTGGGACAACCTAAAGCACCATCCGCTTTTCTCAGCTATTGCCTCGGGTGTAGATATACTCGATAGTGTTATACTGAGTAACGAAATGCTTGCCCGTTATGTTGGTGCAAGGAATATGCTTATTTCAATGCACATTACTCACAAAGGCGCCTACGATTTCTTATATGCCATTGATTTGCGTCGTGCCTCAAAACTTTTAGCGGCCAAGGGCTACCTGGATAAATTGATTGAAAGCAAGTATCATGTCAAGATTAAGAAATATAACAACATAAGCATTTACCAACTTACCGATACTGCTACCCAAAAGGTGCTGCAATTGTATTTTAAGTATAACCTTATGGTTGCTTCTTACAATCAAGGGCTTATTGAAGCATCTATTGATCAGATCGACAAACCATATATGGCAACCGACGTTAATCTTATTGCTATACGCGAACAAATCAAAGGAGAAGGGTTATTCAGGTTGTACATCAATTATGCGCAGGTAGATGATTATACGAACGGGATGCTCATCTCACCCGATCCGAATATTAGGCAACTGAGTAAGAGCCTTCTATACACTGGTCTTGCATTTGGCATAGATAATGAAAACATGATTCGTTGTGAGGGATATACTAATTTTAAAGATTCCATTGCATCCAGTTTCAGGGCAATGATACGCTCGGGAGAAGGGAAAACAGGACTTGCCGAAGTTCTTCCCCTTCAAACAGCATCTTCGGTATCTATTGGTTTTGAGCGGTTTACGGATTATTTTGATAATATGATGGCCAATCTGAAGGAAGTGCCTAAGAGTTACGATACATATCAGGCTAACATTAAGCAGGCTGAGAATTTTTTGAATATAGATGTTCGGAAAAACATCATGAGCTGGATAGGCGGCGAAGCAGCTATGGTTCAGCTCGCGCCAATGGGCTTAGGCCGTAATAACGAATTTGCGGTGTTTCTGAAAACCAGAGACATGGCCAATGCCAAAGAAAATATCGAGATCGTTATGTCGCAGATTCGTAAACGCACACCAGTAAAATTTGAAACTATTGAATACAAAGGATATTATATCAGCTATTTATCCATGAAGGGATTTTTCAGGATGCTATTGGGTAAATATTTTCAGAAGCTCGAAAAACCTTATTTTACATATATTGGCGATTATGTAGTTTTTAGTAATCATCCGCAAACCCTCAAAACCATTATTGATGGCTTTGCCAAACAATCCTTATTAGCGAATTTATCCGATTACAAATCGTTTACGCGAAATTTTAGCCGTAAGTCGAACGCGCTTATCCTGGTAAATACTTCCAAATTTCTTCAAAGTCTTCAAAGTATATTGAATGCCTCTACCTGGGCAGAGCTCCAGAAAAACAAGGAATATATTGTTAGTTTCCCATACCTGGGGTTTCAATTAGAAAAGGATGGTTCACTCTTTAAAACCCGTTTTTATGTGATGTTCAAAGAAGGAACCTCTGCAGAAGATGAAGGTTCTGCTGACGAATCCAATGGAGATATTGATACCCTCAGTGTTGTTATTGCCGACCATGCTTCGGATGAAGTATCGCAGTTGCTTAAGAAAGTGGACGATTACATCCCCGACAATGTGAATGCCATTGTTTATAGGGAAAAGTATGATAATGGACAGCTAAAAGTGGAATTTGACCTTAAAGAGGGCTTCCGCGAAGGTGATTACAGGGAATATTACGAAAACGGTAATCTTAAAATCAAAGGGCAATATAAGAAAGATCATCGTGCGGGAACATGGAAGATATACAACCAGGAAGGCAAGCTATGGCAGAAAATCAAGTATTGATTATTTTTTGGGTTTGGTATAAAAATTCAGAATGGGGATATCCACTCCGATAAATAAACACCATTTAGTATATTGTTTAGGCTCAATGGTAGCCGCAGACGATTCAATTTTGCGCAATGAGGGGCCATACTGCCAGCCACCTCCTATTGATATTGGAGTTCTGGGTATCCCATATATAATATATAATCCGGGAGAAAAAATATTCTCAATTGTAACCTTGGGTTGGGCATTATTGATTGTATCCCTGAACCTAAAGCTGGTAAATGCTCCCAGATCAATTACCGAAGCGAAAATAGAATACGAACTTCTCCATTTTTTACCAAATGGGTAATCGCTGCTTTTACTAAACGCTATACCTATAGGAGCAGTTAAACCCGCTGTATTCCTGATTTGGTGCATTTTGATATTATTCTCCGTAAAAGTAAATTTTTCTTTTCCCCAATACCCGCTAACATAAGCATTTAAGGCAATATTAAAAGCGCATTCGCGTTTTATTCTTGAAGAACCGGCTGGTAAGGCAACTGATTCAATGACCTGTTTCACCTGATCTGATGTTTCAGCCTTTGATACCGCTGCTGCGAAATTGCCATACTTTATGATTAGGGTACCTGTGTTAAATGCCTTATTTTTTTTATTACCAACATGTTCTGAAAAGATAGTATCATAAACAAAAGCAGCGTTCAAAATAGCAGGCCCATATTTAATTTCATTTATGTCGAGGTATATTTCTCCAAGTTTATCAACTACAAAGAAAAATGTGCTTTTATTTTTGCCCCAGTTAAATTTGTATGGTGTATCCATTCCTATTGAAACCGGGATATCACCAACATACTCTATGAAATTTAAGCTGGCATTGTAAAAACAGAAATAATCCTTGTAACCAAGCTTATTATCAGGCGGTTTGTCTTTTTCACTAATAATTAATAAAGCTTGTTGCACATTTTCGTCCAGTGAAATTATTTCTTCGATAATATGCTTATATCGTTTTAACATGATTACCCGTTTTTCAGCTTGTATATATGCACTATCAAGGACGTTACAAAAATCGACAGGACTATTATCACATATAAATGTAATCCCTTTAATTTTTGATTTTTGATAAATAAGCCCTAAATAAATTTTAAATGCAATAGAATCGTTAAGCAAATTTTTTCTGATAGAATCAAACGGAACTATATATTGATCTGATGTTTTGGAACGAACTGACTGTATGAATAAGTTTAAAACCTGAAGCGAAGGCTTCATATTTGGATCAATAGGATTAAGGATGCTAGCATCCATATCTGCCAGGTGCATAATAATATCGCCCGGATAAACTCCCAATTGGTAATCATCAACCACTTGAAATGCCACTTGTATGATTGAATAAAGCTGAGGATTATTATTAAAATAATCTCTATACATCGGCTTTTCGACTAATTTTCTGATATCAGGGATAATTAACTGGAAATCTTTAAGAAATGCTTCACGCAATATATCAATATATGCGGTAAAATTATATATCTCAGAGTCAATAGCCATTAATACATCATAGGTGTATGGAAATAGTGTTTGAAGGTCCGGATATTTTTTCAAATCATTTTTAAACTGATCAAAGAATGCTATGGATAATTCTTCTTTCACCCTTTCAACCAGAAATTTTGCCATTCCATCTGCAAGTGACGTTATGTCGAGTCCACCAACACTCGACGTTACTGATTTTATGCCATTAGTAAAATATTTTTCAGTAATTGATTTGTCTTTAACAAGAGTTACAGGAATAAAAGGACCAATAGAAAAAAAAGGATTAGACCTAAACCCATTTCTTAATAATCTTGCTATTGTTGTATCAGCTAATTCTTTGCCCTTGTTTTTTCCCTTATCTATTTCAGGTAGATACCTGAATAGATGATCCGCAATTTTTTTAATAGCATCTAACTTTATAAAAATCGAATCATTACGAATAAAAGTATGATCCTTTAAGAAAATCACATCATAATAAGGGTTTTGGCTATATGTAACTTTTGTGCAGCAAAAGAAAAAGATCAATAAGAAGAAACGTATAGTTTTCAAGTGTTTACGGTTTTGTAGTTAGTGTGATAAAAGAACTTTTAAATTAATTTTTTTTGTCAAAAATATAATTTATTAATTAAAGATTATATAAGTTAGAATTTTACTTCTTAGTTTTTATAAGACCTCCCATCCCTCCTTATTAAGGAGGGCTAACTTGGGCAGAGCAATGCGCAAGTTATTGTCCCGCAATTGCGGGATTGGGGTTGTAACATTTTAACTTGTATAAACTCTATTGAATGTCCGTAAAAGTAAAAAAAATGTCGAGTTGTTGTCATTCCGCCAGTTTTTACCAAATTACTGCTCTTTTATCTTCAGGCAGGTACATGGCATCACCTTGTTTAATATTAAATGCTTTATGGAATTCAGGCAGGTTAGGCAAAGGCCCATTAACACGGAATTGTCCTAGTGAATGTACATCCTCCTTGTTTCTTCTTAAGATTTCTTTGTCCGTAATATGTTGCCCCCAGACATGGGCATAGGCCAGAAAAAAACGTTGCCCAGGAGTAAACCCATCTATAAGGGCAGGAGCAGGCTGGTCTTTTAAAGCCTTTTGTAATGCGGTATAAGAAATATTTAAGCCTCCCAGATCGGCAATATTTTCGCCAATGGTTAAACGCCCATCTGCGTGAGTGGTGTCAAGCACTTTGAATGAATTAAACTGTTGAATTAATACTTCGGCCCGTTCATTAAATAGTCTGGCGTCCTTGTCTGTCCACCAATCGTTAAGATTTCCTTGTTTATCGTATTTGCGGCCCTGATCGTCAAAGCCATGAGTAATCTCATGACCAATCACAACACCAATTGCCCCGTAGTTTACAGCATCATCGCCCTTGGCAAAGAAAAACGGTGGTTGAAGAATGCCAGCCGGAAAACATATCTCATTGTCGCTTGGGTTGTAATATGCATTTACGGTTTGCGGGGTCATTCCCCAGCGGGTGTGGTCCACTGGTTTATTGATTAGACTTAGTTCATACTCGAAATTAAAGTTTCGTCCCTGCAATACATTTGCTGCATAAGAAGTACGTTCGATTTGGATACCTGAATAATTGCGCCATTTATCCGGATAACCAATCTTAACCCTTATAGCAGCTAACTTTTCGAGCGCTTTCTTTTTGGTTGTATCTCCCATCCATGTTAAGTCTTTGATGCGTTCGCCAAGGGCATACCGCAGGTTTTCAACTAAATTGGATACACGTTCTTTGGCTGATGACGGAAAATATTTTTGTACATACATTTGACCAAGAGCTTCTCCCAATACATTACTGGTTGTATTTAGCACCCTTCGCCAGCGCGGATGGATGGTTTTACTTCCTGACATGAACTTGCCAAAAAATTCAAAATTCTGATTCACAAATTTTGAACTCAGAAAAGGGGCCATGTGATTTATCAATGTCCATGTAAGATATTCTTTCCATTCATCTATAGAAACATCTTTACACATTGTATTTACCTCTTTGAAAAACTCCGGCTGGCCAACGTTGATATCGCTGGGATTGCTTAATCCTATGGCATTGAAGTATCCCTGCCAATTGTAATTGGGTGAAAGGGTTTGTATATCGGCCAGTTTCATCTTGTGGTAATTGGCCTCCGGATCGCGCAATGCAAGGCGGGTTTTGGAGGCTTTAGCTAACCTGGTCTCCAAAGCCATTATTTGTTTCGACCATTTTTCGCCCTGATCCGCAGAATATCCAGCAAAATTCAGCATTTTAGCAATGTGTTTAACGTATTCCGCACGTATTTCCTGGCTATGTTTATCGTCAGCAACATAATAATCGCGGTCGCCAAGGCCGAGTCCACCTTGCGAAAGACTTGCTATCATCATTTTACTGTTTTTGCTATCCGGTTCACCATAAAATGAGAACAAAGGATCGATATCATAAGAATGAAACCGTGCTATAATGTTTTGTATATCCTGAATTGTTGAAGCTTTTTGAATTTTTTCAAGCTCCGGTTTTAAGGGGTTGGTACCTTCTTTCTCAATTTGGGCCGAATCCATACCAGAAGTAAAGAAATCGCTGATTTTTTGTGCAATGGAGCCAGGTTCGTTCGATTGCTTTGAAAGTTCCAGTACCAAGTTATGCACCATTGTATCATTATCTTCCTGGAGTTTGTCGAATGTGCCATAACGACTATACTCTGCAGGCATTGGGTGGCTCTTTAACCAACCACCATTGGCATACATATAAAAATCATTACTTGGTTTTACATTTTTATCCAGATTAGCAGGATCAATACCTATTGAGCTATTTTTTTTATTCATACAACTAAATAATAATATTCCCAGGGACATAAAATAAATTATATTTTTCTTTTTCATAATCTTACAATTGAGAGTTTTCAATAAATTTAGTCAAGAGGAATTTTAAAAAGCCATAGAACTTCAAAATTTCCTTAACTTTTTTAACAAGTTTTAAAAATTAGCATAAGATAAAATCATGCACTTGCTTTTGCTAAAATATAAACAAAAGTAATTAAAAACTGTTTAGCGGGAAAGTTATTTGTAATTTTTGCCATGAAAACCGGCCTATTGCCAGCTGGTGTAGAATAATCCGGCATAGGTTGACGCCGTATGAGTTAGTTCATCATCCCCAAACTCCATGTATAACTGCTCCGCAATATTTGCATTTGCCTTTAACAATGTTGTTTGAGATCATGTGGAAGCCTTTTCGTTCAACCACAATTTTTTTGCATCCGGGACAGGTGGTATCTTCTGTTCCGGCTAATGGGACATTACCAATATATACATATTTGCATCCTGCCTTTAGCGCTATTTCACGGGCATTAAGCAGTGTATTTACAGGAGTAGCAGGCAATTGTGTTAGCTTGTACATGGGATTAAACCTGCTGAAATGTAAGGGGTAATCAGCAAAACCATTCTTTACCAGCCAGTCGCACATGCGCTTGATCATGTCAAAATCGTCAGTCCATGATGGTACCACCAGGTTGGTGATTTCAAGCCAAACACCTTCTTCTTTTATAATTTTTAAAGTATTCAGAATAGGCTGAAGTTTGCCTGCATTAAGCTTTAAGTAAATTTCATCGCTGAACGATTTCAGATTGATATTAGCAGCATCTATTACTTTACATAACTTACGCAAAGGTTCTTCATTAATATAGCCATTGGATATTAAAAGGTTTTTTATCCCTTTGGCTTTGGCCAGTTTAGAAGTTTCGTAGGTGTAATCGTAAAATGCAATGGGCTCGGAATAAGTGTAAGCAATGGATGTGGATTTATTGGCAATACATTCATCCACTACCTGTTGGGGCATGAGGTCTGTATTTTGAGTTTCCCGCGGACTGGTTTGAGATATTTGCCAATTCTGGCAATTCAGGCAGGCAAGGTTACAACCCGCAGTAGCAATGGAATAGGCATACGTACCCGGCAAAAAATGTAATAATGGTTTCTTCTCAATCGGATCAACGTGCACTGCACATGGATTGCCAAAAGCTATTGTAAACAGCTTATTATCTTTATTTATTCGGTTATGGCAAGTACTTAATTCACCAGGCTTTAATGTACATTCGTTTGGACAGATAAGACATTTGACCCCTCGGGGCGTAACCATGTAAAACATGGCTTCACGGGTACATTTATCAACTTTTGTGCTTTCAAATAACACGTTTCCTAAACCCATATTCCGCAGACACACTAACCCTCCGGCACCCAACATTCCCATTTTAAGGAATTCCCGTTTGCTAATTGATTTCATAGCCACCTTGTTTTGGGCAATTTGTACCGAAAGTTAGGATTTTATTTTTTTGAAATCAATAAAAAAATAGTAATTATCAAATTTGAGGCAACAATCGTAAATATTACACTTTGAACGCCAAAAACCGGTAAAAGGACTGTCGATATCAAGGCAGCTCCAAGTGCAGCCCCAAAAAGCTCAGCGCCATATAAGCGGCTTGATTTTGTTTTCATGCTTATCTCATTGCGTTTGACCATTTGCGAAAATTGGAAACCTGCGCATATTGATGGTAATAAGGTAGCCAGGGAAAAGACTAAGTAAAGGATACTATTATTCCAGGTTATATTGGCTTTTGAAATTACCCATATAAATAAGGCAGCTAATATTCCAAGAACCAATTGATTAAAAACCAATGTTCGTTTGTTCGGTTGAAAATTCCAACGCCAGCCTGCAATAGCGCCAGTTGCCAAACCTGCCATACATACTGAGATTATTACGCCTGAGGCAGCATATACAAATCCAAACACAATTTGAAACGAAAGCAAAAGAAGCACTTCGAGCGCTGATATACTAAATCCTGAAATATAAAGCACTAATGATCCGGATTTTAACCATAGAATGGGCAACAATAACAACAACAGGGGTAATAAAGTAACAAGCAGCGTTTTTCCCGAAAACTTGCTTACATAATGGCTAGTGCTGTAATAAACAGCAGTAGGCTTGAAGTCCCGGTTTATCTCTTTACCTGAGACAAGCGATTGTTCCAGGAGTTTTACCCGTTCACCTAATGAAAAGTCATCTATATAGTATGGGTTCACATACGAAGTTTCTATACCCCTGGCTTCGGAAAGCGAGGCTATTTGTGCTGAAAGCGGTTGGTCCGAAGCAATCACATAGTCCTTTTCTCCCGGAATGATTAGCACCTTAGGAAATACTTTTTTTAAAGTTTTGACAATTAACGAATGTGTTTGGATATTTTTGGCGCTGAAGTAGTCTCCGGCAGATGGCAGACTCAGGCTGACTATTGCGTTTTCAGTAATGCGTGTTTTGAGTAATTGGAAAAACTCGAGGGTGTAATATCGGTTTGTCTGCAAAGTTGAAGGTTCTGGCACAGCAAGGATTACAATATCATACTTAGGTCCGGGTGCAGTATTCAAAAACTTTCGTGCATCAATATTGGTTATCGATAATCTTGGGTCAGAGGGTAGGGTATCATAACCGGCGACTAGTTGCATCAACCAGCGGTTTTCTTCCACATAATCAAGATGGCAGACAGTTTTATATTTCAATATTTCATTAATCAAATCCCGGGTACCGCCTGAAACCAGCAAAACATTTTTTGGGGCAGAGAGCTGAAGCATTGCGTAATGAACAGTTTCTTCGTTCTCTATTGTATTTTTAGTGATATACAGCAATTCGTGGTTTTCGAAGACATTAATTTGGTTGGCAACTTGGGTGATGGTAACATTTCCGTAAGGTGTTTCGCGCGTTTGAAGTATCTCCTGGTTAGGGAAAACGAGTTTTTTCAGCCATATTCCCGATGGCAGGATAAAAAGAACTATGCTTACCAAAGCACCAGCAAGGTAAATCCATATCTTCTTTTTACTTTTGTCTAATATAAACGCCACCATCAGGTGCATAAAGAGAATAATCAACAACGACCTAACGCTCGAAAACCAGAATATCAGGACAAAGCTCACCACTAAGCCGCCAATGACACTTCCGGCAGTTTCAATGGCATAGAGCCTGTCAGCAGAACCAGCCCTCACCCCCGACCCCCCAAGACTTCGGGACAGTCTCTCTCCCCTATCCTCTTGGGAGATGTGTTGGGGGTGGGGTTTCGCAGTAAACACCGCAAACAAATGTCCAGATAACAAGCAATACGGAGCCAACAAAATCAGGGTTATGGGGTAAACGTATCGTATATCAATCAGAATACCTGGTGGAAAAAGATAATGCTTTACAAAATACAACATAACCAGGAGGAAAATAGGTAATAATCCAAGCCAGATAACGCTTTGGATTACGGTTTTCGTTCGGGATTTATTAGACATTGTCGATCGGCCTGCCCAGGCTCCCAAACCTGTGAGTGTCATCCATGATGCAAGAACTATCCCGGTAATTAGCTCATTACCTGAAAATAAGTTCAGCATCTCGCGCAGAAAGATTACCTGTGTTACAATGGAGCCAAATCCAAGCAATGCAATGGCCAGAAATAGGTTCCGGTCAATAGGAGCTTCTGTAATGCTTTGCTGGTCTGAGCCAATCACTTCTTTTATTTTTTCACCCTTCAATAATTTGGTATAATAGCTCCAGTGCCATAACAAATGAAAAGTTCCAACCATCGACATGGCAATGCCAAAATCGACATGCAGTGTTAGGATTTGTTTAATGTAGGGGATTTCGAACTTATAGTTTATCTGTATGGTCAGCATAAGTCCTAAAATGGCAGTAACTAGAAATGTAATCAGAAGGATAGTATTCCAGATTTTCCGGTGTACAATTTTGCTTATAAAGCTGTTGCGTACCAGGAAATAACTCAGTAAATACAAAAGAAGTACTAAAACACCGATAGGAAAAAGAAGATACGGCGGGTTCATTCCGATTAATGCTTCAGTTGGGGAAAGTCTTTTTCAGAAAAGACCAATGCTTCGTAAACATAGATTTCAGCATCTTTCCATCCGTTCCACCCCAATCCTGCCTTGTCGCGTGAACAGTAGCCAAGAAATTCTTCTTTCGTCCATCCTCGTTCAGTCGCAACCTGAGGTAGAAGCGTCCCCGCCTTATTGTCTTTTTTTACATAAATCCCGTGTTTTCCAATAACGATTTCGTCTATGGATGAGATTTTCCGCATGGGTGTTAGTACTGAAATTTCAATTTCAAGTCCATTGATTTCCTTAGCTGTTACCGGGTTGAAACGATAATCATTGGTGGCTGAGGATATGGCCATATCCTGTATGGTTTGATACAACTCCTTTTCGGCACGAAAAGTACCAATGCATCCTCTTAATTCACCTTGAGCCTGAAGTGTCACAAAAGCACCGCACGGGCGCTTAAGCGTTTCGGTAATGTCTTTAGGATCGACGCTGGGCCTTTGCTTATTGCGAATAAATTCGTTAATGGTTTTCCTGGCAAGGACTAGCAGAGTTTGTTTTTCGTTATCTGTCAATGTAAAGCCCTGCTCAGTAGATGCTTGTTTTGGCATCTCAACGGCTAATGCTACGTACCCTACAACTCTTGATTTATCGCCATAACTAACATCGCCTGAATTTTGGTAATCTACTTTTTTGATGGTTACGCCAGGGACAGTAGAGGTAATATACATAAGTGATAGCACGGACGGCCATCCGCACATTCCGGTCAAAAGATTAGGTGTGTGCCTGGTTTCAACATCATTCACCGCATCAATGAGTTTGTCCGGTGAGTTAGATATTACGGCATCAGCCATAAACGCATCGACACTCTTTGCAGTTTCGTAATCGGGGTAATGTGTGAAATCGGTACTCACCACAAACAGGTTATGTTCGTTGAAATAGGGCTTCAGGGCATCGCCTATTTTTTTGCATACTTTGGGTGATTGTGTTCCCAATAAAATGGGCACAATACGAAATTTATCTTTCAGAAGATACTGCAAAAAAGGTAGCTGCACTTCGATAGAATGCTCTTCGCGATGAGGAGCAGTGTTATCTGTAAATACGGAGTTGTTTTTGACCAGCTCTTTGCCCAGTGGATCGGTCTTGACATGCCCCAATGGTGTGATGAAGTCACCGGCAGTATAAATGGAAGCGCCGTCAAATTGGGTGTGGTGGCTCGACCCAATCACAAAAATATGATCGTAGTGTTTGGTAGTGTCTATCTGGTCAAAAGCTGATGCCGCCACTTTGGATGAGAACACATAACCTGCATGAGGGCTGACAATAGCCACTACATTGCCTGATACTTTCTTCGGTTCAGCCTTGGCGAAGGCATCTTTAAGGCTCGCTCTTAGTGAAAGTGAGTCGGCAGGATAAAACGTACCTGCCACGGCCGGTTCGCGATCTATAGGTTTGGATGGTTCCACGTTGTTGTTTTTTACTTGACCATTACATGCCTGTATCACAAATAAAAAAAGAAGTAAAAACGTATGCCTGATTATTTTGCAATTCATTGAGGACATGCTAAATATTTAAGCTAAATTACAAAATTATATGGATATTGTAAGGGGCGGGGGAGAATAATTATTTTTTCAGACAAGCAACAGTTGATTGAGTCCACTACGAAAAACTTTTTACCCGAACTCACGTAAACAAAATAGATATCAATTATATATTTAGGTGTTTCAATTTTTTATTAATTTTTTAAATCTGTGATTATGAAAAAGATATTTATTTTTTTAGTTTTATCGAGTTTTATTATTGGGGTTGTTAGCGCACAGGATGCATTTGCTCCTAATAAAAGATTAAAAAGTGGGGTTTGGTTAAAAATGGGTTATGATGCTGCTTTTACGAATTTTATGTCCACGGCGGCAGTAAATCACACTACAAGCATCACTGATTATGGTATAAACGCACAACTTGGTACCACATTTTATATCGGACCACGCATCGCAAACATGTTGCGTTTCGGGCTTGATATAGGCTGGATAGATTTTAGTTATTATAAATTAAAATCTACTTATTTTGATAATGGCTCGAATTACTTTATAAGCTTTTTCGAACTGGGACCAAAAATCAGTTTTTCTCCCGTTAAATATATTGCTTTTGATTTGTATGGCCGCATCTCCCCATCCCTGTCTTTACTTTATTATTTGCAGAATGATATGGGTTCATCTACTGATGTGGCCTATACTGGTTATCGAACAAACGGTTTGATTGGGGCTTCCTTCCGTATTGGAGTTTTATCCATAGGGCCTGAATATTACCTTGGAAAGATGGAATACACAAATTCTTCAGATAACCAGGACAAATCATCCAAATTAATTGTTAATAACCTAAGGTTATTGATCGGCTTTAAGTTTTAAAGATAAACTATCAACCTAAACCCTAAAAATATAATAATCAATACTCACTTAGGAGGTGTTATCTTGAATCTATTGATAATCAAATTAAAATAACACCTCTTATGTAATCTACATTACTTTCTTTTGAGGATAATTTAATTAATGGTAATCAATGTAAAAAATAATTATTGTGTGCAATAAATGTCAGTTGACAATGATATAACAAATTGTTAACTTTGCTGAAACAAACGACCATGAATGGACTGACATTATATACAAAAATATCAAAATTGCCTAACCCGGCAAAGGGTAAGTTATTGGAATATATGGAATCGCTTATTAAGGGTCAAGCTTCTTCAAAATTTAAAAAACATCCTAAGGCAGGATGTATGAAGGGGACATTTGTTATGGCAGAAGATTTTGATGTCCCATTAGACGATTTTAAAGAATATATGGAATGAACTTATTGCTTGATACTCATTCCTTTATTTGGTTTGTAGAAAATGACTCTCGTTTACCTGAAAACATTAAAAAGGAGATAGAAAAGCCAAACAATAATATTTTTGTTAGTATTGCTTCTTTGTGGGAAATTACCATTAAGATTTCTATCGGAAAACTTACAACCAAAGCTGTAATTGATAAAATTATTGAACAAGTCGCTGATAATGGATTTGAAATTGTTCCTATACTTCCAGAACATTTATTAACCCTAAGTAAACTGGATTTTTTTCATCGCGATCCTTTTGACCGACTTATTATAGCCCAGGCTTTATGCGATGGTTATCGGGTGGTTGGCAAGGATGATATGTTTGATAGTTATAAGGTAAAGCGTCTTTGGGGATAAATGTTTGAACATAAGCCGGAATGTCGAAGAAAAATATTTGAAGGTTTGCGAAATCTGCGATCCGTCAACTGGCGGATCAGCGTTATCGGCATTACATTAAAATGAATATCTTTGCATCCTAAAAACAGAAAAAGGATACATGGATCATATCAGGAATTTCTGCATCATTGCGCACATCGACCATGGCAAAAGCACCCTGGCCGACCGACTTATTCAGGCTACCCATACTCTTGCTGACCGTGATTTCCAGGATCAGGTGCTCGATGACATGGATTTGGAGCGCGAACGCGGTATTACCATAAAGAGCCATGCCATCCAAATGGAATATGAATTACAAGGCAAAAAATACATTCTCAATTTGATTGACACTCCCGGGCATGTCGATTTTTCTTATGAGGTATCACGTTCAATAGCTGCTTGTGAAGGCGCATTGTTGATAGTGGATGCTACGCAGGGTATCCAGGCTCAAACCATTTCAGTGCTTTACCAAGCCATTGAACACAACCTGGAAATAATTCCTATTCTTAACAAAATGGATATGCCCTCGGCCATGCCCGATTCGGTAAAAGACCAGATTGTTGACCTGAGTGGCTGTGATCGCGATTCCATAATAGAGGCCAGTGGCCGAACCGGGATGGGTGTAGATACAATCCTGGAACAA
>Ga0182027_10003414_pt1 | contig 25215 bp, 27 predicted proteins | sample 712E1DmetaG_FD_121300 | JGI IMG/M metagenome (GOLD analysis project Ga0182027, IMG submission 121300) | Permafrost microbial communities from Stordalen Mire, Sweden - 712E1D metaG (Illumina Assembly) | ecosystem: Environmental > Terrestrial > Soil > Wetlands > Permafrost | place: Sweden...
CAAAACCATTATTGAATCCGCGGCTTGCGAACCGGAGGTATCGGATTTAGCGGAATTTCTAATTAAAATGGGCGCAAAGATTAAGGGCCATGGCACTCCGGTTATTGAAATAGAGGGAGTAAAACATTTGCATGGAGCAACGCATGCTATTATTCCCGACCGCATTGAAGCCGGGACTTTGATTTTGGCTTCCCTGGTCACCGGAGGTGACATATTAATTAAAAACGTGCAGTATCAGCATTTAGGTTCTTTGATTGATAAATTAGATGAAGCAGGGGCGCATCTGGTGCGCGTTGACGGAGCTTTGCATGTTAAAGGTAACAAGAGATTAAAATCCGTAAATATAACTACGCTTCCGTATCCGGGTTTCCCTACCGATATGCAGGCGCAAATGATGAGTTTAATGTCAATTACTCCGGGGATAAGTGTAATTACCGAGAAGATTTATCCGGATAGGTTCATGCATGTTTCCGAGCTTAACCGTATGGGCGCGCATATTCAGAGGGAGGGACCGCATGCCATTGTTGAAGGCATAAAAGGTTTGTCCGGTGCTCCGGTTATGGCATCCGACCTGCGTGCCTCCGCCTGCTTAGTCCTGGCGGGTTTAGCCGCGCGCGGCAAGACCTCAATTTCCAGGATTTATCACTTAGAGCGCGGTTATGAAAACATTGAACAAAAACTGATTAATCTGGGAGCAAAGGTATGGAGAGAAAAAGAATGATTTTAATGATCGATAATTATGATTCCTTTACCTATAACCTGGTGCAGTATTTAGGGGAGCTAGGGCAGCGGGTTTTGGTTTATCGCAATGACGCTTTAAGCATCGAAGATATTAAGAAGCTTAAGCCGGAGAAAATTGTTATATCCCCCGGGCCGGGAAGGCCGGAGGACGCGGGCATCTCTTGTGATGTTATACGTGAGTTTAGCGGAAAAATCCCTATCCTGGGAGTTTGCCTGGGGCATCAGGCAATCGGATATGTTTTTGGGGGAAGAATCGTGATCGCCAAAAAGCTTATGCACGGGAAGACCTCCAAGATATATCACAACAAGAAAGATATCTTTAAAGGAATACCCAATCCGTTTTTAGCTACGCGCTATCACTCTTTGTTAGTTGAGAAAACAAGTTTACCCGATTGCCTGGAGGTAACCGCTTATACGGCTGAAAATGAAATTATGGGATTAAAACATAAGGCATATCCTGTTTGGGGAGTACAGTTCCATCCGGAGTCTATACTTACTAAAAGCGGAAAGCAGATATTGGATAATTTTATTAAACTAAAATGATCAAGGACCTTATAAAGCAACTGGTTAATAAAAAAGATTTAACTGCCGACCAGATGCAGCAGGTAATGCGGGAGATTTTAAGCGGCGCAACCGAAACCGCCGATATCATTAATTTTTTGACCTCATTGAATGCAAAGGGGGAGACAGTCGGAGAGTTGACTGTGGCGGTAAATGAGATGCTTAAATATGTCGAGCCGATTGTCCTGGATACCGCCAATATATTAGATACTTGTGGAACCGGAGGAGATAAAAAAGGGACCTTTAATATTTCAACAATTACTGCACTGGTTGCCAGTGGAGCCGGTATCACTGTGGCAAAACATGGTAACCGTTCGGTATCCAGTAAATGCGGCAGCGCGGACATCTTAGAGGCTTTAGGGGTAGATATTAATATGAATAAAGTAAAAATAAAGAAATGCCTTAGAGAGATCGGCATCGCTTTTTTATTCGCACCCAATTTACATCCGGCAATGAAGAACGTGATGCCGGCAAGAAAGCAGATCTCCAGTAAGACTATGTTTAATATTTTAGGCCCCTTGATTAACCCGGCGCGCGCGACCAACCAATTAATCGGGGTATATTCTAAAGAATGGACCAGGCCGTTGGCGCAGGTTTTATATAACCTGGGTTCCAGGCATGTTTTAGTGGTGCATGGCGCGGATGGTTTGGATGAAATCACTACTACCGATAAAACTTTTGTTTCTGAGGTGAATAACGGGGCATTAAGAGATTATGAGATAAGCCCGGAAGAGTTTGGTTTCTCTAGAGCTAAATCCGGAGATCTATCCGGAGGCTCAATTCAGGAGAATGTTAAGATTGCCCAGGATATATTAAGCGGTAAAAAGGGCAGGCAGCGGGATATTGTTTTATTGAATGCCGGTTGCGCTATTTATGCCGCGGATAAAACTAACACCATTACCGAAGGAATAAAGTTGGCTGAAAAGTCAATTGATTCAAAAGCGGCGTTAAGAAAATTGGAATTATTAAAGGAGTATTCGCATTAAAATGGCCAAAGTCGATACCTTAAAAGAGATTGTAGCGAAGAAAAAAGAAAAAATTGTTTTAGCTAAACAGCAGTTACCCGAGGAAGAATTAAAATCAAAGGTAACTGTTTTGCCTGCTTGCCGGCCATTTAAGGAGGTAATCAGCAAGCCGCGCCAGATTTCGCTTATCGCTGAAATTAAACAATCTTCACCCTCAAAAGGGCTGATCCGCCAGAATTTTAACTTGCAGGAGATTGCGCGGAGCTATCAGGAGGCAGGGGTGCAGGCGGTTTCCGTGTTGACGGAAGAGGATTTCTTTGGCGGAAACGGGCTTTATATTAATGAAGTAAAAAATATAATTACCGCTCCGGTCTTAAGAAAAGATTTTATTTTGGAAAGCTATCAGGTATATGAGTCGCGTTTTCTTGGGGCGGATGCGATTTTGCTGATCGCGGATTTATTGACCAAGGATAAACTTGTCGAGTTAATGCAGATAGCCGATAGCCTTGGGTTGGATTATTTAGTGGAAGTGCATGATGAAAAAGAGCTTAAAAAAGTGCTTAGCTTAAAAGTTCCCATTATCGGGATAAATAACCGCTCCCTGCGCACTCTGGAGGTTGATTTTAAAACCACAGAGAAATTGTTTACCTTAATCCCCAGAGACAAGGTAGTGGTTGTGGAGAGTGGGATAAAAAGTTATCAGGATGTTTTATTCTTGAAAATACTTGGGGCAAGCAGCGTATTGATCGGTACAGTCTTTATGGAAGCTGAAGATATAAAGAAAAAAGTAGAAGAGGTAATGGGTTGGTAGACGCTTGGGGTCCCTGCTTGCTGGCAGGCAGGCTGCCGCCGGGAATGCTTCTTTTCAGTGTCACCTCTCGCTTATGGGGTTAATGTGACAAAAATAAAGATTTGCGGGATAACGAATTTGGAAGACGCCCTGGTTGCTTTATTTAACGGAGCGGATGCCCTAGGTTTTGTTTTCTACAAAAAGAGTCCCCGTTATATCAGCCCGCTTAAAGCTAGCAACATTTCGCGTATTTTACCTAAGAAGATCGCGCGCGTGGGGGTTTTTGTAGACGAGGATATCAAAACAGTAAAGAAGATCGCCAGGCTTTGTCATTTAGATATGCTGCAATTTCATGGGCAGGAGACTGCGGAGTATTGCCGTAAATTTAAAGGTTGTAAAATTATTAAGGCATTTTCTGTTAAGGGGAAGCCGGATTTAGCTAAAATATCGGAATATAAGGGTTGCGCCTGCCTTTTTGATACTTATTCGAAAACAGAGGCCGGGGGTACAGGCAAAAAGTTTAACTGGAATTTATTAAGAAATCTGGATAAAATAAAGGCTCCGGTTTTTCTTTCCGGAGGGCTAACTGTTGGAAATGTGCGTAAAGCAATTAAATTATTAAAACCTGATTGGGTGGATGTTTCAAGCGCGCTAGAATCAAGGCCGGGGAAAAAGGAGCATAAAAAGATTAAGCAGTTTATTCAGGCAAGCCGGTAGTTCTTTAAAAAGGTGGTAGGTATGAAAAAATGCCCATTTTGCCGTGAATTGATTCAGGATGATGCCATAAAATGTAAACATTGCGGTGAGTTCCTGAATAAAAAGAACAAAGCTTTAAGTTGTTTATTTGGCTGCCTGATCGCTTTATTTGTACTCTTTATTTTAGGGAATATTTTTATTTATTTAGTTTTTAATTTTTTTAGAGAGATGGTATCCGGAGCTCCATTTATGGGAATGAACCTGCCGCATTTTTACCTGCCATTAAATGCGCATGATGTGCAGGTTATGTTTAAGGATATAGGGGAAGGTTTCCGTGTTTTTTGGGAGAATATTACCAACGGGTCATTGCGGGATTATCAAAGGATTTACTAATGGAAAATAATATACCGGATAAAACAGGGCATTTTGGAAGTTTTGGTGGAAGGTTCGTTCCGGAGGCCTTGATTTATGCCTTAGATGAATTGGAAAAAGAGTATCTTGCGGCTAAAAAAGATAAAGCATTCCGTAAGGAGCTTTCTGATTATCTTAGTGAATATGCCGGCAGGCCAACCCCGCTATATTTAGCTAAAAATTTAAGTAGATACCTTGGGATAAAGAAGGTTTATTTAAAGAGGGAAGATCTTTTGCACACCGGAGCCCACAAGATAAATAATACTTTGGGCCAGGCAATCTTAGCGAAAAAAATGGGTAAGAAAAGAGTGATTGCCGAAACAGGCGCCGGCCAACACGGAGTTGCTACCGCGACGGTTGCGGCATTATTCGGTTTAAAATGTGATGTATATATGGGGGAAGAGGATATCCAGCGTCAGAGCTTAAATGTTTTACGCATGAAGTTATTGGGCGCAAGGGTAATTCCCGTAAAAAGCGGAACAAAAACTTTAAAAGATGCCATGACCGAGGCTTTGCGCGATTGGGTGACTAATGTGCGCAATACTTATTATATTATCGGTACGGTTGCCGGGCCGCATCCGTATCCCGCTATGGTGCGTGATTTTCAGTCAGTGATCGGTAAAGAGGCAAGGCAGCAGGTTTTAAAGAAAGAAAAAAGATTGCCGGATTATCTGGTGGCTTGTGTTGGCGGCGGAAGTAACGCCATGGGCCTGTTCTATCCTTTTTTTAAAGATAAATCCGTGAAAATGATTGGCGTAGAAGCCGCGGGCTTAGGATTATCTTCAGGTAAGCATTCCGCTAGTTTAGTGGGAGGAGCGCCCGGGGTTTTGCATGGATGTAAATCTGATGTTTTACAGGATAAATTCGGCCAGATTAAAAATGCGCATTCCGTGGCTGCCGGCTTGGATTATCCTGGGGTTGGTCCGGAGCACGCTTATTATAAAGAAACCGGCAGGGCAACTTATGTAGCAATCAACGATAAAGACGCGCTGGAAGGATTTAAATTACTGTCTGAGATAGAAGGGATTATTCCGGCGTTAGAATCCGCGCATGCTATAGCCTATTTAAAAAAGGCAGGCAAAAGTATAAAAAATGATTCAACAGTTATAGTTTGTTTGTCCGGAAGAGGGGATAAGGATTTACATGAATCGTATTGATAAGAAGTTTATAGAGTTAAAGAAAAAAAGTAAAAAAGCGTTTATCGCTTTTATTGCCGCAGGCTATCCTAATTTAGCTACTACAGCTAAGCTTGTTTTAGAACTTGAAAAAAGAGGGGTGGATATAATTGAATTAGGAGTGCCTTTCTCCGACCCTTTGGCTGACGGCCCGGTGATTCAGGATGCCTACCTGTATTCTCTTAAAAAGAAAACAAACCTGATAAAGATATTGGCTTTAGTAAAAAGTTTACGTAAAAAAACGGATTTACCAATTTGCCTTATGAGCTATTATAACCCCATATTCCACATCGGAGATAAAGGTTTTGTGGATAAGGCTGTAGCTGCGGGTGTTGATGGGGTAATTATTCCGGATCTGCCTCCCGAAGAGGCAAAAGAGCTCATCCTTTACGCCAATAAAAAAGGTTTGGCGAATATTTGTTTTCTTGCGCCAACCAGTTCACTTAGCCGTATTAAAACTATATCTAAGATAGCCAAAGGTTTTATCTACTATGTTTCTTTAACCGGGGTTACCGGAGGCCGCAGTAATCTGGCGGCAGATTTGAAATCAAATTTGTCTAAAATTAAAAAAGTAGCGCGCATACCGGTTTGCGCGGGGTTTGGTATCTCTGACGCGCATCAACTAAAACAGGTGCAAGGATTTTGCGATGGAGGAATTGTCGGCAGCGCAATTGTAAATAATATAAAGCAGAATATTACCCGCGGGGATTTAGTTAAAAGAGTGGGTGATTTTGTAGAAAGGTTTAATGTATTATAGAAAAAGTAAGTTAAACAACGGTTTAAGAATAATTACTAAACGCCTTAGCGGCGTAGGAAGCCTTTCCTTGGGGATATGGATTAATATCGGCGGCCGCTATGAAGCGCCTGTTCATAAAGGTATTTCACACTTTTTGGAGCATTTACTTTTTAAAGGCAGCAAGAAATATTCCTGTCGGGGGATCAAGGAATCGATTGAAGGAGTGGGGGGAGCTTTGAACGGTTTTACCTCTGAGGAGCTTACTTGTTATTTGGTAAAGATCCCCAGCCGTTATCTGGTTAAGGCCCTGGATATTTTATCCGATATGGTGGCTAATCCAAGTTTAAAGCCGGCGGATATCAAAAAAGAAAGGACAGTTATTCTGGAAGAGTTGAAGATGTATAGAGACCTTCCGCAAAGCTATGTTTACGAGCTGCTGGATGAACTGCTTTGGCCGCATCAGGCAATCGGCGCGCCGGTTATCGGGACAGTTAAATCAGTGGGGAATATTACCGGCGGTATCTTAAGTTCTTTTCAAAGGACACATTATACTCCCGCTAATATCGTAATCAGTGCCGCAGGATTAGTGGATCATGATTTATTGGAGAAAAGAGTTTCTGCTATTTTCGCAGAGAGAAATCCCGGGGGGTTAAATGCGTTTACAGCCGCTAAAGAATCCCAGGATAAACAGCAGCTCAATGTTTTTCATAAAGCTACTGAGCAGACGCATATGGCTTTGGGTTTCCATGGCTTGAAACGCGATCATCCTTTAAGGCATGCCCAGGCTCTGTTGCATATAATCTTAGGGGCAAATATGTCCAGCCGCCTTTTTAATGAGGTGAGGGAAAAAAGAGGGTTGGCCTATGAAATAGGCACCGGCCTGAAACGCTATCATGATACCGGAGCATTTTTAGTCCACGCCGGCATAGATAACCACAAGGTTGTCCCTTGTTTGGAATTAATCTTTAAGGAATTAGGAAAAATCAAGAATAAGCTGGTGACGGCTGATGAGTTTAAGCGGGCGAAAGAGTTTTATCTGGGACAGCTCATGCTGGCTTTAGAGGATACTATGGAGTATATGCTTTGGATGGGCGAGAGTATGGCTTGTTTGGATAAAGTATATACATTAGAGGAGGTTGTTAAAGAGGTAAATAAGGTAAATATCGAAGATTTGCGCAAGGTCGCTCAGCAGCTATTCAAGCGCGAAAAGATAAATTTGGCCCTGATCGGCCCGTTAGAAAAAGAAACGAAGAGGATTTATACAAAACTTAATTTAGGATAAGCATGATCATATTCTTTATTTTACTGCTTTTGGCTGCGGTTTCATTCTTTTTTTCATCCGCAGAGACCTCCATTATCGGATTAAGCAAAATCCGCCTGCGCCATATGTTGCAGAAAGGTGTCAAGCGCGCCCAGAGCGTCCAGCGGCTGGTAACTAAGTTGGATAAAGTAATCGCCGCCATACTCATTGGTAATAACCTGGTAAATATTGCCATCTCTTCAATTGTAACCGGTATATTTGTGCAGATTTATGGTTACCGTTGGGGGGTGGTTGCTTCAACCTTTGTAACTACCTTCCTTTTGCTTATCTTTTGCGAAGTAACCCCTAAAATATTAGCGGCAAAAAATTCAGAGAAGGTAGCGTTTGCTACTGCTCCGGTAATGGAGGTTGTGATTATAATCCTAAGGCCGGTGATTGCATTCTTTATCGGCATCAGCAACTTTATACTTAGGATCTTTGGAGTGGGCCCATTTAAACGCTCACCCTTAATTACCGAAGAAGAGCTGCGTACTATGATCGAGATGGGCAAAGAGGAGGGGGTTTTAAGCGAAGAGGAACGTAAGATGCTGCACCGTATCTTTGAATTTGGCGATACCAAACTTGGCGATGTAATGGTCCCGAAGGACAAAATGGTAGCGGTTAATATTAATACTAATTCCGAAGACCTACTTAATTTATTTGTGGAAGAAGGGCATGCCCGGCTTCCGGTATATAGCGGTTCACTGGATAATATTGTGGGAATAGTTTATGCGCGTGACCTTCTCTATATACTACGGGAAAAGGGGCTATTCTTGCTGCAGGACCTGGTGCATGACGCCTTTTATGTCCCGGAGTCAATGCGCGTTAGTGAACTTTTAAAGAGATTCCAGATGGAAAAGGTCCAGATCGCTATTATTATAGATAAAGAGAAGAAGGCTTTGGGCTTGGTTACTTTAGAGGACCTGCTGGAGGAGATTGTCGGCGAAATAGAAGAGAAGCATTCCAAGGGTAGGCAGGCTGTGCATTAAGAATTGTTTGACATAAAAATTTTGCTGTGATAATATTAACCTATAGTTAAACTTGCATGTTGCATAAAAAGGAGGAACAAATGGCAGAAACAGGATATTGCGTAAAATGTAAAGGTAAGAAAGCTATGAAAGATGAGCAGAAGGTAACCATGAAGAACGGCCGCGCGGCAATGAAGGGCAAATGCCCTGAGTGCGGAACTGGAATGTACAAGATTTTAGGAAAAAGCAAATAATTACTTCCTGATAGGAGTTTAAAAATAGAATCAAAACAGTTGGCTCAAGCTATTGCCCGGGCTGCTAAATCTATAAAAGCCGAGGATGTTGTTATTCTGGATGTTTCAAAAATAGCCGGTTTTTGTGATTATTTTGTTATCGCCAGCGGTAACTCTTTAAGGCAGACCACCGCGATCGCCCAGGCAATTCTGGATGGTTTGGAAAAGGTCGGGATAAAATCTCTCTCAAGGGTTCCTCGCGGCGACGAATCCGGTTGGATAGCTTTAGATTATGTATCGGTAATCGCCCATTCTTTTTATAAACCTATGAGAGAGTTTTATTCTTTAGAAAGTCTTTGGTCTGACGCTAAGAAAGTTCGTGTTTCTACCGCAAAGAAATGATTAGTAAATCATGGTTTGGTTTTTCGAATAGCCAAAGCCATAGGTTAGCTTGCCGTTCTTGTAGGTCTCTTTTCTAAAACTAAAATGCAGAAAAATGTTCAAGAAGAACTGACGGCCCTGGTTATCCGCGTATTGCGGGCAGGCGAATTAGATAAGCTTGCTCAGGAGGAGGTTATTTTGGATCTCCCCACTGATAACCGTTTCGGCGACTTTACAACCAACATTGCTTTAAAGCTAAGTAAGGCGCTTAAAAATCCCCCTCGTAATGTTGCCGCGGTATTGGTTGAATTAATTCAGAAAGAAATCATAAAATCAGAATTAAGTGATCTAATTACTCAGGTAAAGGTTGAAGGCGCCGGTTTCATCAATTTTTATCTTAATGCAAATTATTTCTACAATCAGTTAGGTAAAATAATCACTCAGGGTGAAGCTGCGTTAAAGCAGGATTTAGGTAAAGGCAAAAAAGTTTTAATTGAGTTTGTCAGCGCTAATCCTACCGGTTCTTTATCGGTTGCTCATGCCCGCCAGGCCGCGGTAGGGGATTGTCTGGCCAACATCTTAAAATTTCTTAATTTTGACATACAGCGAGAGTATTACCTTAATGACGAAGGTAACCAGATTAATATTCTGGGCAAATCCGTCCAGTTACGCCGGGATGAGTTGTCAGGCAAAGAGGTTGAATTCCCTGAGAATTATTATCAGGGGGATTATATATATGATATCGCCACAGAAGCGCATAAGCGCAAGATCAGCGATGCGGCTTTAGGTGATTTTGCGGCTGACTACATCCTGAAGATCATAAAAAAGGAGTTAATCGATTTTAAGGTTAACTTTGATTGCTGGTATTCGCAGAAGGATCTTGCTAAGAGCGGCAAAGTTGATCAAGCCTTTAGCCAATTAAGAGAAAAAGGTTTTCTATTTGAGCAGGATGGCGCGCTTTGGTTTAAGTCAACCGCTTTTGGGGATGATAAAGACAGGGTAATTATTAAAAGCGACGGCAGCCAGACATACCTGGCTCCGGATATTGCCTATCACGAGGATAAATTTAACCGCGGTTTTAGCTGGTTGATTAATCTGTGGGGACCGGATCACCACGGTTATATTAACCGTATCAAGGCCTCAGTACAAGCCTTTGGACATCCGCCGGATAGTTTATCAGTAATTATTGTCCAACTGGCAACCATTTTTCGTAATGGCCAGCCTATTCAAATGTCCACCCGCCGCGGCCAATACATCACTTTGCGTGAGGTCTTAGATGAGGTAGGTTCAGATGCTTCCAGGTTTTTCTTTTTAATGCGCCGTACATCCAGCCATTTGGATTTTGACCTTGAGGTAGCTAAAAAACAAAGCGCGGAAAACCCCGTATATTACGTGCAATACGCTCACGCGCGGATTTGCAGCATATTACGCAGCGTTACTATCCAAAGCGAGGGGAATTTAGATCTTTCTGTGCTTAAAGAGAAGGAAGAACTGGACCTTATTAAGAAGATGCTTGAGTTTAAAGTGGTTCTTAATATATGTTTGATTACCTGTGATCCTTATATGGTTACAGTTTATCTCCAGGAGTTATCCGAGAGTTTCCATAAGTTTTATGATCTGCACCGGGTTTTAGGTCAAGCTGAGGCGCTTACCAGCGCAAGGCTTGCTCTGATCAGAGGGGTAAAAATTGTTTTATCCTGTGGATTAGGGTTATTAGGCGTGAGCCAACCGGAAAAAATGTAAGCAAAAGGACCGTAGGTCCATTAAATGTCTAGCCATAAAATTCTAAGATTAGCCACTCCGCATATTCACCTGCAAAATCAACTCTCCAAAGAATTAGGTATCTCTAAAATACTGGCCCAGGTCTTGGTTAACCGTAAGGTAAAGTCTACTGCCGAAGCGGAGAAATTCCTTAAAGCCGGTATGGATGATTTACTCAGTCCGCAATTATTTTCCGATATGCCTAAAGCGGTTGCCTTGGTTAAGAAGGCGATAGAGAATAAGGAGAGGGTGATGGTTTTTGGGGACTATGACGTGGATGGCATAACTAGTACGGTTTTAGTCAAGAACACGCTTCTTTCATTGGGGCTGGATGTCTTGCATCATATCCCGCATCGCATTACTGAAGGTTATGGATTAAATGAAGAGATAATTACCTTTGCCAAAGAGAACAAGGTAAAGCTTATGATTACTGCTGATTGCGGAACAGCTAATCATAAAGAGGTAGAAGGCCTAAGGCAGGCAAATATTGATGTAATTGTTACTGACCATCATGAGCCGCATGGCATAGGTTTGCCCGCAGCCTCAAGTTTGATTAATCCTAAGCTTAAAGATTCCGGTTATCCTTTTAGGGATTTAGCCGGAGTGGGTGTAGCTTATAAATTCTGCCAGGCAATAACCGGCTCTTTGCTTAGTGAAGACTTGGATTTGGTTACTTTAGGCACGATTGCTGACAGTGTTCCTTTAAACGGAGAGAACCGCATTATTGCTAAAGAAGGATTGTTGCGGTTGCCGAATACTAAAAGAGAAGGTTTGCGCGCTTTAATTGATAATGCGGGAATTAAAAACAAAAAATTTAACTCTACTTATGTAAGTTTTATTATTGCTCCGCGTTTAAATGCTTCTGGTAGGATGGCGAGCGCTGAATTATCTTTAAGGCTTCTGATGAGCCAGAGTTATGCAGAGGCTCAAAGCTTAGCCAAAGAGCTTGAGCAGTTTAACCGCCAGCGCCAGAAGGTGGAAGCTAAGATTTTAGAGGAAGCGGAGGAGATGATCAACCGCGAGATGAATTTTAAGGAGCAAAAGGTAATTGTGATTGCCAAAGATGATTGGCACCAGGGTGTGTTGGGAATTGTCGCTTCAAAGCTTGCCGACAGGTTTTACCGGCCGGCAATAGTTATTTCATTAAATGAAGATTTATGCAAGGGGTCGGCGCGTTCAATTAAGAATTTTCATCTTTTTGATGCTCTGGTGGATTGTAAAGACCTTTTAGATAGTTTTGGCGGGCATGCTCACGCCGCCGGATTATTAATTACTAAAGATAACATTGATGAATTTAGGAAGAGTATTAATAAGCTGGCGCATGAGCGTCTGGATTTTAATGACTTACTCCCTAGTATAGATATCGACGCCGAGCTTCTTTTAGGTGATTTAAATGAAGCGATGGTTAAAGAACTTGATTCTTTAGAGCCCTTCGGTATGGCAAATCCGGAGCCGTTATTTTATACACGCGGCCTTAAACTAAAAGGGCAGGCGCAGAGCTTAGGCAGGGAGACGCTTAAGTTCTGGGCGACTGACGGCGCAATTACTCAGCAGGTTATTGGTTTTGGTATGTCTGGTTTGCTGAATAGCCTTACGCAGGCAGAGTCATTTGATTTGGTTTATACGCCCAAGATAGACAGCTGGCGGCAGGATGAATCTTTAATCCTTGAGGCTAAAGATATATTCTTTAAATAGTGGCTTTAGTGGCTTTAAGTCTGGGGATGGCTTTTTTGAAACCGCCCTTTTTGATGCATTTGGTGCAGATAAAGACACTTTGCGGCACGCCTTTAATCAGTATGCGCATTTTCTGAAGATTTGGCAGAAATTTGCGCTTTGACCAGCGGGCGATCTTGGAACCGGTTCCGCCTTTAGATTTATACTGGCCTTTTCTGGCTAAAACTTTTCCGTTAAGTGAGCCTTTTTTGCAGATTACGCATTTTTTAAGCATTTTGAGTTTCCTTTCAATTTAGTTTATTAAGTATACTTGAAATTACGGTATTGTCAAGATAGAATATAAGCGCGTCTGGCTTGACTTGTTTCTCGCAGGGATGCTCGCCTGCCCCAGCGTGTCAAGCTTATAAAGGAGGAATAATGCCACTTGTGCAGAAGATATTGTTATATATACCAATAGTACCATTAGGCGCGATTATGGTTTTTCTCTCGGTGGGGTTTTCAATAGTAGGGCTTTTAGTCGTATGGCGGTTTGTTCCACGCAAGCTGTTTAAGGCGCACAATGATTTAGCCAGCGCAATATTTCAAGCAATCGCCATGGCCTATACGGTATTACTTGCGTTTGTAGTAGTCATATCGTGGCAAAATCTTGATAAGGCTGCTATGCACACAGAAACAGAGGCCAACTGCCTGGTAGATCTTTACAGATCTAGTGCTGCATTTGGGAAGCCATTTGAAAATGATTCTCGTTCTCTTATAAAAGAATATGTACATGTTGTTATAAATGAAGAATGGGTTGCCCTTGGCCGTGGCGAGGAAAGCGTAAAAGCCAGAACCATATTGAGAAATATATGGGATCTTTATGCTAACTATGAATCAAAAACAGCGAAGGAAAATATATTTCTTGCAGAATCATTGCGTAAACTAGATGATTTGCGTGAAATGAGAAGATTGCGTATAATAGATTCAAGAACCGGGGTGCATCCTGTATTATGGTTTGTTTTGCTGGCAGGTGCGATAACGACTATTAGTTTTACATTCTTTTTTGGTTCGGATCAATTTATTAACCATGCGATAATGGCCTCTGCATTGGGTGTATTAATAGCGCTTATATTGCTTACTATATTATCATTCAGCTTCCCATTTACCGGCAGCGTGCGCATAGAGCCAAAAACATTTCTCCAGGTAATTGGTTTCTAGTTTGATTTCTAAATGGAGGTAGAGATGAAAAAGAATAAAGTAATTGGGGTTTTGTTGTTGGTTCTTGCGGTTTACACAATTATAGGGATAGTTTTGGCTAATGACGCTTATTGGGGTATCTATAACTATGTAACGTTAGCATTCTCTATACTAAGCGGTATTGTTTTGTTAAAAGAAAAATAATAAATATGAGCCCGGTATTTAAATATCACGCAAGAGATTCAAAGGGGGTAGCTAAGGATGGCATAATTGAGGCCTTAGATGAAGCTGAAGTTGTAAATAAGTTACAAGATCAAGGATTAGTTGTCATTTCTATTGTAATGATAAGCACCGGTAAGCCGGAAATAATCAAAAAAGAGGTTCCTATTGCAACAGCGGAAGAAAAGCAGTACGGCATAACAAAAAGATGCCCTTATTGCGCAGAAGAAATCCAGGAGGCGGCAGTACTGTGCAGGTTCTGCGGAAAATTGCTGGGAGGAAAATCCCAGGATGTTAAATGGTATTTTAAGACTCGTGGAATAGTTATTGCTTCCTTATGCGTGGGCCCGTTAGCTTTGCCATTGGTTTGGTTCAATCCCCGCTTTAGTCAAAAGACTAAAATAATTGTAACGGTAATAGTTGTTATTTTAAGCTGGTATTTAGGTTCTTTGTTTATGACTTCCCTGAAGTCTTTAAATAAATATCAAGATTTAATCTTCCAGAATAATTTTTAGCTGTCATCGGGTGGATTAACTGGCAGGAATAGCGTAGAAATTATGGACAAAGGAGGCAGCTATGCAACAAAAAAAGATATCGGCAACTACTTTTAGTTTATTATTCTTAGGTTTTTTATTATTTTTGGTGTTTGATATTTGTAAAGCAAACAGCCAAACTGCGCAGAACCCGGATATAGAGAAAGCTCAGAAAAAGGCAATCTGTTTATTAGGCGAAAAGGTTAAGAATTTCCCCTTTTATGTCTATAAAGATGCTTCTTCCAGTGAAAACAATTTCTTCCCCACAGGGAATATGGGTGATTTTAACAATTCCGGAATTAATAGCTATTGTAAGGAAGCGCCTTATGCCGGTTCAAGTTGTATCAAGATAATATATAAGAAAGAATCAGGCCAAGTTTACCATTGGGCAGGATTATACTGGCAGTATCCTCCTAATAATTGGGGTAATATCCCTAAGGCCTATGATTTGACTGGTGCCACTAAACTTACTTTCTGGGCGCGTGGTAAATATGGCGGAGAAATAATAAGTAAGTTTCAGGTTGGTGGCATTGCCGGAAAATATCGTGATTCAGGGATAGCTTCTATCGGCCCGGTAACTTTATCGAAAGAATGGAAGGAATACGTAATAGACTTAAGAAATATGGACAATTCAATAATCGTCAGTAATGAAGATAAAGAATGTTGGCCGTTTATGGAGCCATTGAGCCGTATCATTGGCGGTTTCTGCTGGGCAACTAGCTTAACTGATAGCGATAATGAGATTACATTCTATCTCGATGAGATTAGATTCGAAAAAGATTAGAGGCGGCGAAGGTAGGCAATACGCAGGCGTATACAGTAATTTAAGAATTTGTGGTAACATATATAACTAAAGATGAAAAATAATGATTTAGGTTCTAACTTAGTTTATTCTACTTCGCAGGGGGCGATTTGCCCTGGATGCGGACAGGTGATTGCCAACTGTGTTTGCCGGGATATGAAGAAAACGGTTGTACCTAAAACAGATGGTGTTGCGCGTTTACGTTATGAGAAAAACCGTAAAGGTAAAGGGATGACGCTGATTTCTGGTTTAGCTTTAAATGAGACAGCTCTTTTGGAATTGGCTAAGAAATTAAAGCAGGGATTTGGCACGGGTGGATCGGTTAAAAATTATACCATTGAACTGCAGGGGGATTTTCGAAAACAAGCAACGCAGGAGTTGCGCAAACTGGGGTATCTAAAATAATGGAAAAAAATATAAGAGATTATGAAGTTGGAGATCCGGCTATAGATAATTTAATAAGCGAGCTTGTTAAGTTATCCGGTTCTGTTGAGAACGAAGAATTATTGCGCGAAATATTAACCACTACTATCAAACTGGGCAGGGAGTCTAGTGACAAAGGAGACCTCAAGCTTGTAAATAACGCGTTGAAAGAACTGCGTTATTCTTTTAAAATATTTTCTCCTTACAGGGCAATTAAAAAAGTCATCATCTTCGGCTCAGCCCGCTCAAAGATTAATTCAGCCGAATATAAAATGGCTGAGGATTTTTCCCGCAAGCTTACAACCAAAGGCTATATGATTGTAACCGGAGGCGGCCCCGGGGTAATGGAGGCAGGCAATAAGGGTGCCGGGACAGGTAAAGATTTCGCCTTAAACATCCGTCTTCCTTTTGAGCAGAAGCCGAATCCCTACATTGACGAGAAAGAAAAGTTGATCAATTTTAAATATTTCTTTACCAGGAAGCTTACCTTTGTAAAAGAGACTGATGCCACGGCTCTTTTCCCGGGGGGCTTCGGCACCCTTGATGAAGGGTTTGAAATGATTACCTTAATCCAGACCGGTAAATCCCGGCCGCGGCCAATAGTTTTAATGGAGCCGCCTGGTTCAACTTATTGGGCTACGTGGATGCATTTTGTAAAGAGCCAGTTAGCCAAAAAAGGGTTCATTAATAAGGAAGATCTCAATCTCTTCCATATTGTAAAAACCGTTGATGCGGCAGTTAAATATATAGAAGATTTTTATAGAGTGTACCACTCCATCCGGTATGTGTCGGGCCTGGCTGTATTGAGATTAAATAGGGAGATTTCTGATAAGACCCTAAAGCTTATAAACAAAAAATTCAAAGATATCCTATTCGGCGGCGAAATCAGGGTTTCGCCTCCTACAAATAAAGAGATCCAGGAAGGGGAATTCCTCAATTTGCCTCGTTTAGCAATGAGCTTCAACATGCACGATTACGGCAGGCTCTGCGAAATGATCCACGTTATTAATAAAGACTAAACTATTATGGATAAAGTTTTAGAGGGATTAAATAAAGAGCAGGTGCAGGCGGTTACTCATGGCGCTGGCCCGCTTTTAATTATTGCCGGAGCAGGCACAGGTAAGACTCGGGTGATTACGCAGCGTATTGGCTGGTTGATTAACCAGGGGCTGGCTAAAACCGATGAAATCCTGGCGCTTACCTTTACGGATAAAGCAGCCAAAGAGATGCAGGAGAGGGTGGATATCCTCATGCCTTATGGCTATACGGATATTTGGATCTCTACTTTTCACGCTTTTGGTGACCGCGTCTTGCGTGAGAATGCTTTGGTTGCCGGGTTAAATCCGGATTTTAAAGTGCTTGCCCAATCAGAGGCCGCGGTGTTCTTTCGTGAACATCTTTTTGAATTTACGCTTAACTATTACCGGCCATTGGCGGAACCTACGCGTTTTATTGAAGCGCTGATTTCATTTTTTAGCCGGTCAAAAGATGAAGATATCTCGGCGAAAGAATATTTAAAATATGCCCAGGATTTTATGATTAAGGTTAAAGCCGGTCCGAAAGATGATGCTAATGAAGAGTTGGCAGTGCAGCAGATGGAGGTAGCAGGCGCTTATGTTAAATACCAGGAGCTTTTGGCTAGGGAAGGGTTAGTTGATTTTGGCAATCAGTTTTATTTAAGCCTGCGGCTTTTACGCGAGCATCCATTGATCCTGCAAAATTATCAAAAACAATTTAAATATATTCTCGTCGATGAATTTCAGGATACGAATTTCGCGCAGTTTCAGATTGTGAAACTTTTATCCGGAGCGGTAAAGAATATAACTGTAGTTGCCGATGATGACCAGTGTATTTACCGTTGGCGCGGGGCTGCCTACAGCAACGTGCTTAATTTTATCGAGGAGTATCCTAAAGCGGAGAAAATTACCTTGATCCAGAACTACCGTTCAACGCAACCCATCTTGGATAGCTCTTATCAATTAATCCAATATAATAATCCTGAGCGTTTTGAAGTAAAAGCAAAAATTAATAAACATCTTATCGGTTTAACTAAAGAAGGGCCAAAGCCTGCGCATTTACATTTTGATATGCATTCCACTGAAACTGATAATGTAAGTAAGATTATACAAGAAAAAGTAAGTTTAGGTAAGTTTAAATATAGGGATTTTGCCATTTTAGTGCGTTCTAATTCTGATGGCCAGGGTTTTATCCAGGCGTTGAATATGCAGAATATTCCCTGGCAATTCAGCGGCAATCAGGGATTGTATGGCCGTGAAGAGGTTAAATTGTGCATTAATTTTCTACGCGTAATTGCCAATCCTTCAGATTCATTGAGCTTGTATTATTTGGTGAGCTCTGAGGTTTATAAAGCAAACCTGGCGGATTTAACATTATGTAATCATTTTAGCCGGCGTAGGAACCGTTCGCTTTATGATGTGTTTAGGGATTTAGAAAAGATCCCGGAGTTGGAGCAAGTTCAGGATGAAACTAAGGAAAAAATAAAACAGGTGCTTTTGGATATTGAGAAATTCCTGCAGGTTTCCCGCGATGAGACAACCGGCAGGCTGCTTTATAGTTTTCTCACCGATACGGGTTATCTTAAACACCTTACGTATAATCCTAGCTTAGAAAAAGAAACTAAGATCCAGAATATCGCTAAGTTTTTTAACCAGGTGCGCGACTTTGAGCTGGTGGCTAAAGAGGACAGGGTAATCAGTTTTATCAGGCATCTTAATTTGCTCATTGAATCAGGAGATGATCCTCCGACAGTTGAAGCGGATTTAGACCAGGATGCGGTGAATATTTTAACTATACATAAAGCTAAAGGCCTGGAGTTTAGAGTGGTATTTTTAGTCAGCCTGGTGCAGGGGAAATTCCCGCTTCCCAAGCGTTCTCAGCAAATTGAATTACCCGATACTTTGATTAAAGAGGTTCTTCCTACCGGAGATTTTCATATACAAGAGGAGCGCAGGCTTTTTTATGTAGGTATGACGCGCGCTAAAGAAGAATTATATTTGACCAGCGCCGAAGATTACGGAGGCAAACGCCTGCGTAAGGTAAGCCAGTTTGTGCTTGAGGCTTTAGGCAAGCAGCCTGGTGAAGACGCGGAAAAGAAAAAAAGCGCGGCGATTGAGAGTATTAAGCGTTTTGCTCCGGCTAAAGAGTTATCTAAGTCAGTCGTTCAAGAGATACCGGAAGGCAAGTTGGTCAGTTTAAGTTATTATCATATCGATGATTATCTGACCTGTCCTTTGAAATATAAATATGTGAATATACTGCGCGTGCCGATTATGGAGCATCATACGGTTATCTACGGACGGGCAATGCATGAGGCAGTCAGCCAATATTTGCTGCGCAAGCTTAAAGGTGATAAGGTTACAATGGATGAGCTTTTGGATTGCTTTGAAGTTAATTTTGATCCTCAAGGATTCCTTGATGCCAGCCATCAGGAGGAGCGTTTTCGTATCGGCAAGGAAGCTTTAGCCAGATTCTATAAGGATGAAGAGGCGCGTAAATCAATCCCCAAATTTATCGAAAAAGATTTTTCTTTTGTCATTGGGGATAATAAAATCACCGGCAGGTTTGACCGTATAGATATGGAGCAGGATGGGGCGGTAATCATGGATTTTAAGACCTCGGCGATTAAGACCCAGAAGGATGCAGACAAACGGGTTAAGGAAAGCAAGCAGCTTGCGCTTTATGCCTTGGCTTATCAGCATATATTCGGGGTTTTGCCGATCGCGGTAGAGCTGTACTTTTTGGAATCCGGGATTATCGGCAGGTATGAGCTTAGCGAAGATGATTTAGATGATGTGAAAGAGGATATAATGGTGGTTTCCGCGGGGATCCGCCAGCGGAGTTTTCCGGCTAAACCCGAATACAAAGCCTGCACTTATTGCGCTTATAATCAAATCTGCCCATTTGCAGTAATCCGCTAATCAATCGGATCCAATCACCACGCGCCTGCCTTGTCTTGTTTTCATAAATCTGTCGTTTTGCTCGCTCAGGTCGTACTTTCGCAGAGGCGAAAGCACGACATTCGCTCACAATAACGCCAGATTTATTCAACAAGACAATAACTATCTTTTGTTAACCGTTTGACAATTTAAAATTGTGGGTGGCGAGGCGTGTTTTGAGCAGGGCGTTTGCAGGCCGAGCGGGCAAGGTCCCGCCACCACTATTGTTTTGCGGGGAGCGAGGCCGAAACCCGAGCGAAGCCTGCCACGCTGGGGCAGGCAAGCGTCCCGGCGAAAAACATGCCTCGGCAAACCCACAAAATTAAAGAGCGAGAAATTTAGCAGCTTCATTAAGCAGTAACTAAAAGTTTGACAAGCCCTCCTATTTGGGCTATAGTCAGAAGAAGAATATGAAGGCAATTATCTCTATAGGAATCTGGTTAGGCAGTGGGTTATTGACTATTCTGCTTTTCTTCGTAGTTTTTCTCTTAAATATCCTGCTTTTTCCTTTCGATAAGAAGAAGAAAATCACCCACGCGCAGTGTTTTTGGTGGTCGGATGCCTTGATTAACTTAAATCCTTATTGGGATGTGAAGACCAGCGGGCTTGAGAATATAGACCATAAAAGGACTTATGTCATAATCTCTAACCACCAGAGTATGGCCGATATTGTGGTGCTTTATCAGACTAAGATGCAGTTTAAATGGGTGGCTAAGGCAAGTTTGTTTAAGGTCCCCTTTATCGGCTGGTGCCTGGGGTTGATTAAGCACATTAGGCTTGTGCGCGGAGACTTTGCAAGTATCAAAGAGATCTATCACCAGGCAAGCCAGTGGCTGCAAAAAGATATGTCTGTATTATTCTTCCCGGAAGGCACGCGCAGCGCAAGTGGCCAGATGAATGAATTCCAAAACGGGGCTTTTAAGCTGGCGATTAAAGAAAAAAAACCAATTCTGCCTATTTGTTTAATCGGCACGCATGAAGCGATTCCTAAGGGGAGCTGGGTTTTTAAGAGTAAGGTTTCGGCTAAGCTTATTGTGTTACCGGCCGTTGAAACCGGTGGATTTGGCCCTGGCGATTTTGCCCTGCTCAGGGATACTGTGCGCGGTAAGATTGAAGCTGTCACTTTAAGTCATAAGTGAAGAAGTAGAGGAGAGAAGAAATGAAAATATTTAAAGTTTTATTTATAATCTTTACGATATTCGTGGTTATCTTTCTTGTTGCCAGTGTTTTATTCGCTGTTTACGCGCCTAAAATTGTTGAAGGGCAGATCCGTCAAAATCTGAAAGTTAAGGCCAGCCTTGGTAAAATCAGCATCAGCCCGCCTTTTACTATTACCCTTGAGGGGTTAGAGATCGGGAGCCTGGCGAACATAAAGAAAATATCATTTTCGCCGAATTTAATTGCCTTATTATTCGGTAAGGTAGTTATTCATGGTTTAACCATTACCGATCCGGTAATTAACCTTGAGCAGTCAGCTGACGGAAAATTAAACCTTCCGCTTTTAGAACAGAATGGCGCAAAGCCGCCTGAAATCTATCCCACCAGCCTTAAGGTGCAAAACGGAAAAATAATTTTCACGGACAGGAAAATAAACTCTGCCGGTTATCAGGTCATTGTTAATAAATTAAATATAAATATCGCTAAAGTTTCCTTTCCCGTTACATCCCTGGCGACAAATTTTCGTTTAAGTTGCCAGCTTGTAAATCAGGCGGGCAAGGCTTTTGGTGATATTACTTTTTCCGGTTGGCTGGATTATTTAGCTAAAGATATGGACGCTCAATTAGAAATTAAGGACATGGATGTCACTAACTTTTCCCCTTACTATGGGGATTTTATCTCAACTAAAAAACTCCTCTCGGCAAAGCTTAACCTTGACTCAACCTTTAAAGCCCGGAATAACGCTTTGAATATCGCCACTGATCTCAATCTTTCTAACCTGGTTTATGAGGAAAGCAAAGAGCAAGAGCTGAACCTGGATTTAACGAAAAATGCCCTGGATTTGTTTACCGATACCAATGGCAATTTGCATTTAGTGTTTAACATCGATACCGCGCTGGATAATCCGGCTTTAAGCCAGGAGATGCTGAAAAAAGTAATTTTAAAAGCGGCGATGAAGAATCTTAAGAGCCAGTCTCCGGATCAGATAGCTGATAAGGTAAACAGTATGTTAGAGAAGTTTAAGGGATATAGCAAGGAGCTGAAGGGGATATTTGGCAAGTAGGTCACAATAATGGATGAGACAAAATCAAAATCTTTGAAAAACATAGAAGAAAGAATGGAAAGCCTGGATAGCGGGTCTTTGCGCTACCATATTTTAGAGAGCGCCAAGAATTTTAAATGCTCTTGGATTGAGCTGGGGCGTTCTCTTTATTCAGTCTGGAAAGACAAGATGTATAAAGAGTGGGGTTATGTAAATTTTGATGTTTATGTCAGCCGCGAGATAGGTATCCGTAAGCAGACGGCGATGAAGTTGCTCAAGTCATATTATTTCCTGGAGAAAGAAGAGCCGCAGTATCTAAAAAAAGATTATGCTGAGTTAAGCCAGGCTGCGAATATTCCCAGCTATGAGTCAGTGGATATTTTGCGCCAGGCAAAGAATAAAAAGGTATTGGATGAAAATGATTATAAAAACCTGAAAAAAGAGATATTTGAAAAAGGCAGGGATGCCCAGGAGCTCAAGAAGAACCTGGGTGTAATTATCAGGCAGCGCCAGGAGATGGAGCCGGAAGAAGCGCAGGAAAAAAGAAAACTGAATATGTTAAAGAGATTAATTGGGCAGCTGCGTATGTTGAAGCAGGAGGCGGAGGTTTTAAAAATGCTGCCCATGCCTTTAATTAAAGAACTGGATACTTTGATTAAAAAGATTGACGAAGCGATGCTTGCCTGACGTTAGGCAAGCTGGCTTGATTTACCAATGGAAGGGAGAGTTACCTTTGTGGCAACTATTGCTAAGGATGCGATAACCTTAGAGCAAAAAATGCTTACTTTAGGGGTGCGCGAGGAAGATATCATAGAGAGCTTCATCCGTTCAAGCGGCCCCGGCGGCCAGAATGTTAATAAGACCGCTACTTGCGTTTATTTGAAACATCTGCCTACTGGCTTAGAGGTAAAGTGTCAGCGCCAGCGCTCTCAATTGCTTAACCGTAATTTGGCCAGGCATATTCTTTTAAGTAAGATTGAAAATAAAATTAAACATGAATCTTTACAAAAGCAGTCAATTAAGGCAAAGGTTATGCGCCAGACGCGCAAGAAGCCGAAAAAAATTAAATTAAGGATTCTGGAGCATAAACGGCGGCACTCAGAAAAGAAATCTACGCGTAGAAAAATCCGCGAAATTGAGGTTGCATAACTATTTTCTTGTGGTACAATAATCAAAATTAAAAAAACTGCCGCTTGGCGGACAGGAGAGAGAAGATGGAGTATGGTTTAAATTTTATGAGCGGTTTGATTTCATTAGCTTTAACGATTTGGTTGGTATATTTTAGCGTTTTAGTGATCCAGAAGCTGGATAAGATAATTGAGCTATTGAGTAGAAAATAGCCTTTCATTAAATCCATTGACTTGCTGAGTGAGTTAGCATATAATATTTAGAAAGGGAGGGAAGAAAATTGGTTTTGGTAAAGGAAAAGAAAGCAAAATTGATTGATGATTTTAAAGTGCATGCCAGGGATACTGGTTCTGCCGAAGTCCAGATAGCCATTCTAACCGAGAGGATTAACGGACTGGGAGAGCATTTTAAAACCCATAAAAAGGATCTACATTCTCGCCGTGGCCTGCTTTTGTTGGTAGGCAGACGCCGCAGCCTGCTCAAATATCTCAAGGACAAGGATTTAAAGAAGTACGAAGAGGTCTTGGGAAAGCTTAACTTGAGAAAGTAAGGCCCCTAAAACAATTCACCTAAAATAAAGGAAGAGCTAAAATAATGCAAAATAAAAGCTTGAAAATTAAATTTGGTAAGAATGATCTTATGCTGGAAACAGGTAGGATCGCTAAGCAGGCCAATGGTTCGGTTACTGTCACTTATGGCTCAACCGTGATTTTAGTTACTGCCTGTATGTCCCGCGATATAAGAGAAGGGCAGGATTTTTTCCCTCTGACTGTCGAGTATCAGGAAAAGACCTACGCCGCCGGTAGGATTCCCGGAGGATTTTTTAAACGCGAAGGCAGGCCTTCCGAAAATGAGATTTTAGGTTCCCGTCTTATTGACCGCCCTATTCGTCCGTTATTCCCCGAAGGATTTTTAAATGAAGTGCAGGTTATGGCGATTGTTCTCTCAAGCGATGGGGAGAATGATCCGAATGTCCTGGCCTTAATTGGAGCAAGCGCTGCTTTATCAATTTCAAACATCCCTTTTAATGGGCCTTTAGCCAGCTGCCGGGTAGCCAGGATAAACAATGAGTTTGTTTTAAACCCTACCTTCGCCGAGCTTGTGGATTCAGATTTAGAAGTAGTTTTAGCCGGTAACAGCAAAGGCGTGGTGATGCTTGAATCAAAGGCTAAAGAGGTTTCCGAAGAGGTGTATCTTGAGGCGGTAAAGTTTGGCATGGAAAGTATAAGGCCCATTCTTAGTATGCAGGAGGAATTCTGCAAGCTTTATGGGGTAGAAAAAGCCAATGTCGAGCTTAAATTAATTGATCCGGGTTTAATGCAGAAGATTGAATCGCTTTCTAAGGAAAAATTAGACAAAGTATATAAATTAAGTAAAAAGGAAGAGCGCGAAGAAGAGATCGACTTGTTAACCAAGGAGTTGGAGTCGCAGTTGACTACCGAAGGGTTTCTCAAGGAGGATATTCTTACCGGTTTGCATGAAGTAGAGAAAAAGCAGGTGCGTAAAATGATCTCTGAAGAGAACATTCGTATTGACGGTCGTTCCTTTAAAGAGATCCGTCCGATTAACTGTGAGGTTTCTGTTCTTCCGCGTACACATGGCTCAAGTCTTTTCACCCGCGGCCAGACTCAGAGCTTAGCGGTAACTACTTTAGGCACGGGCGAAGATGAGCAGCTGATTGAGTCATTAGAGGGTGAAAAAAAGAAATCATTTATGCTGCACTATAACTTTCCTTCTTTTAGTGTTGGGGAAACAAGGCCTGTACGCAGTCCTGGCAGGCGTGAGATCGGCCATGGCGCTTTAGCGGAAAAGGCACTGCTTGCGGTAATGCCGTCAAAAGAAAAATTTCCTTATACTATAAGAGTGGTTTCCGAAATTTTGGAATCCAATGGTTCAAGCAGTATGGCTTCTGTGTGCGCCGCTACCTTATCATTAATGGATGCCGGTGTGCCGATTAAAGAAGCAGTAGGTGGGGTTGCTTTAGGTTTAGTCAAAGAAGGCAATAAATCGACAATTTTGACGGATATTGCGGGATTGGAAGATCATTTTGGCGATATGGATTTTAAGGTTGCCGGTACGCGCCAGGGAGTGACCGCGGTGCAACTGGATCTTAAAATTGACGGGATAAGTTTAGATCTGCTTAAAGATTGCCTTGCGCAGTCTAAAGAGGCTAGATTCTTTATCCTGGATAAAATGAGCGCCGCCTTAACCAGCCCAAGAGAAGAGCTTTCCAGTTTTGCCCCGCGGATTGATGTTTTAAAGATTAATACCGAGAAGATCGGTGAACTCATCGGCCCGGGAGGCAAAACCATCAAGGCTATCATTGCCGCCACAGGCGCCAGTATTGATATAAAAGATGACGGTACGGTCCTGGTTGGTTCAATTG
>Ga0182027_10003415_pt1 | contig 25213 bp, 11 predicted proteins | sample 712E1DmetaG_FD_121300 | JGI IMG/M metagenome (GOLD analysis project Ga0182027, IMG submission 121300) | Permafrost microbial communities from Stordalen Mire, Sweden - 712E1D metaG (Illumina Assembly) | ecosystem: Environmental > Terrestrial > Soil > Wetlands > Permafrost | place: Sweden...
CATCTTCAGCAACATCAACAGTTTCTACGGCCGCTTTCATAGAAGAATTCGGAAAATCGTCAACTAGCACGCCTGAATTCTCCAATGCCGCGTTTTTCAATACCGCAGATAACGTTCCAAGTGCTACTGTCAATGCTCCTTTTAATGCTAACACTACTCCTACTTCTAATGCGAATATATCTTCAGGTGGAGGAATCAATTCAAATATTGCATCAGCTTTAAATTCTACTAATATAAATCCGGATTTTGATGTTGCTCGTGAATCTTTTGCTGAAGAAATTGATAATGATAGACTTGCTACAACTTTCGATGCAGCGAATATGTTATTTACAGCTTCTGCTCCAGATGATGCGGAAAAAGCATCTGCAGAGTCCATGAAATCCGGGTTCGTGAAATCTACTGTTGCTCCGACAAAAACTGCTGTAGTTCCAACAAGACCTTTCATTGTTCCGGCGAAGCCTGTTATAGCTCCGGCAACGGTTCCAGTAAAACCTGTTGTTGCTTCGGTAAAACCTGTTCAACAAATTGCTGATTTGAATAAAAAAATCGTAGGAAAGATTGAGCTGAAAACAGAATCAAAAATAGAACCGAAAGCAGAATTAAAAATAGAACCACAAACAAGATTGATGACAGAAACAAAAAAAGTAGAAACAAAAACTGTTATGCCGGAACTAAAACGTCCTTCAACTACTAATATATCTCCTATGCCTGCCGTTGCACAACCAATAATTTCAACACAAATTTCAACACAAGTTGATAAATTAAATAATTTATTGAAAAGAATAGATGATGATATAATTATGGATAGATTTGATAAGGCGAAAGAAACATACAAAGAAGCGTTGCTGATTTATAGACCAATGCGTGATTCAGAGAAATCAAAATGCTATGAGCGTTTCTATGCTACGTTTAAAAAATTAGATGATTCTCTGCATCAGAAATCATTACATGATATATTAGATAAACATTTATCCGAATCAATACAATCTCATAGGCCGTTGACCTTGAAAAAACCTGATGTTTCTGGTGCTGCCGCAGAATCCTACATTTCCGAGTCCTCAAAAATAATAAATACAACTACGTTGCCTCTGATTCTTGCTAATGATTTGGAGACGACAAGAGTATATGAATTAATTGAAGAATCATACTTTAATATAGATAATAGTCATTCTGATTTAGCTATGTTAAAATATTTTAAAGCATTGGAATTTTATCATAAATTATCTATTAGCGACAAGAAAAAATTATATTCAGATCTTTATGGTCTATTCAAGAGGCTTTCTATTGCTAAAAAAGCTTAATTTCAGTTTCAGAAACAGTTTCATAAATTTTGATTTATTTTTGCTCTAATTTTGCTCTAGAAGTCCTGCTCTGGATTATCCTTTTTCAATATATAATATAATGATGCTAAGAATAACATTCCAAATATACCAATTATTATATAATCGTTATAAGATTTTTGCCATTCAAATGTTTTTATAAAATTTCTGTCGGGAATTTCCTTATTATTTTTAGCATTATTCACCAAATATTTGCATCCATTAAGAACACTATCAACTATTTTGGCTGTTCCAGCATAGTCTTCGCTGTCTAATTCTTTTTGTGCTTGAGATAGCAACTCATTGAGTTCCTGACATTCCGGATTACTGCTCAATAAATCTTTAGCAAACGATATTTTATTCTCTAATTCATCACCTTCAGAACGCATCTCTGCAGAATTTATATATATGGTCGCTGTATCGCTATATTCAGGGACAGTAACGTTGCCTCTAATCTGTATTTCGTAATGACCCTCACTCTTATAATTTTTCACATATAGATTTGTCTCAACACTCTCGCCTTTGCTTAATTTAGGAATATACATTCTATCTAAATATATGCTTACATTAGTAGCATTTGTGTATGCTTCAAGCATTATTCCGACCAGAGTGTCGTTCCATGTATTGTTGATGACAATTGGAATTTTTATTGTGGAATTTTTATATGTAGTAACTAATTTTGGCGTTATCAATTGTAATGGCCTAGGTTTTTCAACTTCCTGAGGCAGAGGTATTGGTAATGGCTGGGTATTCGTACCTCCTCCAGTGGATTGCACGTTAATTGGGACTTCAATAGGTTGACTTGATGTATTAGTCACATTAGTTATATTGATTAATATTAATTCTGAAGAAACACTCATACTAGTATTTATAGGATCGGTGGCATTAAACACCACATAACACTCTCCAATTTTAATTGTGTCAATACTTAATATATGATTTTCAAAACTGAAATTTGCATACTCACAGACGGATGACGAGAATGTTAAATTAGTAGTGGTATCAGTACTATATCCTAAGTTTAGCGGGTCATCATCAGGATCGTAGAATCTGGTCCTGAGATCGAGATGTGTTAGGTATCCTGGGATAGATGTTGATCTTGTTATAGTCAAATTTTCCAGACTGTGAGGATAATATATAGGTGGTCTATTAACGTTTATTGCATCAACGAACCAAGTAAATGAGGAGCTACTATGATATTGATCTGTGACTACAACTGTTATGTTATGCGTCATTTCTGAAGAAAAGAAATCAAAATATGCCTGATAATGCTGTGTTTGGACTGTAGGAACACCGTCGTAATACCATTGATAATCTAAATGGTTTGAATAGCTGCTATTATCAGCTGTGGATGTCTGATTAAAAATATGCGTCTGATTTTCATAAACAGTTATTGTGGTCATTCTGCCAGGGAAAAGAGTTACATTTATCCAAGTTAAATTGTTGATAGTATCATTCCAAGGCGTCCCTGAAGGTATGATTTGATTGATAAGTGGAGGATTAGTCGCATTATATAAATATATATTCATGAAATATGATGATTTATTATTAAAGCTATCATTGACTGTGACATTTATAGAATAGTTACCTTCATGGTTTGCTCCGCTTAAAGAATTTATCATCAATATTGCTGTAGTATTATCTAGTTGAGTAAAATTAAATATACTGGTATTTGGTCCTGTGATATTGGTCGTGAATGTTAGATAATCATAGCTATAATTGATTGGTAACAATAAATCTAAATCTGATGCTGTATACGTTATCTGATATGGCTGACCTACCAAAAGATTACCTGTAGGCATATTAGGCGTGCTCATGTTTGGTGCATTGTTTGTGTTGTTTATTATCATATATATTCTTGTAGAGCTCATTCCTCCTCTAGAATCTGTAACATTGAAAGTGAAATTATACACGCCGACCATAGATTGATTGGCGCTGAAATTAATTATTCCAGTAGTATCATTAATAGTAAATATTGTGGAATCAGTCCAATAACTTGCAATATAATCGCCGGATACATTATCCAAATCTGAAACGTTCATGCTCAAATTATAATAGCATCTTGAAGGCCAATTTTTTGAATCATATTCTCTACAACTCAAGTTTATAGGATCTGGTGTGAATGTTGGATTATGATTTGGCAATATTTCAATGTGCGCAGTGCGATTATACATTAATCCTCCACGATCAGTAACGTTAACCATAAATGTGTAATTACCACTTATATTAATCATAAAATTTAGCCATCCTGTACTTGAATTGACAAAAAACATGCTATCATTAGTGGCATAAGTTCCTAATCCGGTGTTATTATAATCGTATGTTAGATCATCTACATCCGTAGCATTGACTTTATATTTGAATATTACATCAGTGTATCCTGTCAGGTTGGATATATTTTTATTGTTTAGTGTATTATTTCCATCGTTACTTATCTCATTTATGTATGGTGGGTCGTTTGTGTTATTAATGAACATGTTTATGATTTTTGTAGCATTCTCTTTAGTATCAAAAACATATATTGTGAAATTATGTGTGACTACATGACTGTTATTTATACTTGTAAAGTTTATATAAGCGTATGCGAATGATGAGTCATTCACAGTAACATTATAGTCTGTACCGCTGCTATATGTCACAGGATATAATCCGCTCAGACCACCTGTAGAAAATGTCAACGTATTATTATCTATGTCGGTAGCATTGATATATATATTTAGATTACCTCCTTGTGTTAAACTATCATTGTTATAGACCACATATGATATATTCGGTAAATGATTGAAACTTACGCCAATCAATTGAAATGATACTGTGGTATTCTTGCTATTAAAAGTTAAATTATCTGTATCATTAATAGATAGCGTTACAGTATAATTAAGTTTTGCTTCAGATGTTCCTATAGTATCGTTATTTCTAAGTTTAATTCTAAACGTCGTATTGCTAAGTATATCTATAGTAAGATTGAGATATGGAACCACGCTTACTACCATTAAATTTAATGGCGTGTTGTTTTCTCTATCTGTACCAGCGATAAAGTAATTAAATTTTTGTCCTTCCGTGAAGTTTTGGTTAGCTAATGCTGGACTGAATGTTGGTGCATGATTTACTGCTGTAACATTTATACTAAAACTTCTGCTTGTTACAGTGATAGGAATGGTCTTTGCGCCAATGCTAAATGTCCAGTTTCTGATGCCAGACCAAAAATCAACTGTTGGCGTACAATTCATTATTCCTGTAGTTCCACTAATGCTACAGAATGCAGGATTCTGGTCTAGGATATATGTTATAGTATCGTTATCCCAATCCCAAGATGTGACATTGAATAATACGCCATTGTCCTCAATCAATTGTACTGTCTCATTGAATATTTCAGTACCATTACTATTATAGAATATTCTAGGCTGGTAAGGAGGAGTATCAACAATATTTACAGAAACATTATCACTTTCATAACCTCCTGTGCCGTTTATGAATTCTGCCTTGCACATCCATACGTCATTTTTTCGTGTATCATTGTTAGGGACGCTTCCAGAACCGTCAGAAGTACTGCATTCCACGCCATTTGTACAACTGATATTTGATGTCCGATTCTGGATTCCGCCCTTGTACCATGTAATATTCACGGTTGTATTCGTATTGATTGTTATTCTACATGCAATTCCTTTATCAGAATTCTGATTGGCGCTGCCATCATTTATACGCATGCTAATAATCTGACTCAATGATATTCCAGCAACTATTAAGAACGTGATTATCATTAAAGATAAAATTACAATATCCTTACTCCTATATCTATGTGTCATGTGACTTGACCTGTATGACTTCAGTCTTGTTCTCTTCGACTTCAGCTCTAATATTGTCTTAATATTTTTTATTTTGGTCTTCTTCTCTTATGTTGTACATTATTTTTGGTATTGTTTCTCCAAATAATTTATGGCGTGGAATGCCCTGATAATGTCAGTATAAGGTATAGATTTATCTCTGTTGGAAAGTTTCTCATAATCTTTAAGTATGTCTTTATACATGCTCTTTGCAATGAGTATTTCTCCGAACTTTAATGCAATATATAGATTGGATAGCTTATTGTATAATCTGTCTAGAACATCTTTACTTTCTGTGGCTCTATCTTTTATTGAGTTTATGGCATCTTGGTCTGTGAATTCTGCTATTAGATATATTTCGTGTGATATTTCATCAATTAAGGCTTGTATTTCAGATTCTTTGATTTCTGCTCCTTTGTTACGCGAATGCACTATATTGACGATTTTAGCATAGAACATTACTAATAATGTCTCTAATTCTTTATCCTTCAATTTTATTATTTGGACGATGAGATCTTGTTTGTCTAGTCTATCTAAAGATAATAATTGTTTGAAGTACTCTTTTATAAACATAGATAATTCATCGATGGCATGGTCTATTTTATGTTCATCTACACGTGCTTGTATTATGTTTAATAATTGTAGCAATTTTTCCTTCTGTTTATTATTAATGTACACTTTACGTTTCAATCTTGATTTCTTGCCGAATAATCTCACATATAATGCTATTATTTTAGCTCTGAATGCAAATACCACTAATCCAGTCATTCCAATAGTCAATGCTCCGATAAGTATAGTTATTAGGGTTACTGCTCCTGTTCTTGTTGGCTGTTCTACGTTTCTACATACACCACATGGTCCTCCACAATCCACTCCTGTTTCGTTCTCGTCTTGAATTCCATTAAAACATGATGGTATAGCGGTGCAATTCTCTGATTCAAGCGGTTTTGTTGTGTTTGTTCCACAATTTTTTAAATCAAGACATAATCTTGTATGTATATTATCTTTACATGTGCTCCAGGCATTACAATCCCAATTTTCAGTACACTTAATTTGCGTTATGTATGTACAATTTTCAAACATGAAATGTTGGTAATTTTTAGGATCGCACCCATTATAATCTATGCACCTTCTATATGTGAAATTGCCGATTTGGCATGGCGACCAGGAAGTACATTTCCAACTTGGGATGCATATCTCCTGAGGTCCACCTCCTCCGCCTCCTCCGCCTCCTTCCTCTTTCTTATTGGCGCCAGCATTCTGTTGACTATTCTCTGGACAAGTAACTTCATAATGCACCAGATTACTCCATGCTGTTAAGCCGAGTGGATCGACTGCAACATAATATATAGTACTATTTCCACAACTTAGACCTTTGACCGTTACTTGACTTCCTTTTATCGTCACTCCTGCTGTGGTGCCGCTCATTGAGACTTTGAAGTATACTAACGGGTCGTCATCTGGGTCAGCAAAGTAATCGCTCAAATAAAATAGGAAATCGTGGTCCTTAACGATTTGCTGGTCAGGAATATCCTTGATTAGATATGGTGGCCTGTTTTGTCCTACTACTGTCACATTAAAATCCTTGTAACTATCATTATTAGAACAACCACTATTATCTATGGTGTGTATTCTGAAGTAATCTTCATGTCCCATTGATGCTTTTTTTGGATTGAAATTTACGCTGCCATTTTGTGTAATGTTAAACATGTTTGGATAAGTGAGCCATTGCACGTCGAATGTTATGGAATCTCCGTTAGGGTCCGTTGCATTGAACGTACAGTTATAGTTCAGACTTGTATTTAATATAGCGTTCGTCATATTACAATCATAAGTCAATATTGGAGGTGTGTTGATGCAGTATGTTGTACTTGCACTCGAAGTAAATCCTGCTCCTCCTGATAATACTGTATCAGAAACGTGAGTTACTGTCCCTACAATTATTGGTTTTTCCTCAGGATTAAGCCTACTCATCTTATTTAATTGAATAATGTTATTTGCCGTCTGTAAGGTTATTAAGATTACTACTATCACGATAACGATTCCCATTATTGTATTATCTCTTTCCTTACTCATTTTAGTAGTTCTCTTAATTCTTTCTCGTTGATTACGCCTTTATCCTTTAATTCGGAATATTTTTGTAATAGTTTGGATTTCTCTTCGTATACTAATTCACCTAATTTGATTTTTATCCATTCAGATTTATTGACTCTTAGAATGCTTGCTATCTTATCCAGGTCCGCTATCAACTCTTTCGGAATGCGCAGATTCAACTGTTCTGTTGATTTTTCTTTAGTCATTGTATTTATTTTTATTTATCGTAATAAGTTGTGTTCTTATTTTTTCTTGTTGTGCTTAAATGTATAGCAAATGATATCAATAATAATATAAATATAGCATAATTAATATATTAATATTAAATAGTAGTATTTGCTATTTATAAATGTTTTCCTCAAAAAAGTATTAGAATATAGTTATAATAAGTTGGATAAGTAATTGAATTAAAGGAGAATATTATCAAAAATTTATAATCTAGAGTCTCAACTGTATTAGAATTGCAATTAAATAATATAAAAATGTAGAATTAATAAAATAAATAAAAAAATAAAAAGAACTTATTGTAAGTTCAGCGTTATCATTCCTGCAGCTCCTGAATTTTTAACTTTAGGGCCAGCGATTTCCAACTGTATAAATCCAGAAGATTCTTTTGCAACGCTGACTGGAGTTGCTTTCTGATTTACTTTCTGCGTTCCATCTAGGATTAATATAGTCCCTGCAATAACAACCACTAACGCTGCAACTATTAAGATACCTACAATTGCATTCGAAACTCCTTTCTTATTTGTATACATTTTTGTTATCTCCTTGCTTATATGTTTGTACCTTGCGCAAAGAATGTTACACTTTTAGCTCCCTGCGATGCGTTGTTTGTTATTGTTACATTTAATCCTATTACCAACGAATTTGTAGTACCAGTCCACGATAAGTTTGTACATATATTCTGTGGCGTTGGAACACCTGGGACTGTACTCCATGTTTGATTATTTAATGTGCCGACACATGAACCTGTTTCGTTATTTGATACGTTAAACTGGAATGCAGCCAGACCTATAGCATCACCTGGAAGATTTCCTGTAAAGTTTGTAGCGTTTCCACTAACATTTAAAGTTACATTTAGAAAACTTGTTCCAGCATTTTCAAGAACCAATATAGCTGTCGTAGGATTAAAGTTGTTACATCCAGTCTTAACTATTGTGGCTGGAGAAGTCTGACCGCTTATAGCCAGATTACATGAAGAATATCCTCCTGATGAATTTATTGACCCTGTTCCAAAGTTTGTCGCGTTTATTGCAAATCTTAGAACAACTGACTGACTTACAGTAACTTGAGCTAATCCAGTATCGTTCGTTAATAAATTTCCTGCTAAAAGATTTTCTTTATTGTTCAAATTCCATAAGCTTATTGTTGTTCCAAATATAGAAACAACTATAGCCGCTACTACTAACCATGCTAATGCTTTGTTAGAAATCTCCATTCTTATCATCTCCTCACACTATCGTTTTTTTTAATAAAATATATTTTTACTATACTGATGTATCTTATTTATAAATTTTTTTATATTTAACCTGTTTTTTTATGGTTTAAGGAACAGCACTCGAATTAGGCCGGTGTAGTTTCCTGTAACTGCGCCTTCTGGTACGTCTAGATAAAATACCACTTCATCTCGTTTATTTGGCTGTATTATGAACTCATTTTTATTTACACTCATAAATTTAGCCATATCGCCAGTTATGGTTATATTGACAACTGCTTCCTGAGTAATATTCAAATATAAAGCCCTTTCTCCGCCGCCGCCAAAAGGCACCTTGCCAAATTTTAAAGAGTCAGTGTCGCCGTTTATTCCAACTCCATAAGGCACAATCTGGACCGATGTATCTACATAACGCACAGCTATTATTCCAGATTGGAACTTAGAATGCTCACTCCATTTATACATAGTATATCCTATAGTTCCAAAAAGTATTCCTATAGATAATATTAATATCACGACAAGAATAATTCTAACATTTTTGTTATTTTCCCAACTAACATTTTTTTTATTGATAGTTTTGGATTTTTTATTAGATTTTTTCATTAAATTACCTCACATTGATGGTGGCCTAATTTCATTATCGTCGGTCTTTCTAGGTTCGCCTGAATATCTCTGATTGCCTTGTTGGCCGCCTCTTCTGAATACTAAGAAATATAATCCAGTAAATAATATGATTACTACAGAAACTATAATACTAATCAACACAGCAGAATTCATTCCTTTTGGCTTCTCGATTGCTGGAGCGACGCCTTCTATAACATTAACTTTCACAGTTTTTGTAATAGTCTGTCCGTTATAATATATTGTCACATCCGCATCATAAGTTCCTACGCCTAATCCTTCAGTTTCCCAATATGTTTCCAATTCTGCAGCTCCCTTACGTCCATTGCCTGGAGAGATTAAATCCACGTTTGGAGTCTTTAATATTTTTCCATTTGGCATTGATATTTTTGCATAGACATTATTGATGGTTCCAGCCCAATCACTCTCAATAACTATCTTATACTCGTTTGTAGAATTTACGAACGCGTCTTTTGTACTATCTATGACGCTTATGTTCATCTGACCTACTCTAAATGTTTTTTCTAAGGATATAGGATACTCTACACCATCATAAATTAGACTCGCATTTACACGATACATTCCTGGAGTGAGATTATATACTGCTCCATCCAGTGTTGCAGTCATGGATACAGACTCATATGAATTGATACTTGTGGAATCAGTCACAAGCGCTGCTACCAAAGTATTTTCTTCATTATATATTTTTATTTTTCCGTAAGCTTTATCGATTAAATCTTCACCATAATTTGTAACGAGTACTCCTACTTCCGTCTTCTCATTCAAGTTTATATCTTTTGCTACAATGTCCTGTAGCAATGGATGTTTTGCAGGATATAATGCGAATACTCTTATTCCTGCTCTCACAGAAGCTAATCCTCCAACGTTTCCTTCCACACCAGTAGCTTCAGTCGCAACCATATATAAAGTGTGATCTCCTGGCTCTAAATAATCAGGGAACTTTAACTTGATTGTTATGGTTCTAGGACCACCATTTGGATTACCATCTATAAGTGTTGCATAAGGAGTTAAGTCTCCCTCCAATGATACATGTATACTAGAACTGTCATATACTGTAAGTTTTAATTCTGTTTCTCCATTAGGTTCAAACGGTATAATTTTTTGAGCGAAGAATTGGCCTATACCCACACTCAGTACGAGCGAAGAACCAATTATAAAAGAGAATATTAGCAATAAAAACAATTTCTTAAAGCGCATATCATCCACCAAACTACTTTATAATATACATTATGTTAACGTAAATGTTATTCTACCTGTGGCTGTATTTACATCTGGCGACTGTACATTCAATGTTACCACTGCAGTATTTCCATTACTTCCAGATTTTATTGCTGTCTGTGTATTTAGACTGTTTAGTACGGCCCACGTGCCAATTATAGATATTACTAGCGCCAATATTATTAGCACGGCAATAGTTGTGTTAGATATGCCTTTCTGACTGTTTTGTAATTCATTTGGATTGTCGTTGATTTCATTCATGTTCTTTTCCCCTTTTTAGATATTTGTTCCCTGTGCTATTAATGTAACGCTTCTAGAGCCAGAAGGTGCGTCGTTTGGAATTGTTATGTTCATTCCTATTCTTATTGTGTTACGGCCATTTTGCCAGGACATGTTTGAACATATTACTGTTGACATATTTGGTGGTCCTACTTCCGTCCATCCTGTGTTATACATTATTCCTGGACATGAGTTTGTCTCATTCGCTGACACTGCATATTTCATACTGGCAACTGTTATATTACCTCCTATAAATGTGGATGCATTACCAGTAATATTTATTGTAACATTCAGATAACTTGTTCCAGCATTTTGTATGATAAATGCATCTGGGCCTCCACTATTGGTATTGTTAAATCCCTCACAACCATACTTATATATTGTTGTGGAACCGTTTATCATTAGATTACAATATGTGAATCCTCCTGATGAATTTATTGACCCTGATCCGAAGTTTGTTGTGTTTATTGCAAATCTTAGAATGACAGATTGACTTACATCAACTTGAGCTAATCCACTATCGTTTGATGTTACATATCCTGTCATCACATTGCTTGAACTCTTGAAACTAGCTAATGTTCCTGCTAAGGACACGACGACCGCGCCTATCACGAACCACGCTAATGTTTTGTTAGAAATCTCCATTCATATCAACTCCCTCATTCTTGTAAAAGCTTTTTTTAATAAACCACCGTAATTCATACATACTCGCATATTTTATTTATAAATTTTCTTATTTCTTCTCCGGAATAGTATCCATACTATTAAACCAGCCAACAATATTAGTACTACTGTAACAGTGTAATTATTTTTTTTCTGACTTTTCTGCTGTAATCCTATACTTATTTTATCGTTATTAATCACCGCAGGATATTCTTGTGTTATGATTTTATTTCCAGCGTATAATTTTAAATTTATGATATATGATCCGGTTTTTATATTTGCAGTGTCCCAATACACAGTAAATACTCCTGTACTAGAATTGATGACAGCTTTCGTTGTGTTTGCTCTTCCTACTATCGTACCGTTCAAATCAGTCACGATTATCTCACCATACACATTATCTATTGGGACATTCCAATTGTTTGACACATCAACATCTAATTTTGCTATTGTTCCTAATCTAAAATTCTTGACACTAGCATTAATCACAGTAAGATTATACTCTCCGGTATAAAATTCTTTACTTACAACAATTTTTTTATTATCATAATCTATATCATATTCTGCAATATATTTTCCCGCCATTCCTATATTGAATGATTCCTCTATCTTTGCTGAACTGCCTGGAGATATATCTTTATATTCTTGTAATTCCCTGTTGTAAACAATTTCTCCGTTTAAATCTTTGATATTTAGATTGCCTTTTATTACTTGAATATTTTCTGTACCAATATTGACTATATTTAATAGCGTAACAGTTTCACCGTCTTGAGTAGCAGGAGATATTGATAAATATCCTTCAGCATATAATCCAATATATGGTACGTTTACTTGTAATTGATGCGATACGGTCAGTAATCCACTGATTACATTTTCAACTGAGGCATCATTTGTCTCTGCAACAGAAATTGTTATGATCTTCGGTCCTGGAGTCAAGTCCGAGGGTAGTTTCACATTATATGTGAACTCTTTTTCTTTTTCATAATCTTTTATGTTTATGATGGGATCGTTTATCGTCACAAAATTTGCCAGCTCTCCTTCAGCGGAAATTCTTAATGTCATATTTTTTGCTTCATTATTTACTATTCTAACGCTGATGATGTGTTCTTCAGTATCATATTCGATTATTTTTTTTGATGGTGCTATACCTAGAGCATTTGCATTATTTGCTGATATAATTAATATTGCAAATATTAATGTTAGCACCATTCCTCTGATTATTTTCTTATTCATTATTTCCTCTATGTATTGTTTCTTTAATATCTTTAATTATTCCCTTACGCTTGAGTTTTGCTCGTCTATAAACCGTCCATACTGTTCTATCATCCCTGTTTATTATTACTGCTATCTCGTGGAACCGCATCTTTTTATTGTCGCGCAAATACTCGACCATGACTTCTAGTACAGACAATGTCCTGTCCTTGAATACGAATGAAGGTATATCTACATATTCTCGTCCTATTTCTTCACTTCTTAGTTTCATATTTGTTGTCATGTTAATTTTTATGGTTTAATATTCTAAGTCTTATAATATAATATATTCAATATTCAAATTATTTTTTGATATTTTTATTCATCTGTTTGTTTTGTGATTCTTTTTATCTTTTTTATTTTATGACATCCAATTAAACATCATCGATACTGTTTTAGTACCGGCAGTCTCTGTTGGCGGTACCTCGACTAATACGTGCAGATATGCTGTATCATTGCTGTCGTTATATTGCAGGCCTATGATTGTATTATTATTTACTATGGTGACGTTTGTCCAACTCGTTACTGATGCGCTGGTATTGAATGAGCCTATCTCACTAGTATTTCCAGCCATTATCTGGAAATATTTTGTTCCATATGATGCGCTCGTGAATAAACTTTGATTCAATGTTACATTAGTTAGATTGGTTATTATGTTGCCGTCATTCCTGATAGTTATTGGTGTAACAGATAGGTTTGAAGTGTTGGATGTGCCTCCTGGTAATAATGTAGGGAATATTACTGCGCTATTTGTTAATGCAATTGCTAAATATGGTTGGATGCTGAAATTCCATCTTGTTGCCCAACCACTACACGCTTGACTATTACATGCTCTGACCGTCCAATTATAATATGTATTGGTGCCATATTCTGTCTGTAAACATAATTCATATAATGGTGTATAGTTGCTTGTTGTTCCTCCTATATTTGTATTATTGTCGAAGCGCGGTACGCAATTGTTGCTTGTTATATTCACTTCATACCATGCTGTGGAACCGGTAGAATTCCAAATTAATACTGGTTGACGCTCGACGAGCGTGCTGTTCCCGTTTGTTGGAGAAACCAGTACTGGTGTTGACGGTGTTATCGCTTGTATTGTTATTGCTGTGCTGTTTAGTTTGCTGCTCCATAATTTAGTATCATTTGCCTGACATTCTAAAATCCAACTCTGTCCGACTGCCAATGATGTATTGCTAATATTGCCAACATTGGTCAGCAATCCTTGAGTATAATTTTGTGTTGTAGTATTTGTCACATTAAGAACATTATTCAGGTACCAACTATATTTGTATGTTACATTATCGCTGTCGGCGTCAGTAGCATTACAATATCCTCTCAATGATTCATTGTTGTATGCTGTTGATGGTAGTATTGTTGAGTTCTGTAATATTGGTGCATTATCTGTTCTTGTTGTTTTTGGTCCCCAATCGCTTCCGTTTCCTGTCCATTTTGTTGGCCATGTTGTGCTGTTTATTGGGTATGCTGTTCCGCTATCTCCCCATCCGTCGCTGTTTGTATCGAATACATTTTGTGATATAATGTCATAGTATATGTTTCCTTGTGGTACTCCTGTTCCATTCGTCGTGTTGAATTGGTTAGTGCTGTTGCTATTGTTGATATAATATGAACTTGTTTGTGTGAAGTTGTTCCAATAGAATGAATTTAGTCCACTGTTGGCGCTAATGTATAGTGCAGTTCCAGATGTCGAATTTATAGTATTGTTTGTTAATGTATTATTAGTTGATGCAATCATATATATTCCATAACTATTACCGGTATTTTTTGCATTGTTAATTGTTAATATGTTGTTTGATGCTCCATTTAAATTTATTCCTTGTCCTCCATTTCCACTTATTCCTGTGTTGTTTGTTAGTGTGTTGTTTGATACTGTGTCCAGAATTATTCCTTGGCTACTAAGGCTCGTTCCCATGTTTGATGTTAGTATATTATTGTTTGATGATGAACCAATCCATATTCCTATGTTGATGTTGCTTGTTCCTATATTCCCTGTTAGGTTGTTGTTGCTTGAAGATGTTCGGATAGCTATTGCTGGTCGACTATTACATGTTACGTTGTTTCCTATTAGTGTATTATATGATGACGATACAAGACTTATTCCATACTCGCTTGTATATGTTATGCTTATATTATTATTATTTATTATTCCATATGTAGCTCCGTTGTAATATATTCCAGTTGAGAAGTTTTGTATGTTGCAGTTTTGTATTGTTGTGTTATATTGTGTTGAATATACTCCGTATGTTGTTGATATGTTTGTTCCTGTTAATGTTTTTCCCATACAGTTTATACTTACGTTTGCTCCTCCGTCTATGTATATTGCTGAGGATACATTCGATGATGCTGTGCTGTTTATTATTGTGTTATTGTTTGATGATGATGTTATATATATTCCATATCCTGTTGCTCCAGAGACTAGATTATTTCCGATTGAATTATTTATGATGTTGCTTGATGCTCCATTTAGATATATTCCTTTTCCTGTGTTGCTTGTTCCTATACTATTTATTATTGTATTATTATTTGATGCTCCATTTAGATATATTCCTTTTCCTGTGTTGCTTGTTCCATTATTGTTTGTTAGAATATTATTGATTGATGTTGAATCGAGAATTATTCCATTTCCAGATCCAGCACTTATTCCTATATTAGATGTTAATGTGCTGTTTGCTGTTGACCATAAATATATTCCGCTTGCTCCACTGCTTGTTACATTGTTTGATATTAGTGTGTTGTTTGGTGAGGTATCAATATATATTCCTTGTCCACTGTTGCTTGTTACTATATTTGATGTTAATATATTGTTTGCTGATGAAGAAATAAACAATGATGTTCCACCACCGGTACATGTTACATTATTGTTTGTCACAGTATTATTTTCTGATATAGCGCTAATATAAAGCCCAGCACTATTTAATCCAGTTGTTAAATTGTTGCTTGTTATAATATTTTTTGAGGATCCTGTAAGGAATATTCCGTAGCTACTATTACTTATTACTGTATTGAATGTTAGATTGTTGTTTACAGATGCTGTAAGAATTATTCCATATGAGTTGTTGATATTTACAAAATTGTTTATTAGCGTTGAATTTTTGTTTCCGTTGAAGTATATTCCATATCTGTTGGATCCTCCTGACAAATTTCCGTCTATTATATTACAATTTTTTATTGTTGTATTGAATGCAGTAGTTGTTATTCCATATGTACTTGCTGTGCCTGCTGTTGAATAATTTATCCAGTAGCCATTACAATTTAATGTTACGTTTTCTGCTGTTATGCTGAAGCATGTTCCTGTCGATGTTAAGTTTGTCATTAATGTATTCACGCTGTTTGCTGTTAGTGTTGCTCCGCATTGTATTCCTGCGAATCCTCCGTCTGTTATTGTCCAATTGTATATTCCTATGAGTGTTGTGTTTCTTGCTGTTAGGGCAGCGTTAGAATATTTTGAATTTCCTCCACTAAAGACAGTACCATTCTTTTCTATTCTGCTCGCCCATCCGTTTAGTAGTGCATCATAATTGGTTATAGATAAGGTTACTCCAAAGAACATATTAGTTGCATCGGTAACACTGCTTAAATTCCAGTTTCCGATGTTTTGATTGAATGCAGTTGCACCCCAGAACATGCTAGCCATAGTAGTAACTTTGCTTGTGTTCCATCCACTAATATTGCTATTGAATGCTGTTGCACTAGCAAACATACTACTCATATCTGTAACATTTCCAGTGTCCCAATTGCTTATATTACCGTTAAAAGTGTACGCATCATGAAACATATTATTCATATCTGTAACTTTGCTTGTGTTCCAATTACTTAAATTCTGATTAAATGGTGTATCCATAAACATAGCAACCATACTAGTTACATTTCCTGTATTCCAATTACCAATACTTTGATTGAAAGCTGAGTAATAAAACATATAGTTCATAGTAGTAACATTTCCTGTATTCCAATTACTTATATTTCCATTAAAATTTGTTGCACCAGCAAACATACTACTCATATCAGTAACTTTGCTTGTGTTCCAATTACTTAGATTTTGATTAAACGCAGACGCATATTGAAACATATTATTCATAGTGATTACATTTCCTGTATTCCAATTTCCTATGTTTTGATTAAATGCTGTTGCACCATTAAACATATTACTCATATCGGTTACATTTCCTGTATTCCAATTTCCTATCGATTGATTGAATGTACTGGCACCACCGAACATATAATACATGTTAGTAACTTTGCTTGTGTTCCAGTTTCCTATTGGTTGATTGAACGCAGATGCACTAAAGAACATACCGCCCATATTTGTTACTTTTCCTGTGTTCCATCCACTTATATCACCATTAAACTTAGGTGCCTGTGCAAACATGCTGTACATATTTGTTACTTTGCTTGTGTCCCATCCAGAAAGATTTTGATTGAATGCGATTGCAGAAGTAAACATATAGGACATATCAATAACACTGCTCGTATTCCAATTACCAATACTTTGATTAAAATTTTGAGCATTACCAAACATATATTGCATAGTTGTTACTTTTCCTGTGTTCCATCCACTTATGTTTTGATTAAATGCGACCGCGTTATAAAACATCGTGCTCATACTTGTTACTTGACTTGTATTCCAACCTGAGATATCTTGATTAAAAGCACCAGTATTAGCAAACATCCAACCCATATTGATTGTGTCGCTTGTATGCCATCCACTTATGTTTCCATTGAAAACTGTCGCCCCATTAAACATGTTTGATAAGTCTGTTGTTCCTGTTAAATTAAGAGAATCGTTAGCAGTACTGTTTAGGTTGCTGCATCCGTAGAAGTATCCATTATTGTTTCCTATTACTAAGTCTCCCCAATGGTTTATGTTTATTATTTTTGGTGCTTCTGCGTTGTTGTTGAAGCTGAATCCTATTTCTCCTGTGTTTGTTATGTTTATTGTATGTGTGTCTTTACCGTCTGTATAATTATGATATACTACTGATGTATTTGTTGTTCCATCGCCCCAATCAACAAAGTATGTTCCTGTTATTGGTAATGTTACATTGGTTGATCCTGGTACTTTGCTTGTATTCCACGTAGACGAGAAAGGATTTGATGTTACTGCATTAATCGTTATACTATTTGATACATTCGTTCCACAATCATTATTATCACATGCTCCTACTAATGTCGACCATACATCTCCTGCAACTGTTTCATTACGTACAATTATATTTACTGATTTATTATTGTATCCTGCTAAGTATTCTTGATAAATTTGTTCAGGTGATAATGAACGATTATAGATTTTTACTTCGTCGATTGTAGCATTCTCAAAATATTCTTTACATAAATTAGTTGCAGTATCAACTGTAGCTCCTATTACTAAAGGATAAGTATTTGATACCATTGTTCCAGTATTAGCGCCACTATTGGTTTGTGCACCGTTAATATATGTTCGCATATTACTTCCATCATACGTCATTGCTACATGATACCAAGTTCCTGCAGTCATAGTAGTAGATGCTGATAAATCTGTAACTGTACCATTATTTATTCTAAAATGTAAAATATTAGCATTTCTATAAATCTCATATGGTCCAGCACCGCCTCCTGCACCATTTTCAAAGATTGCTGTAACAGTGCTTACTTCACGAGGTTTATACCAGAATTCTATTGTGACATTTGTTGTTACATTAATATTTTTAGTTACAATACAAGTTCCACTTCCGCCAGTTCCTCCTGTTCCATAAAACTCAAATGCTCCTCCAACTTTTCCTGATGCAGTCCATTTTGGAGCAGTTGATGCTGTTCCATTTCCTAATTGTCCGTTGTTTGCGAATGTTGAATAATCTTTTATTGCTCCTGTTGTCGTCGATGAAATATTTGAATCTAATGGCATATTAAGTACTGCTATGCTGGCTCCATTCTTTCTCCAATCTGTGAAATTATACATTGCATGATTTTCTAAGTCTGTTGCTGAATATGTTAATGTAAGATTATCACTTGTATAATCATTTGCAGACGTAGCATTCAATATTAATGTAGTAATGATTGGTCTATGCACGACCAGTATGCTATTTGATGTCTTTGTAGTACATGAATACTGACAACACACTCCGACTAATGTCGACCATACATCATTTCTTGCAGTTTCGTTACGCACCATTATATTGACTGATCTATTATTATATCCTGCTAAGTATTCTTGATAGATTTGGTCTGCTGATAATGAACGATTATAGATTTTTACTTCGTCGATGGAACCGTTGAAGAAAGAACCCGCATTATTTTCTGATCCTATATACAGACTTTTATCTGTTGTTAAATTGGTCGAACCATATCCTGTATTTGTACTATTTTGTAACGCTCCATCTACATATATTTTCCATATACTTCCATCTACAGTTCCTGCGATATTATGCCATTGTCCATCATTAATGCTTGTTGTGGATGGTCCTGAAGATACATAACTACCGGATCCATCTCTGCCATCCATACTTACTTTTCCAGTTACATAATTACTTAAATCTATTTCCCATCCTTGAACAGATGTTCCCTGATATTTGGCTGCCATAGTACTTACGCTTATTTGAGTGGTTTTTATCCAAAGCTGTACTGTGACCTTATTGGTGAAAGCGATATTATTATTAGTTATGTTGATATATTGACCTCCATTGAAGTTATATCCTCCATATATTTTTCCTGCTGTTGTCCATGTTGGTGTTGCCGTCGATGCTCCGAGTGTTCCATTGTTTCCATATGTTGAATAATCTCTTACTGCTCCTGCGGCCGTCGATGCATTTGAATTGAATGGCATATCCAATACCGCTATCGATGCTCCATTTAATCTCCAGTCTGTAAAGTTATATAGCGGGTCACTGAATGCATCTGTTGCTGTGTATGTTAATGTAAGATTATCAGTAGTCATATTATATGCTGAGGTTGCATTCAATAACGTACTCGTAATCAATGGTCCGTGTATTATCGTCAGATTATTAGAAGTGTTTGTCGAGCAATTATTATTATAATCACATGCTCCTACCAATGTTGACCATACATCGCCTATAATTGTTTCGTTTGTTACTAATGTATTTGTTGATTGATTATTTAATCCTGCTAAATATTCTTGATAGATTTGGTCAGGTGATAATGAACGATTGTAGATTTTTACTTCGTCGATTGTACCGTTGAAATGGTTTCCATACGTATCTGCTAATATTTCTCCAAGTCCCAGAGAATTAACATCAAAATTTTCACTCTGAAGAGAACTCAATTCTTTTATTCCATTCAGATATGCGGTTGCATTAGGTCCATTAATAACTATAGTTATAAAGTTCCATTGATTAGCAGATATTGTCGAGGAAGTAATAACATTCCATGCAGTCTCCCATATTTCTATCTTATTAGAGTTAAGTCTTATGCTAAGTGCACTACTATCTCCACCACTATAAGAACTAATAATTCTTCTATCTGAAGTTGTATCTGTGGCATTAATCCACATCGAGATTGTGAAATTTCCTCCACTTAAATAATCGTAATCACCAAGATTAATCCAATCATCTACTCCATCGAATACATATGCTCCTCCTATTTTTCCTGCGCTTGTCCAATTTGGCGCATATGATGCTGTTCCATTACCTAATTGTCCATTGTGTCCATACGTCGAGTAATCTCTTACTGCTCCTGCTGTCGTCGAGGAAACGTTTGTGTTGAATGGCATGTTCAATACTGCTATTGATGTCGCATTTCTTCTCCAGTCTGTGAAGTTAGCTACTGAATCTCCATCAGAATCTGTCGCAGTATATGTTACTGATAGATTATCTTCCTTCAAATTATATCCTGTTGTTGATGTTAATACAATATTTGTTAAGCTTGGAGGAGCATTTACTCTCGATGTTCTTGGTCCCCAATCATTTCCGCTTCCCATCCAAGCTATTCCAGAATATGACATAGCTGTAGTACTATTTAGAGGATAATCGGATCCCGAGTCGCCCCAACCATCACCATTTGTATCATATATCCTCAAATTATATATAAAACTGTAAATATTTCCTTGAGGAGTGCCTGTACCATTTGTCGTGTTGAAATAATTAGAACTAGTACCCCATATTCCTCCATAAGCAATATCTGTTGTAGTGAAATTATTCCAATAGAACAGATTACCAGCACCACCACCAGTAATATATAATAACATTTGAAGTCTGCCTATGATTGTATTATTATAGAATGTGTTATTATTTCCACCGTTTATGAAAACTGTCTCTGAACCGCCGATAATATCTTCTAACCAACCATAAGTTATGTTATTATTATTGCTTGAAGTTATTTTTATTACAGTATCAGCATTACTTGTTGCGTTGAAATACGTTACAGTATTATAATTTGATGAGGATAAGATGTTTATTGCACCAGGACTACTAGTCCAAGGATAAATTGATGTTAGATTTATACCTCTAAAAATATTATTATTGCTGTATTTATCTATGGTCAATACGCTCTGATTTGCTGTAACTGTAGCATTTGTAATATTATTATAATTGCTGTTGCCCCAAAGATATATTCCATAATAATATGAATCTCCTCGGAAATTTGTTATATTATTATAGCTGCTATTTGAATATAATTGCAGAGCATAACCCGAACTTGTTGAAGTACTATTCACATATATATTTGAGAGATTATTATAACTGCTGTTAGTGCCTAAATATATGCTTGTATAGTTTCCTATGGCCCTGATAAGATTGAAACTATTATATGTAGAATTATAAGCATATATAGGATAGCCTAATGTCGTGCTGACATTTGTATTATTAATTATTCCGGCAGTATTGTTGACGAAATATATTCCCCAGTAGAAATTTATGATATTACAATTCAATATCTTGGTCGAATTACTATTGGAATATATTCCATACATGCCAACAGTATTATTGCCGGTTATGCTATATCCGTTGCAATTAATAGTAACATTATTTACATTCACATTGAGGCATGTCGTACCATTGATAGCAAGATTTCCAAATAATGGATATGTCGTGTTCTCTGAGAATGTCATACCACAATTTGGAGGAATTCTCGGCGTCTTTGGTCCCCAATCTGTTCCGTTTCCTAACCATTTTGCCGACCATGTTGATGCATTGACCGGATAATCTGTTCCTGCATCACCCCAAGTGTCGCTGTTTGTATCATAAATATTCCTTAATTCTATTCCATAATATATATTCCCTTGAGGAACTCCTGCGACTGAAGTATTATAATTATCGTTTGTATCATAGTCCTGTACATATTGGTTTGTGGTGCTTGTAAAATTATTCCAGTAAAATGTATTATTAGAACCTGTACCGGAATCTATCCTTAATAGTATACCTCCGACTGATGATATTAAAGTGTTGTTGTATATGACATTGTTGTTTGTGTTGGCAAATCCTGGATAGATTATTATCCCGTTGGCATAATTTCCTGTCAATGTGTTGTTCGCTATGATATTGCCTATTGAAGGTCCTACAATAACTAGACCGCTATATCCTGCAAGGTTGCTGTTGCTTATTGTGCTGTAGTTTGTATATACGAAGTATAATCCGCTGTGCCATGCTGTTACAGATGCAGATGTATAAGCCGTTACATTATCCAGCACCATATACTGTTCAGTACCAATTGAAAATGCAACATATGCTGCACCATAACATCTTATATTTTTCCAAGTATTATTTCCTCCATTTGTATCATAGCATGCGGTACCATATAATGTTGTATTGAAAACGCCGCCAATAATACTATCTCCCCAACCATAAATGTTTATGATTGAACCGTTTGGTCCTGATGCTGAGGTTTTATTTATTAATGTATAATTTGTAGTATCCATTCTCATTCCAACAGTCGTGGAGTTTAAAGTTACATTTTCTACTACACCGCCGCTTGTGACATTATAACGTATTCCAAAATCAAATCCGTTTATTGTACAACTCTTTATTGTAACATTATTTGAGGTTACATATATTCCTATAGTTCCTCGACTATAATTACTATATATCTGATACCCGCTGCAATTAATCGTAACATTATTTGCACTTATGTTAATGCAGTTACTTGTATTGGTGCCAATGTTGCTATTCAATGAATATATCATATTGGCTGTATTATATTGTACTCCGCATGTAACGTTCGTAGCTCCTGCAGTAATTGTAACAGTATTTGATATATTTGTTCCACAACTATACTTATCACATGCACCGACTGATACATTCCATAATTCGCCGACATTAGTTTCGTTTGTAACAAGTACGTTAGTTGAACGGCCGGCATTTCCTGCTAAGTATTCTTGATTGATTTGTTCTGGAGATAATGAACGATTGTATATTTTTACTTCGTCGATAGTACCATTGAAATATCCGTTAATTATTTCATTACCACTCACATATCTATGAGCACCGATATATGCATTGTCTGAACTATTTGTATTACCAGATGCGGCTACTCCATAATTAGTCTTATCAACACCATTGACATATATTTTTGCTGTAGTGCCAGAACGTGTAGCGACCACGAAATACCATTGACCGGCTGTTAGACTAACTCCAGAAGTGTTAGCGACTACCTCGCCACTGCCAGCGTCATTTCTAGTCTTGAATGAGAATTCAGTATATGAATAGTCAGTGCCTAATACAATTTCGGGACTACTAGCACCAGGAGGAGGATTTCTCTTAGAGAATATTGTCTCGTCCGATGAAGGGTTAACATAATTAAAGTATACCCACGCAGATACACTAAAGGATCCGTTACCGATATATTGATTCATAGGAACAATTATGAAATTTGTTAATCCATTGAATTTATATGCTCCGCCAATCTTTCCAGCTGTGGTCCATGTTGATGCATTCAGTGGTTGTCCTGCTCCTAATTGTCCATTATATGCATTAGTAGAATAATCTTTAATTGCTCCCGAAGATAATGATGTTATATTCGCATCGAACGGCATATTCAATACTGCTATTGATGTTCCATTCATTCTCCAGTCTGTGAAGTTTGTCAATGCATCACTCTCTGCATCTGATGCAGTATAAGTTGCTGTAATATTATAGCCTGCAGTCCATGTTGCAGTTACGCTAGTAACTGATGGTGTAGTATTACATCCAACTTGCGAAACGCAGATTTGGTTAGCAGCTAATGAACATGATGTTCCATTTCCCCAACTTCCTGCACCACAAGTTATAGTACCATAATAACATATGCCTCCTGTAACATTTCCATTTCCCATTAATATTGCAGTTCCTGTAGCAATTGAAGCAGTACATCTAGAACATGTTGATGTATATGAAGAAGTTAAAATTCCACTATATGTCGCCCATGTTTCTGAACTGTCATCACCACAACATTGTGGATAGTTTGAAACATTCGTTCCTTGATTTGCATACCATGTCAAGCTGCCACATCCTGTAGCTCCTGATTCACAGTATGCCTGAGTATAATCTCTTTCTTGTGGATTATAATTTGTGTTACATGAGTTTGAACCACCATCACATGTTTTTCCAGTATAATAATTAGTTCCACTACAACTAGGCGTTCCACTACAATTACCTGCACTACATGTTGTTCCAGCACCATTATACCAGTTTCCTGTTGTACAGAATGTATCTGATGGACAAGCTCCTGCTCCATCACAATTTTCTTTTGGATCACAATTTCCTACTGATGCTCTACATTGTTGACTGCTTGCGTTATTTGCGCATGTTAGTGCATTGTTACAAAAATTACATTGTCCGTTGCATGTTGTTCCTATGTTATGTCCGCATGCTGTGCTTGGTCCACATACGTTGCTGTCTACTATTTGTTGTCCAGAACATGTATAGCCACCACTACATATGTTTAGCGGGTCTGTATTATCTATCGTGTTATTACATGCTGATTGTCCTGACGCGCAGTAACTATCGCAATCTCCACTGCATGTTCCGCTGTTTCTATTTGCGCAACTTCCTCCCCCGTCGCATACGTTTCTTTGTATTTGTGTTGCTGAACTGCAACTGTATGTTCCTGTGCATGGTGATACGTATGTGTCTGCTGGTGCATTTTGGCATGTGTTTCCTGCTCCTGTTGTACAGTAGCTTGAACATGTTCCACCGCATGTTCCTGTGTTTGTGTTTGCGCATGTTCCTGCTCCATCGCATTGTGTTTGTTGTATTTGTGTTCCTGAGCTACAACTGTATGTGTTACATGTACCGTATCCGTTGTTTGTTGCTCCTGATGGTTTTGTACATGCAGATGACCCGCTAGTACAATAGTTACATACTACTCCTCCACATGTTGTTCCTGTGTTATATCCGCATGATGCTGTTCCACTGCATAGTGCATTGTTTATTATTGTCTGTCCGCTGCATGTGTATCCTCCTCCTGTGCATACTCCATATGGATCGGTTCCTGCCCCTGAAACTTGACATGCCGTTCCAGAGCAATAACTAGAACAATCTCCAGCGCAATTAGTAGCAAGAGCG
>Ga0182027_10003416_pt1 | contig 25210 bp, 23 predicted proteins | sample 712E1DmetaG_FD_121300 | JGI IMG/M metagenome (GOLD analysis project Ga0182027, IMG submission 121300) | Permafrost microbial communities from Stordalen Mire, Sweden - 712E1D metaG (Illumina Assembly) | ecosystem: Environmental > Terrestrial > Soil > Wetlands > Permafrost | place: Sweden...
ACCAGACAAAAAGCCGAAGCAACCATTTTGTTTCAAATAACTTTTTTCTGCGAAGCTGGATGAATGCAAAGATTGTAACGGCGATAAAGTACATTCCCAGCACAACCATATTGTGAAATGAAACGAATGTCAGCCAGAGCGGTGGAATATTTTCTGGTGGAAATTCATTAATACCTTTAATCGTTGCATTGACATCACCAAATGCCATCCAGCTGAGAAGTCCCGATAATTCCATTTTTGCCTTTAACTCCGGCGGTTTTGTGAATGGGATCGCAAAGAACACAAGCGGCGCTCCAGATTGCGTTGTATAGAGTCCTTCAATAGCAGCAAACTTCTCGGGTTGGGTGTGCGCTACTTGCCTCGCGTGTTCATGGCCAAACGGCATCAGCTCAAGAAGAGAAGTAATTAACCCGAAAATGACGGCAATCTTCATCGCCCGCTGGGCGAGTTCAGTGTCTTTTCCTTTGAGAATGAGATACGCTGCAATACCTGCCACAAAAAAAGCTCCGGTAATTAATGCAGCGTCCACAGTATGGAGATAACGAATCACAGTCGACGGATTAAAGACAGCATCGTAAAAGCTGGTGAGTTCCGCTCTTCCGTTTCTGAGAATGTATCCCGCCGGGGTTTGCTGCCAGGAATTTGCTACGATAATCCAAAACGCCGAGATCGTTGCTCCGACCGCTACCATAAAAATTGAGAACCAGTGAACGCCCTTGGAGACTTTGCTGCGTCCAAAAAGATAAAGGCCGAGAAAACCCGATTCGAGGAAAAATGCGAAGATACCTTCTGCAGCAAGCGGCGCACCGAAAATATCACCAACAAATTTTGAATACACAGCCCAGTTTGTTCCAAATTGAAACTCCATGACAATCCCGGTCGCTACACCGACTGCAAAAGTTAATGCAAGCAATTTCCCAAAGAATTTGCCCATACGTATATACACTTCGTCTTTTCTTTGCCAGCCCAGTCCTTCCATAATGACCAGTAGCCAAGAGAGTCCGATGGAGATCGGTGGAAAGAGGAAATGGAATCCAATTGTAAATGCGAATTGCAAACGTGCAAGTAAAAGTGCATCCATAAAAATAATCTCCTAATTTGAATCGGTATCTCTGTGTACAACATCTGGCGAGAATGCCGGAAGACAAACGGCTATATATTCTGCACCGTCAGGTTCTGGAGAACTGTACTGAACCCATTCTCCTGTAGTAACAATGATTGCATGACCAGCCGAAACATCGATCGATCCGGTTTTTGTCATGACGCGCAATGTGCCGCGTAGGACTATCGTGTATTCATCAAATTCAGGTGTTTGACCTGGTTCTACCCATCCGCCAGGACTTTTCATCCGTGCAATGCTTATATTGTTCGTATTGGTATTGACCCTGCCGATAAATTCCTCAATAATCTTTGGTTTGTTCCCGGCAGCTTTTATGATAGATGGCGTGGGAATGAACGTTGGCATACAACAACCTTTCTCAAAAGAACAAAATCAACGGTGTGTCAAAGTAGTTGTTACTTTGATAATTTTCCTCGCAGGAACTCAAGTTGCTCCGGATTGCCGATGACGATGAGTGTATCTCCGCTATTGATGACAGTACTTGGCGTGGGATTGAAGATGAAATCCCGTTCGTTTATTCCACGCCGCATAGAAACAAGCACGACACCAGAAGATGGAAGCACATCGCAACTCTCTATTGGTTTGCCGCGATAGTTTGTTGTTGAGCCGATCTTCACTTCATCGACACGCAGCACAGAACTATCGCGCATCATCGAATCCAAAAATGTTGTCGTATCCGGACGTATTAATTCCGATGCCATCCGCAAGCCGCCAATGTAGGGAGCAGACACAGCCGAATCGGCCCCGCTGCGAAAAAATTTCTCCCGCACTTCAATCTCATCTACTTTTGCTACGATGCGGAGCTTCGGATTTATTCCGCGTGCCGTGATCACAACGAATAAATTGTCCTTGTCTTCCGGCAATGTACTGACAAGACCAAGAGCGCGCTCTATACCTGCCGATCGAAGAACATTATCGTTTGAAGCGTCGCCTTCAATAGTTGGGATGCCGCGGTCAATAAGAGTTTGCACTTTCTTTGGATCTTTCTCAACGGCGACGACTTTACGTTTCGTCCTGATAAGTTCTTCCAGAACATAGTGTCCGTTATTCCCGGCGCCGCAAAGAATATAATGATGTGATATTTTTTTAATGGTACGTTCCATTTTTCGTCTCCTAAGAATTCCGCCTATACCTCCCTGCACGAGAAACTGTGTTAATTCTGAGATACCGTAGAGAATGATGCCCATGCCGCCTAAAATCAAAAAAATAGTAAAAGCCCGTCCAGCGGTAGTCAACGGATGTGTCTCTCCATAACCGACCGTGGCAAGAGTAATCACCGACATGTACAGCGAATCAAAAAGTGTCCAGCCCTCGATGAAATGATAACCCAACGTACCTGCAATGAGGATGAACAAAAGCAGATAAATTATTTGAAGCGCGTTACGTGCAGCATTCATATCAAATAGGAAGTAATTTCGTGATGATGAATTCTCAAACCAATAGTGCTAATTCCGATTTTCATACTTTTTCCAGTCACTTGCATAATGTTGAAGTTTCTCGTCAGCAAGGCCATTAATTGTGCCGGATTCAAAAGTGTTGCCCGATTTCTTTTTTCCAGCCTTTCTTCCGGTGAGAATTTCGATTCCCTCATTGATGGATTTGACGGCATAGATTGAAAATTTCTTTTTCTTGACAGCATCATAAATCTCCTCGCGCAGCATTAAATCGTCCACATTTTGGATTGGAATAATAACTCCTTGTTTGCCTGTCAAACCGCGCGCTTTACAGACATCGTAGAATCCTTCAATTTTAAGATTCACTCCGCCAATTGGTTGAATTTCACCTTTTTGGTTTACCGAACCAGTTACGGCAATGTCTTGACGAAGTGGAACTTCTGAAAGACTAGAGAGGATGGCATAGATTTCAGTGGATGATGCACTGTCGCCGTCGATGCCGCCGTACGATTGTTCGAATGTAATACTTGCATCCATCACCAGGGGTTTATTTTGTGCAAACATGCTTCGGAAGTATCCGCTGAGAATAGCTACACCTTTGTTGTGCATCGGGCCGCTTAATTCCGAATCGCGTTCTATATTAATGATACCGTTGCGTCCAAGTGATGTGCGTGCTGTAATGCGCGATGGTTTACCAAACTCATGTTCGCCACTATCGTAGACCGAGAGGCCGTTTACTTGTCCTACTTGCGCGCCCTTCGTATCGATCATAATCGTGCCGTTATGAATCATCTCCTGAATTTTTTCTTCCACTAATTTTACACGATACACACGTTCATCCAATGCTTGCTCTATGTGATTGCAGAGCACAAATCCGGCTTTCTCTTTTCGCGCCCAATAACTGGCTTCACGTGCTACATCAGCAATAATGTTAAAGCGCGTAGAAATTTTTTGCTGGCGTCCCGCAAGACGTACTCCGAACTCAATGATTTGTGCCAGAGCGGAAGTGCTGAACGGAAGCAGCTTTTCGTCATCGCAAATCATTTTAATAAAACGTATGTACTGCAATACGGAGCCTTTGGTCTTTGGCATTTCAAAATCAAAGTCAGCACGAATTTTAAAAATCTTTTTAAAGTCGTCGTCGCGAAAATAGAGCAGGTTGTATAGTTCAGCTTCGCCGATCATTATCACTTTCACGTTAATTTCAATCGGTTCCGGTTTTAAGCTCACAGCGGAGAATCCAAATAAAGGCTCGTACGTCTGAATATCAATCAACCCGGTGCGCAGAGTGCGTTTCAAATCCTGCCAAACGCCCGGTTCCATTAAAACATCGAGCGCGTTAAGGACAAGGTACCCGCCGTCAGCACGGAGAAGGGAACCGGCTTTAATTTTCGTAAAGTCGGTACGCCAAATACCACCTTTCTCAATGTCTCGTTCTACAATACCAAATATGTTTTTATATTTTGGATTTGTTTCAATAACGATTGACACATGCTGTGTCTCTGAATTATCTACCAGCACATTAACTTGAAACTCTAAAAATTCGTCATCTTCTTTCTCTGCTTCTCCGCCCGCTTCTTGCACTTCCTGATTTGGCAACGTCATCTGCTGCCTGCGAAATCGTTCAAGATTATTTCGTATGTTTATCCGCACTTCTTCAAAGTATGAGTGCAGTTTGGGATGTTCGTAGGTCGCATGTAAAACAGCAATGTCTTCGTCAACGGCCGGCATGACAAGTTGTTCTTCTAATTCTCTGAGAGACAACTGAACTTTTTTTTCTATATTCCGCAATTCACGGAAAACAGTCGACATCTGTTTTTCTAAATCCGTTAACACGTCACGCAGGGCAGTAAATTGTTCTTTGCTAAACTCATTCTTCTGAACGAGTGCTTCTATTTGATCTAACCCCATAGGCGTCCCATTTACCACAGGAACTATATCCGGCCGCATCGCATTGCCTGCTTGTACTTGTACGAGATCAAAGCCGCGTTCTTTTACTCGCCGTTCGAAATCCTTCAGGACGCTTTTCTGCCGTTCTTGAAAATGCATTACTAATTTCTTGCGTGCCTGCTGGTATCGCTGGCTTTCATAGACAGCAGGAATGTCCCGCAATAATTCTTTGATAAAATTTTCCATGTCTTGCTTAAGGCCTCGGCCTTGACCGGCAGGAAGAGAAATGGCAATGGGTGTATCCGGATTTTTGAAATTGTACACATAGCAGTGATCTTTCATAAGAACAGTTTTCTTCTCAAAGTCCTGCAGAAGACGTTTTATGGTCGTTGTACGTCCGGTTCCCGTGAGGCCTGTTACGAAAATATTGTACCCGTCATGTTCCATCTCTAATCCGACGCGCAGTGCGCGCAAAGCACGTTCCTGCCCGATAATTTCACGTGTCGGATGGACGTCGTTTGTGGATCCTATGCCAAGCGATTTTGGATCGCATTGCCAGCGCAATTTGTGGACTTGTAGCGGTTTGTGAACAGGCGCGGATTTATGATGGGCAGCTTTAATAACTGGTTTCTTTTTCATAGTACGAGTACGCTTGGTGGCAGGTATTTTTATTCATTCGATAGTACGGAAAAGAGGTATAAGTTTCAATCGCATCATGCATGTGAATTATTCCATTGGCTCTCCCGGGGCGATTTTGTAGTGAGAGCTACGTATTGTCTTTGCAGTACACACAGACAGTGTTCATCACGCATTCTGCGCAGTTTGGTTTAGTTGGCCTGCATAATTCCCGGCCAAGATGGGAAAAGGACATGCCCGCATCGTTCCAGTACTTCTTCGGGATAAGTTCCATTAACGCCGACTCGATTTTCTCGGGAGTGGTTTCTTCGGTGATGCCGAGCCGCGGTACGACACGCAGAACATGTAAATCAACGATAATACCCTGCGGTATCCCTCCGGCTTCGCGAATAATCACGTTCGCTGATTTCCTGCCGATTCCCGGGAGCTCAGTTAACTCTTTTATACTAAGTGGTATGTTCTTCTTGTCACCTAAGGTTTGAGCAATTCGTACGAGCCAATCTGCCTTCTTCCGAAATCCTCGTACGGATTTGAGAAATGGAAATAATTCTTCCGGACGCACGGATGCGAGATGTTTCATAGACGGAAATTGTTTGAACAGTTCCGCTGCCAGCTTATTCACTACTACATCGGTTGTCTGTGCGGAAAGCACTACCATGACCACTAGCTGGTAAATGTTTTCGTACTCCAGAGGATGTTTTTTCTTTCTATACTTCTTAAAAAGTTTTTGAAGCTGAGGAAGATAGTCCATGGTTTTTATATTTATTGTTCTCTCTCGCTAACGTTTAATGGTGGTATTTTTTTTATTCGGACTGATTCAACAGCATTATCGACTATCTTTTCTGCCGTAAACTCTATTCCGTTGAGTTGCATCTGTTCTCCTACGGATGGAATATGCCCAAGCTGTTCAATCACAAAACCTCCGATTGAACGGATGTCTAAAGGTGAAAGTTCAATTGATAAGAGTCGTTCAACATCACTGGTCGTGATATAACCGGCGACAACAAATTCATTCTCTCCGATCTTTACGACGTCTGGTGTTTCTCGATCAAATTCATCTTGAATGTTGCCAACAAGTTCTTCAAGGACATTCTCGAGTGTGATGAGACCCGCTGTGCCGCCATATTCATCGGCGAGAATGATCATGTGGGTTTTTTTCTGCAGGCTTGTGGTCAGTACTCTTTCGAGCGTGGCTGTTTCTGGCAAAAATGTTGCGTCTCGCAGAACAGAGATCAACGTAAAGTCCGGTTGCAAATGCTTGTCATGTTTGAATATGTCTTTTGTGTAAACGATACCGATAATATTGTCAATCGTATCTTTGAAAACAGGAAAACGGGAAAACTTATTCGTGCGCATTACAGTAATAGTTTCCTTGACCGGTACCTGAACGGACAACGCCACAATCTCCTTTCGTGGAATCATCGAATGCATTGCTTGTTTCTGGTGAAAGTCCATGGCATTGAGTGCGATATTTCGTGTTGTGGCGGAGACATGTGTGTCATGGGCAAGAATCAAGCGGAGCTCTTCTTCTGTATGTGCTAATTCAGAATCCGTGGCTCCTGTAATTCCGACAATCCGAAGAAGACCGTTGGATGAAGCATTCAACAATGTGATTAAAGGTTTGAAAAGGAAGAAAAAAATCCGCATCGGTGAAGAAATCAAAAGAATAGTTTCGCGTGACTTTTGAATGGCAAGGACTTTCGGCGCTTGTTCACCCACGACAATGTGAACTGCGGTTATGAGTGCAAATGCAGCCACGAATGAGATGCCATGAATGATATCGGGTTGAGTAATCCCTATCAATTGAAATGCAGGAAGCAGCATTTTCGCCGCGAGTGGTTCACCGATCCATCCAAGGACCAATGAAGTCATGGTAATTCCCAATTGTGTCGCCGATAGATACGCCGTCGAGTGGAGAAGTATCTCGCGGGCGATCTTGGCATGCCAGTTTCCTTTGGTTGCTAAAGGTTCAATTTGTGTAAGCCGAACTTTGACTATAGCAAACTCTGCAGCAACAAAAAACCCGTTGAGGAAAACAAAGATAAGAATGATAAAAATATCAATGAAATATTGCCATAACTCCATGAATCATCTTTCTCTTATTCATATCAATATAGCCGATTATATTTCATGCTTCAAGGAAGTGGGAGGTGGCAGGAAAGGAACAGCGTTTCCATAATGCTGGGCATACATACCGATCCTTTATCGGCGGAGTTGTTCCGAAGTCCAACTGAGGTATGCTTCAAGGCGCGTAAGGAAGTTTAAATACGCAGTTGACCATTCAGCGGGATTGTCGGGCCTGTTTTTACCGAGCAATTCTTGAAAAACGCGCGCTACTTCTACAGCGATTTTCTTTTTCCCTTCTTCAATAACTGCTTCTATATCGGAAGAATAATATGCGCGCAGGCTTCGGATATCTTGTCGAACACGAGCTTCCGGACCCTTGCTCGCAAAGAACGATAAATCGGTGTTTTGACCGCCGGACATTTCGTAGATAAGCAAATTCCATTTTTCCATCACATCACGGAAATGTTTTTCGTTTTCGCAAATATCCAAAGGGAGTTTGTGCAATGCCTGTCCCGTTGTAAAAGAATTGCGGAAGATCAGATCGCCTCCGACAAATTGTGAAATAAAATTTACATCTGTACGCCAGCCAAGCACACGCTGTACCGCAATATAAACTTCTTTTTCCTTGTCATGTCCGGTATTGGCGGCAAGTTTCGTTTCCCATTGCTTCGCCATCATTTTCATCTGCATTTCGAGTTCGTAATCTACCTTTTCTTTTGGTGCATTCACATCGGGCGCCGGAGTAACTATCCGAGGTTTATTGCCAGACATAGAATAAAGTTCTTCTCGCTGCTTTTGACCTAGGTCGTCAAATTTTTTAACGGAGCCGGCAAATGATGGCTGCTGCTCATCTGCTTGCGCCTGAAGCAACATCAACAGACGCGTGAAGAGCCTATCCTGATACAGAGATCTGAAATGGGACATGTCTGCAATGACATACAAATCGTCGCCGACGCAGGAAAAAATCGTATTGAAAAGTCGTGCTATTTTGTGCTCGCCGATCTTTTTATCATCGATGGAGCGCATAGTATAATCCACGCCAGCCATCGTCGTATCAAAAATAATTGCATCTTTACGGCGGTTGCAAAAACTTTGCGGCGTACCGACTTCAACATTTTTTATCCCCTGAAGCCGCAATTGAAGTTTCGTGTACAGTGTTGGACCGGTGAAAGGAAGGATGACCCCCACATCCAATGCACATCGGTCAGGTTTCATCAGCGCATGCTTGACACATTCGACAACTTGCTTTGTGTGAAGTTCATTATACGGCAGAATTTTTTTCTTGCCGGCATATTGCTTGCATCGGGATTGGAGTGTGGTTGTATCAATAAAATAAATTTTACCATTTGCCTTCGAAGGAACATGGACAGTTATCTTTTCATCAAATAAAACCGACGCCATAAACAACGATAATTTTGGAGTCGTTGCATTATGTGATTTCATGAAAATAGACCAGCGCGGATTTCGTTCAGCCCACTCAAAAAGTCGATGCAGCTCCGTTGTCTTTGCAACGTGGAGAAAAATATCCCGTTGCAGCCAATACTCGTTTTGATCATCTGAAAGAGCTGATTCGGGTTCCACCTGAAACGGATCACCTGCAATAACAAATTTTTCCCTCGCCAACGTTGATAATGCGCCAAGCGTCGGCAGGTTCACGCGTTGAGCTTCATCAACAATAACCATATCGAACTGCTGATTCCGTATGGCGGGATCTATCAATGCAGCAGAAATACCGGTGGCTATGAAGAGCTTCGATCGCAACAATGCTTGTTCGTCAACAGAAATAAAATCTTCTACAGCTTTTGTGACATTGTCCAAACCGCCCAAATCATCGATTCTCTTGCTGTTTTCCCTAAATTCTATTTGCTGACGCGGCGTAATTGGTGCATCGAGTTCGATCTTTGTGATTTCGTTCGAAATAGTCTGCTGAATAGAAAGCAATCGTTTGTGGGTCTGCTGCTGTCGCGTGAGCTGTTCGTGCGCATGTTCAACATCAATTTTGGAAAATCCTTTTTTCATCCGTTCGATAAGCGATAAATTTTCCAATTCAATGATAACTTGATTCAGCTGAGTAATCTCATGAGATGCTTGTTCGATCTGCTTGCGGAGCTCTGCAAGCTTGTCGCGTTTCTCCTGTACCCTGCGATAGAAGTCCTCGTGAAGTATGTGCTTAATCTTTGTTTGCCAGTAAGCGTTCAACAATGCCACTCGTTCTTGAAACACCTTGCGCTTTTCCGCTTTTGCAGTTTCTACCTGGTTCTCAAATGAATACTGTGCTATAGTGTCGAATACATCGGGTGACGGGAGATCGACACGCGCAGCAAACTTTGTCATCTTGACGCCCAATTGTTCACCGAGGCTTACGGTATTCAACAACATGGAATCGACGTTATCGTTCGATGGTGCAACGAACAATACCTTGCGGCCGGCTTTTATATAACTGAGTGCAGCGAGCGCTAATACCTGTGTCTTCCCGGAAAGAATCGGACCCCATACCATCGTGACCCTGTTCTGTAATATCTTTTTCACAGTCTCGAGTTGCTCAGGCGGTGTGGCAGCTATACCGATTGTTTCAAAACTTACGATGTGGCTGTTTCTTTTATCTGCCGGATCAAAGAGCAACTGCGGAATAGGCGATTTTACATTAATCTTTTGAAGCAAATCAATAATGGGCTTGTGTTCGTCTTCGTAATTCCAGGAACATTTCGCCTCCGGCAGAGATCCACCGAAATCCTGCGGTAGCGCAACAATGAAAAATTGATTTTCCATGGAAATAACATTGCCGGTAACACTGATAGGTTGCTGCTGACCAAAGGTGAATGTAGCACGTTCGGTTGTACGGAGAAGAATATCTTCGGGAATCTCAAAACGATAGTACGTATATCCTGCAAATGCACCAATGCGCTCGCCGCTGAATAAACGGATCTCTCGGCGAGTAACCTTGAGCTTCTCAAGTTCTGTCTGAAGTGCTTCGGCAAGTTGTGCGAATAGTTCTTTCACGTTTGTCCTGAACGTTCCTTGGTAGGTACACTTCACTTTCTTAAAGCATAAATTCATTCTCAAAGTATAAGTTTTGTCAACAAAGTCAAGATACGTGCATGCACTCATTCCGAAAAACAGATGGATTTGAACTGATAATTTATTATTCTCATAATGAGAGAAGTGAATGTATAAATTTGATGCAATCATTATCGGCGGCGGGTTAAGCGGATTAAGCGCGGCAGTGGAATTGTCTGCCCGCGGCCGCAAAGTACACTTGCTGGAACAACACCGGCATTGCGGCGGTCGTACGCATTCTTTTCTTGATGTCACCACAAACAGTTTCGTAGACAATGGTCAGCATTTGATGATGGGGTGCTACCATGCAACACGCCGATTTCTCAGATTGATTGGTACTGAGCATCTTGCTATTCTTCAACCGGCGCTTCAGATTGATTTCCTGTGTCCAACTCAACATTGTACTCGACTTGCGTGTGCTGGGGTTCCTGCACCTTTCAACCTGCTTGTCGGATTGCTTGGATTCACCGCCATTCCATTCAAAGACAGGATAAAAATGCTTCTCGTCGCAAAGGAATTAATGAACACATCGCCCGAGAAAGAACTGGAATTGGATCGGATGAGCGTAGAAGAGTGGCTCAACAGGCTTGGGCAGTCTGATATCAATAAAAAGTATTTATGGGATGTCATTACGATTGGAGCGCTGAACAATAATCCAAAAAATGTTTCCGCACTGATGTTGTTCCGCGTTTTGCGAGCGGCATTCCTTGGAAATAATGAAAATGCAAGTCTGTTCATTCCGTGTGTAGGATTAAGTGAATTGTTTGTGAATCCAGCCATGCAATTCATCAAAGCTCACGGCGGTGAAATTCACACAGGCGTTGGTGTAGAGAGTATGAAATTCGAAGGAACACATGTTCGGTCTGTGAAAACATCAGAAGGGAAGGAACTTCAAGCACAGTCGTTCATTAGTGCTGTTCCATGGTATTCGTTCGAGGAAATGCTATCGGCCAGTTATGATAAGTTGAATCGTGCAGGGAATAATATATTAGACAGCCACAGAGGTGATATTTTTAAATCTTCTCCTATAATCTCTATATATCTCTGGCTTGACAGGGAAATTACCGATCTCGATTTTGCTGCATTGCTAGAGACGCGTATCCAATGGCTTTTCAATAAAAGTAAATTATTGAATGAGGAAAAAGCATTAACAGTTGTCCGCCAATATCTTTCGCTCGTCATCAGCGGTGCGGAAGAATTTGTTGGCTTGAATAAAAAGCAATTAGTAGAAATTGCGATGGAAGATGTACGGCAAGTCCTGCCGCAAGCACGGAATGCAAAACTCATTCATTCGCTGGTGATAAAAGAAAAGCGGGCTACGTTTCTGCCCTCACCGGGAATTGAAGCGTTACGTCCCAAGGCACGAACAACATATGATAACCTTTTTCTCGCCGGCGATTGGACCGCAACCGGTTATCCTGCCACTATCGAAGGAGCAGTGTTGAGCGGAAGAACGGCGGCAGAGTTGGTTGGATGATTATGAACTTATCCTTTGCTATCTGCAAAGTCGAACATGGGAATCGAGATCCGTACCGCGAATCCCATGTGCAAAGCATACAATAAGTGAAATCCGTTATCCGTGTAAAATCTGGGCGATCAGTTCAAACACCTACCAGTTATATCGTATTGTATAGGTAATAACTTTTTCTTCGTCCTTCTTGAGTTTCACCGGAAATTTAATTGTTGTCTGATCTACCTTCTCCCACGCGGAATTCGTGTCGGTAATGTCCCATTCATTCCAGCGCCATGGATGTTCATACACCACCACATCCACTGATTCTGATTTATGATTGCGAAGTTTGATTGCAAATGTTTCATCGACAACGTGGCCTGGAATAACCACGCGGAAATTCTGCTGCGTGCGTTCGCCAACAATGTCAAATGCGTTGCCCAGATAAAGTCTGAGTTCTTCATCCTTCGGCGTGTGGTCTATTTCATCTTCTCCCACAAATTGTTCCTTGCCGTCGTCATCGCGTTTATAGACCCGTACTTTGCCTTTCGGCAATGCAATACCAAGTCCGGCCTTTTCTTCATTTTTGAATGTAACGAAAACACCAATTTTTTTATTCGACTGCTGACCAAAACTTCTCTGCTCGCGGTACGAATAATTATTAAACCAGGTGTGCCACTGGTCGGAAAGGCCGTCATAAATGAAAACTTTTTTGGCAGAAATATTATTTGCTGAAGTAAGCTCAATTTGTTTTGTTTCGTTGTTGTTGATGTCCGTCTTGCGCTGAAGTGAGTAAAGTTTGTATTCAAAAAGTTCTTTTTGCTGGAATTGCGGAGCCGCTGCCTCTGCCTCCATTAAGCCCATGGATTTTCTCAACGCAAAGTCAGTTTGTCCTTCTTTGACAAGATTCACATCGCCCGCCACTAGCTTCAGTCCTGCATTTTTAAATGTTGTGCCCGAATTATTTGTGATTGTCACCCAGCCTGTTAAATCGATCTGTGCGTCGTTTACTGCAAGCAGCGCGACATAGTTGCAGCTCCACGTCAACTGACCGGCTAAATAGCTGATCTCAGTTTTATGCTGACCTTGTTTGGAATTTGTCACAAGCCATTCGAGCTGCGGCTTGAGGATCAATCCTTCTGGCAAAGCCGGTAGGAGTAGCCTGCCTGCGGGACCGATTTCGACTTTCCCATTAATTTCTGCAATCATTTGACCGGTCGAGTAATAGGGAGTACCGCCGCTGTATGGATTATACCCCGGTTGAGGCTGCCAGCCTGTTGCAAGCAGCTTCCCTTTCAAGGAATATTCCTTTTTTGATTCAATATCTGTGCGTATAAATTCCACTTCCTTGCCGATATATTTTTCCATGAGCTTGGCTTGATGAACGAGATCGTATTGATAATTTTGTTCAATCACTTTTACCGCCGACGGATCGGTCAGACTGGAAAAGTGAAGTGAGGTACCATCGATGGTGGCTGGAATATCAGGAATGGTTATGCGGTTCAAGCCTTTTAATAAATCAATAGTACGTTCTTCGCGAACGAGTGCAAGATTTTGATTATAGATTGTCAAATCGACCGATGTCCGTTCGCTGGCAGATTGTTTTATTTGTGCCGGAGAAAGAGAACCAATAACGATCAGCCAGCAAAAAACGACAGATAACACAGAGAAGTTCTTTTTCATAGCGGACTCCTTAATTATATAACGCAGGGTGCTAAGAGTTATGCGGATATTAAATAAAAAGCGATAAAGCCATGTTAACAATTTCATCCAATCAAGAGGATGAGACAGCTTTGTGCGTCGCCAGTTTATCCCACATCTTCATTAATACTGGTACGATAGCAAGTGCAAGAAACGCAACTAATATGCCAACCACTGCATCAGTCACATAATGAAAACGGCAATAAAATGTGGAAATATAAAGTGAGAGAATGACTGGCGTCAGAACCCAGAATGAGGGACGATGATACCGATACGCCATCACCCACATAATGGTTGCGGCGGCTGTATGCGGACTGGGAATTGATCCGCCGGCAAAGTGCAGATATTTCCGCATGCACTCGCCAAAAAATGTCCAGACCCAGCCGTCTAACGGCACAGTGTATAATTGTTTAATGTAGTACATCGGACTCGCAACAGGAAAAAGAATGAAGCCGATATCACAAAGAATGTTGGTAAATCCAAGCGTGAAAAAGTAATCCTCCATTGCCAGCTCGCCGCGCAAATAATAAATGATTCCGCAAAGCACGGGATACATAGGAACATAGATCACATAGGAAAACATCATCCATTCTGTCAATGGTTTTGAAATAAAGTCTTCTATCCATAGCGTTGGCTGTACATTAAAAACCCATTGTTCAAAATCGAGCACGTAATCGTCCATCCATCTGCCGTGAATGAGGAGCTGGAATTTATCGACGGCACCGAAAAGATACGCATAGGTGAGAGTCACCGCTGCGACACGTATAAAGAACCGCCAGAATTTATTCGAAGTATGTTCGCTCAAACGGTTGAACAGAATATATGCAACCGCGACGACGATATTTTTCAGAACTAATATCCACCATCCTTCAATCCGGTTGAAGAAAATAATTGCCAGTAAACTGAAGAAGGTAAGTGTTGCAAGAATCAATCCGTCTGTTGCACGGAGTTGGAGCTTGCCAATTGTCAGCCGTTTGTTTGTCATAGATTTTCTCAGCTAAAGCAAATAAAATAGTCCAGCGAGACTCCGAGTATCCAGTGTGTTGTGATTGACGGCCAGATTGATTTTGACCGATAGACCATAATTCCCCATACGAGCCCGCCGAGAATTGAACTGTAAATCTCACTGTCCGGTTTTCCGATATGAACGATGCACGAAAGCGCTACCTGCACGAGGATTGCTCCCCACACGCCGAAACGTCCGGTTAATCCAAATTGCATGAATCCGCGGAAAAACAATTCCCAGCCGAAATAAAAAATGAAATAGGCAAACGCGTGAATTGCAAACATCTGCATAGAGTCGCCGGCGCCTTTGTATAAAGGATACTCTGCAATGTACTGCGGATCCTTCGCTGAAGGATACGACAGCGCTACCATAACGGCACCAACAACCAGTACCGCGGGAATCCAGAATTTCCAATCGCCAATTTGTAATCCGTAATCAGCAAGAGATTCTTTAAAAACAAATTTGATTACAGCGACGGAAATGAGGCCAAGCAGAACGAAGGCAGATAAATAATTGTACCACTCCGCGGTCATAGCAGCACTGTTGAATATGAGAAGTTTGTCGCTGAGATGAGCAAGATAAAACGATTTCGAACCGTAGTATTTCCACGTTGTAAGAACAAGCGGCGCAAGGAGAAGTATTATAAGCGGTTTCCTGTTCTCTCTGGAAAAAATTTCTGGGAGCGAAAAAAAATTCTCGAATCTGTTCATAATTTATTTTTCCGAAGTTGGCGTTGCTGTAATATCCATTCGTACGTCAGCCGTATGCCTTCCTGAAGCGGAGTGAATGTATAACCAAGCTCACGTTCGGCTTTGGCGCATGAAAATGCCCAATGCTGCAAAAATGTTTCCACCCAGCCCGTCGTGATCTGTGGATAAATACCGAACTTTTCAGCTGCGAATTTCTGGATACCGCCATAACCAAGTCCAACTCTAGGCGGAAGATTGATCTGGAAATGTTTCTTGCCGCTTACTTCATCCACCAGTTCGTAGAAATGTTTTAGGGATGCGTTCTCGCCGCCGATAATATACCGTTCGCCAAGGCGTCCTTTTTCCATCGCAAGAATATGTCCGCGCACCAGATCATCGACGAGTGCATAATTTCCGATGTTGACGCCGCGATTTAACAGAATAGGAATTTGACCTCGATCGTACTGGTCAATCATTAAGCTCACAGAGTTCCCCTCGGTCAGTTTTCCGGGACCGTACACGCGCGTGGGGTTTACAATAACAACAGGAAATCCTTCCGCGGCAAACTTGATTGCCTCTTGCTCCGCAAGAGCTTTCGTTTCTTCATATTCGGTATAATATTTTTTTGTTATACGCAGTATAGTTTCATCACCAATAACCCCGGGTGGAGTTGGTCCAAATGTAACAATGGTTGAAGTCCATATGACTCGCTGAACTCCAGCTTGTCTGGCAGCTTCGAAAACATTCCTCATTCCGATAACATTATGGTCATAAAAAATATTCTGATCAGGTGCCCAATTTTTTGCATACGCTGCAAGATGAAAAACGTGCGTGCAGCCTTTCATTCCTGCAATAAGCGATTCGCGGTTCATAATATCGCCTTGTACTAACAGTATGCGCTCATGGTCCAACCCGTCGCGATTGCTTGCAGCGCGGGTGAGCGCATGAACAGTGTGTCCCTGACGGACGAGTTCATTGACAAGTTTTGTGCCGATAAAACCGGTTGCGCCTGTGACAAAAATAGTTGTTGGCTTCATTCGCTCTTTCCTTGTGGCGGCAAGGTCGCCGCATTGCGTAAATTGATACTGCGATTAAGGTAGAAAAAATTGGTGCGAGAGACAATGAAGAACTCTGAATTTTACGGCCGATGTAAGGACACGTTATATTGCACATTCAACAGATGTTCAGCCTTACAAAACGTCAGATTATAAACTTTATTATTTTCCGGAAATGAATCCCATCTCGTTCAGCCACATTTCACAAAGTTTTGTCCACAGTTCCGTAGAACCGGGATTATCGCGAAGTCCGATAATATGTGCCCCTTGCGGGAATTCATGGAAACTGGCCGAGACATTGCTGTCGAGAAGAGCTTGACAGAAAAGAAGGCTATTACGAACAGGAACTGCCGGATCATTAAAAGCATGAACAACAAAGCTTGGAGGTGTTCCAGAAGTCACATGCAAGTGCGGAGAAAAATTCTCAATAAGTTCTTTTGATGCATCAGGGCCAAGAAGGTTTTCTCTGCTTCCTACGTGAGCATATTTTCCCAAATCGATTACCGGAGAGATCAGAATGAGAAAATTCGGCAGGAACGAAACCTTATCCAAAGAGTCCTTAATCGATGAGACATCTTCTAAGTGTGTTCCGAGCAATGCTGCCAGATGTCCGCCCGCCGATGTTCCAAATATCCCTATTTTGTCTGCAAGAATTCCCCATCGCGTTGCATTGGCACGAATAATACGCATTGCACGTTGTGCATCTTGTAATGGAACAATTTGTCTATTCTGAAGATTGGGTGCATTGGGAAGGCGGTACTTGAGAACAAACGCAGTCACTCCAAACGTATTGAACCATTTTGCAATTTGAAGACCGGCTGCATTGTATGATAAGTGATGGTACCCGCCGCCCGGACAAATAATTACTGCGGCTCTCTTATTCTCTTGTGCCGACGGAAAGAATGCCCACATTCCAGTTATTCCAACTTTATAGATCCGATCATTGGCAATACTGTCCTCAACGATCATTCCTTTGGAGTTAGGCATTAATCCTTTCGGCCAGAGCGGAATAAATTCTTGCGCAGAAGCTGAAACGGAAACGAAAATAGTAATGAGAAAATAATACAACAGAAATTGAAAAGTCGTTAGTTTAAAGCATGTCATTCTTGGCATGATGCATTTCCTTGACTTGAAGAACCAATTGAAACGAATCTACATTGTACATAATATAGAAAAATATTTAATGGGTGACATTTTTGGAAATCATTTATATTGCTAAGATTTATTATAAATGTTAATCGAAACTCATTCGCACTGCATAAAAAACACAATATATGATACATCCATTTCAATCCGTCAGTAATGGCTGCCAACCTTTTTTATAAAATGTTATCTGCTTACCAGCGGAAATTTTAGGTTGCTACCATTCTATAAATAAATACTGATAGTTGATATGTGCCCATTGCCGCGAGTATTATTGCCGACACAAGAATAAGTATTCGTCTTCCTGCCGGCGACAGAAAACGAGTGGTTCCAAAGAGAAAAATAATACAGGCTAAGACCACCACCATCGTTGCATAAAAAGCGATGATGAGTGTAAAAGCGTGTATAGGACTTTTTTGCCACGCTGCTAAAAAAGCAGGACCAAGTACTAAACTCCAGCCGAGGTAGGGATTTGGGTTAAGAATATTAACCATGGATGCTTGAATAAGTGTACGCGGCATCAAGCCGTGATTATCCGGTACTATTGTTGAATATCGTTTCCATTGCCGATAACTTGTCCATGCAAAATAGAGAAGAAGAAAACCTCCCGCTGCTTGAAGAATCCCATACATTGCAGTAGAAATTTGATTGAGTAGAAGCAACACGAAAAGAGCGATTGGCCCGTCACTGAGAAGAGGCGAGAATGAGGCGGGAAGAGTCCGTTTCCAACCATTCTGTGAAACACTGGATAACAGAAATGCCTGCAATGGACCCGGTTGAACGGCGGCAGCAAAAGCAAATCCGCACCCTATGAGAATTGATTCAAACATTCACATTTTTCTTTCTCAGACGTAGATAACCATGCTCACCGCCGGGGAAACTTATTGTTCAGACTCTTCTCTCATCCTTTTCTATATACAGTGCCCTGAAAGAGAGCAATGATTTTCGATGTATCGTCGTAGATTCTTATGATGTATGTTGCCAGTTTTTTGTGCAGAGATATTTCTTCTGCAACGCCAGTGAGTTTTCCTTCAGTAATCGCTTTGAAGAATGAGATACTGACATTAATTGCCATGGCCAGTCCTTCGCGGCTATTCGATGCTGCCCCGAAAACAGTGTCTGCGAGAGAAAAAATTGCGCCGCCATGGGCTGTCGCCGCCCCGTTGAGATGATCCTTCGTGATAATCATCTCTGCTGAAGCTGTTCCTTCTCCGATAGACAGGATTTTTATGCCAAGGAGTTTAGCAAAAGAATCTTTGTGGACGATATTATCGGCTTCATTCATAATTAATCCTTTCAGTTTGTTTGTCCCAAAGGCCGGGACAAATGCATTTCTTCGAAAATTTCGCTAAAGCTCCTTCAGGGAGTACCTGATTAATCAGCACGTATACGTTGTTCGAATCTCTTGTAAGACCTTATTACTTCCTTGGCAATTTCGGAATCGCGAATCACTTCTTTACCATTATCGGATACGTAATTATTATTAAGGAAAACGTCATACACTTTAATCGCGAGAACTGAGTTCTGAATTGCGTCCCCCGGAACCAAATTATTTTGTATACATTCGGGATGCCTTATAAGAAACGTCGCAGCGTGTTGAACCGCAGAAAGCAAATTGCGGTCGCGCTTCGTAGGACAACTGAACTTCCAGCGCCGTGCCTGCCGAACGATGAGATTGTTGTCGTTGTCGTCCAGGTTAAGCCCGCTTGCGGCAAGGACCCGGCAGTCAAAGATGCGACACGTAGCCGAACAATATCTATAGATCGAGCATTTGTTCCTGACCAACATTGGATAGCGACCTTGTTCATCGTACCCCAAGACCATATGACCTTCAGAGCACAGAGGTGCTGGGAATAAAAGTTCTTTTCGGTATCCGGTTAAAAGTTTTGGTTTCTTCGGGTTTGATGTGGATAAAGTATGAAGATCGGCACCAGGCATCACATTCTCCGCAGCGAACGGTTATCCCGCGATTTTTCAACAAAGCCTTCTGGATGTTGCAAAGCCAGAGCGAGAATGAACCAGCATGGAGATTTGTCCGGTCGATATTTTTTATTTTTTCTTTCATTTAATTTATAAAGATTTAATCAGCTTCATTTTAATTGTTACGACTTTTTCATGGTTACACCCTATAAGAACCGCTTAAAGGATGGTTTACCTGCTCATCGAAGTGACGGATTCTTTTAAAATAGTGAGGAAGTTATTGTTTCTTTGTCTTGTTAATAATGTCATAGGGAATTTTTGAATCGGCATATACTTGCCACAAATAAATCTTTCCATTTTTGACTCGTGCTTTCCACGAAGCGGGCAGATGCCAATAATTATCTTTAAGCTCATGTAAACCTTTGAACGTACCACCGGCAAAACCAAACACTGCGATATTATTCCTCTTAAGAAAAACATCTTTTATTTCAATTGTATAATCAGGAAACAATATAAAGTATCCAATCCATCCTTCTTTCATCTTTTCTTTGCCTGTTACTTTGTTCCCATGAGAATCAATGAATATATGATCGTCTGCCATGAGCGAGCAAATGTGTTCAACGTTATGTTCGTTGATTGCATCAATAAAGTTGAGAACAACTTGCTTATTCATATTCACAAAGTTTTTTTTGTACACAATGACCGACTATTGGAATGTTGTGTTGCTTTCTTAAGGGGATTTGTTAGTTCAATGCACTGCAACATACATACATTATAATCTCTTTTCCAATTCGATTTCGTCACGCAATGGAATGCCATTACTGCCAACGATGGGAATCTGCGGTTTAAGCTGACGCGATCTTTCAATCGCGTTGCGATAAACAGCGACAAGGACATATCCTCTCCGCTGATAAAATCGCAGAGCATGAAGATTGTCGTTTGTTGTAATAAGCCATATTCGATCGCACCCTTTCTCTTTTGCAGCTTGCTCAACAGATTTCAAAAGAGACGATCCTATTTCACGACCATCGGAAAGGCTGTCAAGCGATACAATCTCACATGCTCCAGCATCGAAGCGATATGTAAGAATGCCCACTGGAATGCTTCCTTCAATAGCAATAAAGCCAGGCAGTTCATTCGCTGCATGAAGGACACCGCGAGTGACCATTGTTGTCGAGCCCCATCGCTCAGTGAGTATGCGATTGATCCAGGTTTTATCCTCATCGTGAACAGGTCGAATGTTCATTATTGTCATAAAAAACTCCTAAGTCGAAAGGGAGTTGTCTTGCCCGCGAAGTTTTGTTGCGCATATGACGGGACTCCCAACCCAATAAGGTCATGCAAGGTAATCCTGACGTACGGGCGAGAATATTTCGATAGCCACCGAGTCTTCTAAGACTTCTGCACCGTGGATTTTCCCTCCTTTAAAATTCCAACTCGATCCCGTTTCAACAATAAAATCTCCCTCATCGTTGGAAAATCGCAATCGGCCGGAGATAAGATAGCCGGTTTGTTCTTGAGGATGTTGATGAGCAGGGATTATTGAACCTTGTTTGAGTTGAAATTCGCACAGAAGAGAATTTTCTCCATAGGTCAGCGGCTTCATAAAAACGCCGGGGAGAAGCTGCTTGAAGTTCGACGGATCTCGTTTGTAAAGCATTTGTAATCTCCTGAGTGAGTGCAAATTTGCCTATTCTCTTTCAAACTCATCATTGAACCAACCGGCGTTCTCAGCTGAGGCTGGTTGCCCACAAAATTTTATTTGGTGAAGTCATACACGTTCACAGGATGGTTTGTTCGAATAATGTAGCCAAAACATTTGTTGGCTTCAAGCGTTTTGCCTATCAACTCTGCAGGAAATCTAAGTAAGAAGAACGATTTCTCTTCCGTCATGAAACGACGGGAGAGAAAAGACAAAGACACTTTTAAATAAACCTTCCTAATTGAAACAATAGCCTCCCCGACCCCATATGCTGCTGAAGTTAGCTTCCCATAGCCCGATTAATAAAATCCATCGGGATACGGGATTTGAAATTTGATACTTGTTATTCCTGGCGAGCCGTCGCTACATCGTTTCCCCTCTTCGGATCGTCCAGAGATCATCGGCAAGATTACGGTTTGCAAGATAGTTGTACGGAATTGTGAAATATCCTTTTTGTCCCCAACCGGTTCCCCACGAGTTCCGGACAATGAATCGTTTCTGCACATCATCGTACCCAACAGCGAGGACAGCATGTCCTCCAAGAGAACGCTCGGTCGGCTGGGGCATCTGCACAACGCCGGTGCGCGCAACGTCCTGGCTCTCGAAACTCTCATAGACCGTGAATCCGAATACAAATGGAAACCCATCAGCAATGCATGCCTGCATTTCGTCGAGCGTGAGAATGCGATGATAAGATGTGATTTGGCGCTTCAGCGCTTCTTTGTAACAGGCCGCGCTCGGCTTAACGGCAAACTTTGAAATGACGTACGGCCAGGTCTTTTCCAAACACACTCCCTGGTTCTTCAACGTTTTAATTCCATCGCGTATCATTGCCCCCGCATCCGATTTGACGGTCCCTTCCAGAGCCCGTTCGTTATAATAGATGAACAATCTGCTCGCATCCATGAATTGAACATTATCTTTTCGTTCGAGAAACTCGATGGCGCCGGCGAGAGCATTGCCTGTACAGCTGCCGAGATTCCCCTGGTCTTCCACCGACGAACACGTAGGGCGTAAGTCGACATGTGGAGGAAGAGTAATAACTGCAGGACGCACTGTGCCGTAGAGAAAATCTCGCTGATCGGGCACATCCGGAATCCAGCCGTAATGGGATTTTTGCACTGCTTTGGATTTTGTTTGTGGTCCAGGTTTGCGTGTTGCCATGGCGTCCTCCTTTTATGAAAGTGGCAGGAAGGTGAAGTAAAGAGTTTTATGAAAAGCTCATGGATTGTTAAGATGTTTTTCACAGTAAGCGTCACGCGAAGGCGCGTCAGGCATTGTGCAAAATAAAATGAGCGGTTGTCAATGACTGCGTAGATTTTTTTTAAATGTGTAACATCTCAAATAATCGATTAATGTTATTCGTCATATTTGAATTCATTGAGAATGCTGCTTGTGGGGCCAAACCGCATTTCGGCAGCTCTAAAGATGACGTCTTTCACAATTTTGAGTTCGTGCACTTCGGCAGTGATGTTAATATTATTCCAGAGCGACGTATAGCTATGGGCGGCAACGTGAGTAATGAGAAGGCGCATGCGATTAAGCTCATTATCGGTCAGTCCCACCTCTGAAAGTTCTGAGGCATGCTGACGTGCGGCTTGCAAGACTGTTGATGCTTCGTGAAGAATTATATCGACAGGCTTTCCGTTGTATTCTTTTTCCATGTTTATCAGCATCTGATTCGGAGTCTGTGCATATGCATAGTAAAGGCTGCTTGCGTAATTGTAATCTTTTTTGTGTACGGACATAATTTAATTGTTGAATAGTACTTTCTAAAAACTTTTTATATCTCGCTACGTATGCGATATCATCGCACTACAATATACAGCAGTGAGGTATGTAAAAGCAATTTTTAGCCATGTAGTATTATATCAAGTGCGTTGTAGTAATTTTGGTCTGTATATTATTGAAGGATCAGAATAAAATGTGCGGTTTATTTTTTGCCCAGCCTCGATTTAGGACGGGAAGGAGAGACGGACATTGATACAATAATTCTAAAATAACTAATTGACAGTGCATCTTATCGGTTATTGTTATGCGGAATAATGTAAACAAATTATCCACCTTAGCCGTATCGGGAATTGGCGAAAAGGCTGAATATTAAGGGCAATTTCATTAAAACCATGCAGAGTGTGTATAACATGGATTACTCCGAAAGTTTTTATTGAGCCAAAAATATTGAAAAGAATTATCTTGTAAAGATTATAACACCGGTTTATTACGACAGGCACCTACACAAAAATCACTACAAACAATTGGTTAAAATACGACAGACAAATAGTCTATTATGGTGTAGCTTAATATGTATAAAACGACAAAAACATGTTTCAACCGTTCATCTTGTATAAGCAGGGATGTGAATCCTCGCGTCCAAGGGATGAAGATGAACTGGACATAAAATTAACGCTCGGTTTTCGTGAATGCTTTATCATACGATGCATTGAAAGGACTCCGATGTCTGAGAATAGTAAATCGAACCCAAGCCGCTCCCCGCCGTATTGTTTTCTGTTGTTTACGTTACAATTTCTTGTCTATGCATAGCCAATAAAAACCAAACTTTGTTCTTTAGGAGAATTCAAATGCACAATAAAAATTATTTCGTTGTTACTTCGATCTTTGCAGCAATCGTTATCGTGCTCTTCATTTTTCCTTCAACCGATAACCTTATTAATGCGGGACAATCAAAATCTATAGATGTAACCGCCCTCACCAATGTACATCATATCTCTGTTTCGTCTGATGCAGTGATTGCGCATTATTTTGGAAAGGATATTGTAGAAAAAACCATGAAACAACCCGGCTGTGTAGGAGTCCGCATGTATTACGGCAAACACGCAAACGGCAAATCTGGGTTCATATTCGTTGGAGTTGATAAATACGGAAAAGATTTGATACCAATTGTTATAGCTGGTCCCGATATCATATGTCCCCCGATATGTAACGATTGACATACACAGATTGCAAGAACATGATTCATTTGCTATCTTACAACAATAAATAAATGCGGTAAAGTTGAATACCAGACAACCATGCCGCATTATTATTCGTTGTCACAAAAATTATTATTTTGTTGATTCAAAGACATTCTATCAAAATTTTTAGTTCCTGTTTTTTGAACTAATTTCTATATAGCAGATGAATCAATATCCCTTATTAACATATATATCGATCTTTAGTTCAACTTTGCCAATTTGTATGGGATTTTCAAAAATAATGAGAATTGATCGCGGAATGAAAATTCTCATGTTTTATCTAATGTTTGCATTTGCTGCAAATATTATTCTTATGTGGTTCGTTAGAGGTCGTCAACTTCAGATCGGACTTATACATGTTTATTACATCATAGAAAATATATTTATCTTGTCAATCCTTTATGTTTGGCAAGAATCGATTCGTACGAAGAGATTATTTCAATCATTATTATTGCTTTACATACTGTTTTGGTTCATTGCAAAGATTACATTTGAACCTCTCAGCGGTTTATATTCAATTACAGCAACTACATCGCAGGTTCTTCTTACTCTCGGGGCAGGATATACTTTATTTGTTGTTATGGGAAATCGAGAACAGCCCTTAATAAACAATTATCATTTCTGGGTGCTTCTTTCCTTTGTGATCTATTTTACCGGCACTTTATTATTTATTGCATTGCGAGGAATTGTCATTCAATACTCTATCGAAAAATTGTTTCTAGTAGCATCTATAGATTGGAGTTTGAAGATCCTATTTAATATCCTGTTCGCGATTGGATTTCTGTGTCCTCAGACTCGACCATAATAACTACAGCAATCGGTTGTTTTAAAATCAAAAAGTAACTTGTTAGGTTGCACACCAGGCAAACCTAATGCATTATATTACAAATGTCACAGCAAGTTCGTACTTTTGTCACATCTACGACTTTTAAGAAACGTCTTTAATATGAATCGATATCCATTAATTGCGTTTGTATCGATCTTTAGTGTATCTTTACCGATTTTTGTAGGAATTTTTAAAATTACTACTGTAAACCGAGGAATGAAAATTCTCTTCTTTTATCTTCTATTTGCTTTTACAGCAGACATTTATCTTATGTGGTTCGCCAAGGGGAGTCAACTTCAGATAGGACTCATACATATATATTACCTTATAGAATACCTGTTTATAATGAACATCATTTTAGTTTGGCAAGAATCACGACGGATGAAAAGACTTTTTTTTGCGTTAATGTTGCTTTACGTCATATTTTGGGTGATTGCAAAAGTTACATTTGAGCCTCTGGGTGGATTATATGTATTTACAGCAACAACTTCACAGGTCATACTCACAATTTGTGCAGAAAGTACGTTGATTGGTGTCATCGGGAACCGAACACAACCAATATTAAACGATAATCGTTTTTGG
>Ga0182027_10003417_pt1 | contig 25206 bp, 22 predicted proteins | sample 712E1DmetaG_FD_121300 | JGI IMG/M metagenome (GOLD analysis project Ga0182027, IMG submission 121300) | Permafrost microbial communities from Stordalen Mire, Sweden - 712E1D metaG (Illumina Assembly) | ecosystem: Environmental > Terrestrial > Soil > Wetlands > Permafrost | place: Sweden...
ACGACGAATGGACGCTTGAGGTGGGGCGGTTGGCCCGCCAGATTCAGGCGCTGCCGGCGGGCGAGGGCAAACGCCGCCTGATCGGCAGCCTCACCGGCCTGGCCACCGAGGGCGACGCCGGCCGCGAGACGCTGCAAACAATCGCCGATGTCATAGCCGGCCTGCCGGCTGGTCAGCGCATGTACGGTGCGCTCGCCCTCCTGGCGCGCTACGAGCACGTGCAGGTGTCGCTCGACGATCCCGGGTACCGCGCGGCCATGGCGAAGCTGGAAGCCGACGACCGGCGCCGGCTCAGCCCGCAATTCACGCTGAACGACTTGCAGGGCGGGAAATGGTCGTTGGAGGCGCTGCGCGGCAAGGTGGTGCTGGTGAATTTCTGGGCCACCTGGTGCCCGCCCTGCCGCAAGGAGATGCCCGATATGCAGGCGCTCTACGAACGCTTCGGTCCACGCGGCCTCGTGGTGCTGGCCATATCGGACGAGGATGCCGGCAAGGTGGCGCCGTTTGTGGCGGCACGGAAGATCACCTTCCCGATGCTCTTCGATCCGGGGCGAACGGTGAATCAGTTGTTCGCGGTGGAAGGGATTCCCAAGAGCTTCCTGTACGGGCGCGACGGCAAGCTGGTGGCCCAGGCGATCGACCGGCGGACCAGCCGGCAGTTTCTCGAAATGCTCAAACTGGCGGGTCTGGAGTAGCGGCGGGCCTATGCGACTGTTCACCGCGCTCGATCTGCCGGCGGAAGTGGCCGGCAATCTCGAGGACCTGCTGCGGCGCCTCCGGCCCACGGCGCGCATCCGCTGGAGCCCACCGTCGAACCTGCACATCACCACCAAGTTCATTGGCGAATGGCCCGAGGCGCGGCTCGACGAACTGAAATCCGCGCTGGCGGCAATTCCGGCTCGCGCGCCCATCGCCATGCGCATCCACAACCTGGGCTTCTTTCCGAACGCGCGCGCGCCGCGCATCTTCTGGTGCGGCATCGACGCGCCGGGGTTGGCCGGGTTGGCGGAGGCGACCGACGGCGCCACCGCCGCGCTGGGCATCGCGCGCGAGACGCGCCCGTTTTCGCCGCACCTGACGCTCGGGCGCATCAAGGACCGGGTCAACATCGAGGCCCTCAACCAAGCCATCGCCGGCCTGGCTTCCGCCGAGTTCGGCTGCTTCGAAGCGCGCAGCTTCTTCTTGTACCTGAGCCAATTGAGACCTTCCGGTTCCGTGTACACTAAACTAGCGGAACTTCCGCTGTCACTGTAATGATTCCCATCTCGATATTGCTGGCGGCCTATCTCATCGGCGCCATTCCGTTCGGCTTCCTGCTGGTCAAGTGGACCACCGGCGCGGATGTGCGCGCCACGGGAAGCGGCAACATCGGGGCCACCAACGTCCTGCGGACCACCGGGCGCGTGGCCGGCGTCGCCACCCTGCTGCTGGACATCGGCAAGGGCTACCTGGCGGTGTGGCTGGCGGAGCGGTTCACCCATGGCAGCCCGTTGTGGACCAGCGCGGCGGCGCTGACGGTGATGGCGGGCCACGCCTATCCGGTGTTCCTGAGGTTCCGCGGCGGCAAGGCCATGGCCAGCTTCGTGGGGGCGTTTCTCCGCCTGACGCCGCTGCCTCTCATCAGTGTGCTGGTGGTGTTCCTTGTGGTGGTGGCGTGGACCCGCTACATTTCGATGGGATCCATCGTCGGGGCGGCAACCTTTCCTCTGGGGGTGTGGCTGATCTCGCAACCGCCGTGGCCAGTGGTGGCCGCCTCGATCCTCGCTGGGGCGTTTATTATCTACAGACATAGTAGTAATCTCCGCAGGCTCCACGCAGGCACCGAGAGTGTATTCCGATTCGGGGCCTCGAAGTCGTGAAGAGCCTGTCGATCATCGGCGGAGGAAGTTGGGGAACCGCCCTGGCGCTGGCGCTGAGCCCCCGGTTTCCGCGGGTGCGGCTGTGGGTCTATGAATCGGACCTGGCCGGCCGCATGCAATCCACGCGGGAGAACGACGTCTACCTGCCGGGTTGCTTCCTGCCGGATAACGTGCAGATTTCTAGCGACTTAGGGATGGTGCTGGAGGACGGTTCCACGATCTTGAGCGTCATGCCGTCCCACCTGGTACGGGGGATGTACCAGCAGATGCTCCCCTACCTGAACGATTCCATGGTGTTCGTCAGCGCCACGAAGGGACTGGAGAACGGCACATTACTACGGATATCGGAGGTAATTCGACAAGTTGTTCAGGAGCGGTTTGATCCGCGTGTCGCCGTGATCTCGGGACCGACCTTTGCCAGGGAAGTGGCGCGCGCGGAGCCAACCGCGCTGGTGGTGGCTTCTACGGACGACAGGCTGGCGGCGGAGGTGCAGGAAGCCTTCTCCGGGCCTTCATTCCGCCTTTATACCAGTCCTGATCCTATAGGTGTAGAAATTGGAGGCTCCATCAAGAACGTGGTCGCCATCGGAAGCGGCGTGCTGCACGGATTGGGCCTGGGCTACAACGTGACGGCGGCCCTCATCACGCGTGGGTTGGCGGAAATGACCCGTCTGGCGGTAGCCTTGGGAGGCCGGCCGCTCACTTTGGCGGGGTTGGCGGGTTTGGGCGATCTCGTCCTGACCTGCACCGGAGATTTGAGCCGCAATCGCATGGTGGGCGTGGAACTGGCGCGCGGCCGGAAGCTGGATGAGATCGTGAGTTCCATGAAGATGGTGGCCGAAGGCATAAAAACTACAAATGCAGCAGTCGATTTGGCGCAGCGTTGTTCCGTGGAGATGCCCATAGCCGGGCAAATGTTCCAAATGTTACACTTCGGGATATCGCCGCGGGATGCTATTCAACGCTTGATGGAGCGTTCACTCAAAGGGGAATAGGCGTCAAATTTCCCCATAGGACCGCAACCTCGGATGGACGAACGGGTTAACAGGGATGCAGGGGCTGGCGTGACGGCTCTCGATCCGGACGCCGAGTTGATGCTTCGGGTCAGGGACGGGGACGGCGTCAGCTTCGGTGTATTGCTGGACAAACATCGCCTGCCGGTGGTGCATTTCCTCTACCGGATGATTCAGAACCAGGCGGTGGCCGAGGAATTGGCCCAGGAGGTTTTTTTACGCGTCTACCGTTCGCGGGCGACCTACGAACCCACGGCGAAGTTTACGACATGGCTGTTCCGGATCGCGACGCACCTGGCGTTGAATTCGCTTCGCGACGGAAAGCACGAACGGTTGCAGGAACGGCTCGACGACACGTCGTCCGACCTGCCCGCGCGGCAGGTGGCGGATTCCCGGCCCTCGGTCGAGCAGTCCATGGTGTACCAGGCCAGGCTGGACGAAGTTCGCAGGGCGGTGGCGGCGCTGCCGGAAAAGCAGCGTGCCGCGGTTCTGATGCACAAGTATCGGGAGATGGAATACTCGCAGATCGCCAAAGTGCTCGATTGTTCCGAATCTGCGGTAAAGTCGTTATTATTTCGGGCGTACGAGACATTGCGCGCCCGTTTGGCCCACATGGCCTAGAGTATCGGAGACGGCGGTATTTTTGATATTCTAGGCGGCTGGCCTGAGGGAAGAAGGATCGTTATGAAGTGCCCATTGGAAGCGAAGCGGAACGAAGTTCTGCTGGACTACGGGTCCGGCAAGCTGGATGCCGGGGACGTGTCGCTTCTCGAAGGCCACTTGGAAAGCTGTCACGCCTGCCGCGACTTTGTCCAGGCGCAGCGCGCCGTCTGGGACGCTCTGGACGTCTGGGAGCCCGCTCCGGTGTCCGCCGATTTCAATCGCCGCCTGTACCAACGGATCGACCGGCAGGTATCGTGGTTCGATCGCATGATGCGGCCCTTCCAGCTATTCGGGTTGCGCCGCGTGGTCCCCATTGCCGCCAGCGCCGCCGTGATTCTGATGGCCGGACTATTGATCCAGCGAACCCCCACGCCGCCGCCCCAGCCGCAACACGATACCGCGCAGATGGAGGCCCTGCAGCCGGAGCAGGTGGTGCTGGCCTTGGATGAGATGGAGGCGCTGAGCCAGTTGAGCCGTCCGGTTCGCGCCGATAGCGCCGATTCGAAGATGTAGGAGACGCCGGCCGGAATGAACTGCTTCCTCAAGTTCGCCGCGGCATCGGTTCTCGGGTTGGTCCCCGCCTGGTGCGGCCAGACCAAAGAGCCCGCGGCCGTTAAGGCCCCAGCCCGGCCTTCCGGCAAAGCCCCCGCCGTGCGAACGCCTGCCCCCAAAGCTCCCGCCGCCAGGGGAACCGCCGGCGGCGCTGGCAGGTCTTCCATGAAGGCGATGCCGGTGTTCCGGCAGGTGCCCGGCGCACAGGTCCAGCGCTTCCTGCGGCTGACCCCGCGGGAGCGCGAGATCGCCATCGACAAGATGCCGGTGGCCGCCCAGGATTCCATTCGCAGGAGGCTGGCGGCTTTCGACAGCCTGCCGGCCGAGGAGCGGGATCGCCAATTGAAGCTCTACGCGGCGATTTCCGCGCTGCCAAAGGACAAGCAGGATCTGGTCAACCAGCGCATCGGTGAATTCCAGCAACTTGGCCCGGAGCGCAAGCTGGGTATCCGCAGGGCCTACCAGTTGTTGAGCGGCAAGACCGAACCGGTGCGCCAGGCCATCATCGACAGCCCGCAGTTCAAGGAGCGCTTCACTCCCATGGAACAGCGGATTGTGATCGACCTGGTCAAGTATTATCCCAACCCGGAGATGTAACCGGGAATCGTGCGGTCCGCCCGCGAACATTTCCCGCCTATCCGGTAAGCACCGCTATCCCCAAAAAGTATTGAATTCGCCGGGGAATTCTGATACCTTTCTGAGACCCATGAGGCGCCGTGGTCCGGAGCACTTGGGGCCGCGGCGGAGGAGTTTCGGGAGGAGAACCGATGAACCAGCACGCGCAGGTGGCGAAGGACTACGAATCCTACCGGTTGGAACTCCAGGATACGCGGGATCGTGTGTTGGAGAACCTGGGCGCACGGTGCGACACGCTGGCGGGGATGGACCACGTGGCGGAAGACGACCGGGCGCAGATCTCCCACGACGAATTCATCTCGCTGCAGCGCAACAGCCGGGACTACCGGCAACTCCGCCTGGTGGACGAAGCTCTGCACCGGCTCGACAGCGGCGCCTACGGCGCATGCCAGGCCTGCGGCCGGGCCATCGCGGTGAAACGCCTGCGGGCGCTTCCCTGGGCACGCTACTGCCTGACCTGCCAGGACACCGTCGCCGAAGGAATGGACGGGGAGTGACGCACCGCGCCATCGGTCCGGTACCGGCCCCGTTCCTGCCGGCGGATTCACCTGAGCGTCAGGATTTCTGAGAGAACGCGGCCCCGGATCGCACCCAATCAAAAGGTACTCCGGCTATGAACGTGCCCCTTTTCACTCCCTCTGCGCGCCGCCACGCCAGGCTGATGCTGCGGGCCATTCGCCCACTGGCCGATGGCCTCGACCGGCGCTTCCGCGGGGCGCTCGGCCGCACCTGCGACGACCCCACACGCCGCGCCCTGCTGGCCTGCGCTCCCACGGCCGCGGCCCGGCTGCGCTCGCTCGAACAGTTCGTGGAGCAGGTGGAGTACAACGGGCGCCGCCTGGCCAAGCTGAATCTGTCGCCGGCCGGCGTCGGCGAGGCGCTGGACCGCTTCGACAGCCTTCTGGCGGCGGGCATCGCCAATCGGTTCCAACCGGCGCGGGAACAACTGCGCCTGGCCACGCTGTTCACGCTGAACGAGGCCTTCTACGGGGTTCGAGAAGCCGAAACCCAGGCGTTCTTCGGTCTCTATCGGGCGGAAACGGAAGCCCGGAACCTGGAGGACCTGCTGCGGCGATTCGTCGGCATTTTGACTCAGGCCTTTCGGGCGCGCGCCGGGCGGCTGATCCTGCAGGAGGGCGGCCGTGACCGGAAGCTGTCGCGGCCGCTCTATATCGAACGCGGCGAGGCGGACGAACGGCTGGTTGCCGACACTTCCATGCGCGGCCGCCACGCATCCTATTGGTCATACCCGTTGGGCGAGGCGGGGTCGATTCAATTCGGATTCGCGGCGCCGTATCCATGGTTGCCGCGCGAACTGACGTTGCTCGGCGCCGTTGCCGGGCGTTGCGGGGAGGCCATCGAGCGCTCCCGGCTGCGGGACGAGGTGCGGCGCCTGGAGGCGGAATCGCGGCATGCCGAGCGGGAAGAGCGGCGCCGCATCGGACGGGAACTGCACGATGAGGCCGGCCAGTCGCTCCTGCTGCTGCGGTTGAAGCTGGAGATGATGGAGCGCGGCGCGCCTCCCGGCATGCGTTCGGGCCTGGCCGAGACGCGCGGCATAGCCGAACGGACGGTGCTGGAATTGCGGCGGATCATCGCCGCGCTCAGTCCCGCGGTTCTCGAACGGCTGGGCCTGAAAGCGGCGCTGCGTCAACTGGCGGCGCGGTTTGGCAAGATGCATCCGGCGCAGGTGCATCTGCGAATTGCGGCGAATTCCGATGGCATCCCCAGGCAGGTCCAGGAGGCGATCTACCGGGTTGCGCAGGAGTGCTTACAGAATGTCGCCAAACATTCCAGGGCCACCCAGGTAAACCTTTTCCTGCAATCCGCCGATAAGAGAATCAGGCTGGGCGTTCGCGACAACGGAGCCGGCATGTGCGAGAAGCGGGAGGCCAGCAAGCCCCCGACTTTCGGACTGGCGGGCATGCGCGAGCGGGCAGCCCTTCTCGGTGGAACGCTGGCGATACGCAGTGAGCCGGGGAAAGGGGTCGCGGTCACGCTGGATTTGCCTCGCAACCCGGCGTGGGCGAGACAGAATGGGATGGCAGGGAATGGCGAAGATTCGCGTACTTTTGACTGACGATCACACTCTTTTCCGGCAGGGAATCCGAACCCTACTGGCGGCCGAGCCGGACATGGAGGTTTCGGGCGAGGCGGGCAACGCCTCGGATGCCGTTTCCGTGGCGAGGCAGGTTCGTCCGGACGTGGTGCTGATGGACATCGGGATGGCAGGCATGAGCAGCTTCGAAGCGACTCGCCTGATCCGCAAGGACCGTCCCGAAACCCGCGTCGTCTTCCTGTCCATGTACGACGACGAAGACTACCTGGCGGAATGCGTCGACATGGGGGCCAGCGGGTACATTCTGAAAGAGAGTCCAGCCGACCAATTGTTGACGGCCATTCGCGAAGTACACCGCGGCGGGAGCTTTCTCAGCCCGCGCCTGCTGACGCGCCTGGTGGACGGCTTCCGGCAGCAAGGCGCCGGTCCGCGGCAGCCGCGTTTCGGTACCCTGACCAAGAGGGAACGGGAAATCCTCAAAATGCTGGCCGAGGGCAGGTCGGTCAAGGAGATCGCCACCGGCTTCGAACTCAGCGTCAAGACGGTGGAGGCCCACAAATTCAACCTGATGCGCAAACTGGACATCCATAATAAGGCACAGTTGGTGCAGTACGCCATCCAGAAGAAGATCATCCGGTTGCAGGAGCCGGTCTTGAATTAATGCAATAACCGCGAGACCGCGGCAACGCCAAACCACACGGCCGGAAACCTAAGGCTGCTTCTTCGGTTCTCCCTGCTGAAGCACAAAATCGGGCTGGTTCCCGGCGACGCGAATTCGCCCATCCTCAGCGAAATCGATCCGGACCATGCCGGGCTTCTCTCGCCACTGCGCCTGGTCGTCGTTGCCGAAGATCGTGCACCACCACTGCCCGTCCTTGTCCTTGAAGTAATTCCCCCCGCCGCCGCCGGGCACCGCTTCGTGCCATTGCTTGTACGGCCCGTAGATGCGATACGAGATCGCCGCCACACTGCTGTATCGGCCCTTGTAGAAACCCGCGCCGGTGAGGTAATACTTTCCGTCGCGTTTGAAGATGGACGCGCCCTCGTTCGCTACCTCGTCCCGCGTCCAACTCCCATCGGCCGGTTTCTCGATCTCCACCCGGTGGCCCTCGTCCGTGAAACCGCTGAAATCGTCCTTCATCCGGTAAATGGTGCCGCCGCGTCCCCAGGTGAAGTACACCTTTCCGCCGTCGTCCTGGAACAGCGTCGGGTCGATGCCCCCGGTCGCGCGGACATCGGGTTTGAACGCACTCACGTACGGGCCTTCCGGTTTGCCGGACTGGCTCACCAGGACCGCGGTTCCCGCACCGCTGGCGAATGACAGGGTGATGAAATACTTCTTGCCGATGTAGTGGATTTCCGGCGCCCAGACCGCCCGCACCGGTAAGTCCCTCGTCTTGCCCCAGACCTTCTGCCACGGGGAAGCATCCTTCTCGAAGGTCCAAACCAATCCCAAATAGCGCCAGCTTCTCAGGTCGTCCGACCGCCATAACTCGACGCCGTCATTGCGGTCCCAGATGTTATCGCCGGACGAGCCGGTCATGTAGTACTTGCCGTCGCCGCCGATGCGGACGATCGTATCCCGGAGATGTAAGTCCCAGACGGGGCGGAGGGATGGCAGCAAACCCTGCCTCACCACCGAGCCGCTGAACGCTTCCGGCTTCAACGGATGCCAGCCGGGCTTGGTTTCTTCGCCGCTGTACATCACCCCCTCGCGGCCCGACCGGTAGCCGCCATAGCCGGCGCCTTTGACGGGCTTCCCCGGTCCACTGACGCCGGAGTAGAATGCAGCGTCATTGGTAAACGGCGGCGGCACGGCCGTTTGCCCCAGGAGCGAGAGTCCGAAGCCTGCGGCACAGGCTGCGGCAACCGCGGGGACGATCGCAGTCTTCATCGAATTCAGTATCCCACGCCGCGCTGGGAACACCGCCGGAGGCGGCCCAGTCTGCCGCCCCGGCAGCGCTTCCGGCTCCCGCGACAGTGAACCCGGAGGAAATCGAAAAGGGGTGTCACGGCAAAGCGGAAAGTTCCGCTTTCAGAAGAGTTTCGGATCTCGTTGTCCGGTTTCCGTTCGCTGCCATTCCCTCAATCGACATCGTCTTGCATCGCGCCCACCCGTCAAGGCTGCCCTTCGGCGCGCAACCCCGGCGCGGCCCTGACGGGACCCGGTCGCGACGCAGGGAGGCCCACTCAGAAATGAGGAAATGGCAGCCTGCGCTTTGGCGCCTGCGCTGAAAGCGGAACTTTCTACTTCGCTCCGACAGGGAATCGAAAAGCAGCGATTCCGCAACCAAGTTCTTTAGGTCGCCAAATCATTTGATTCCATTGATGTTTTAGCCCTGAGCCGAGCGGAGAGCAAATTCGTATTGCATTCTTGCTCTTGCTTTCCGTCCATATCTTGTATGATATATGATACAAGACATGGCCGAGCCCTTCATCCGCGCCAAACTCTCTGCCGCCGAACGCAAGTTCCGTTCCCGCATTGCCCAACTGGCCTCTGGCCAATGGTTCCTTCGTGGCACTCTTTCCGAACGCTCCAGCAAGTGCGGCAAACCCAACTGCCATTGCGCCAAGGGCGAGTTGCACCAGTCGGTGTACCTGGTACAGAGTCATGCCGGCAAGCTACGCCAGATTTGCGTCCCCAAGCCATGGCGGGAGCGCGTCCGCCAAGCCGTGAGTGACTACCAGGATATGCAGCGGCTCATTGAGGAAGTCTCCGAACTGGAATGGAAACGTCTCCAGGAGAGGAAGCCCTAACTTGCTTCGGCGTCTGGTTGCATACTCGGAAAAGGTGTGCCATCTCTCCGCCGTGCTCATTGCCTCCATCACCGACCGCAGGCCGGAGCCGCGCATCTCCACGGCCACGGTAGCCGAAGCTGCCATGGTCTTGTTCTGGGCGCGGATGGGAAGCCTCAACGCTTTGGAGATGTCCGGCGCGTCCCGGTTCTGGAAGCGTTGGCTGGGCCATCCCATGCCCAGCGCCGAAACCATGGGAGACGTACACTCCAAGATGGATGCGGGCACGTTGCGGGAAGCGATCCACCAAGTATACGGACGCCTGAAAAGCAATAAGGCATTGCCGGACAATGGGGGCATCTCCTTGGCCATCGTGGACGGCCAGCCGAGCCGTCTGGTAGCCTTTCACCACCGGCGGCGTGATCTCCACAACCAACTTCTTGCCGAGGTGGTCTGTTACGTGCCCGAGGGCGTAGGCCGCGAACGCGGGCGATTCGTGCTTGGCCTTGTATTCGACAAGGAACTCGTATGCCGCCTGCTGGATCGTCTTCCGCCTTTGTTCGCGGGCTTCCTCTTCGATGACTTGGCTGTAGCTCTTCTCCAACCGCTTGCGCTGGCGGCGCTCCTCCTGAATCGCCTGTGGCTTGTTGGCAGTGCCGGCGGAGCCACGGTGCCGACGCCCGTCCAGGAAGAATTCGTAGTGGTAGAACCTGCCGCTTTTGAAAACAGTCATGCCGGGGACTTTTGCCTCGACCCCATGGAGGTCCAGCGTTGCGTGACAGTCAAGTCGAAACTTTACGCGGTCGGCCAGGTCCGGGCCGCGTGTGATCAGCAGGCCTCTCAGCGCCATTGCCGCCGTCCAGTTGCGATTCCAGAAACGCCGCAATATCTCCGAACCTGTAACGAACCGTCGTTCCGTTGATCCGCCGGAACGGACAGCCGATATTCAACCACCGTTCGTTCTGAATCGCCTTCACGCTGCACGCGCGGATGGCCGCGTATACGTGCTGATCGACCCAAGCCCATGGAACTGCGGGCACCTGCGTCAAATCGACAAGCCGGGGAGCGCTGCTCATCTCCCCGTCAAGCTAACTATGCGCTAGTCAAGGCCCAATCTGCCGCAATGCCAGCGGCATGGGACAATGGGATTGCATCTCGATTCATGCCCAGGCGATATGAAGCACTGGTCGACGGCAGCGCCGACAGGCCGGTCCGATGGGTCCCCGGCGAGGGTTGGGTGGAGGGAAGCAGTTAACGCGCGGCCGTGGGGCGGTTGTGGTTGTCGAAATTGATCCCACATTCGGTCACGAGCAGCGTGGCGTAAGGCCGTGCGTCGTGGTTAGCGCCCCGGACGTCATCGGCGATCGGCGCCTTTCGCTCGTGTGCGTGGTGCCGGTGACGGGGACTCCGGGCGAAGGGCTGCTGTATCCGCCACTCGCGCCCGGTGAGAGCGGCCTCGCCAGGAGGTCTTTCGCACTGATCGACCAGCTTCGATCCATCGACAAGCGGCGGGTCCGGCGCGTGTTTGGAGAATTGGCACGCGAAGAGATGGCTGCCATCGACGAGGGATTGGCGGTCTTCCTCGGCCTGGGCGGCCGGCTTTCATCATCCGCCTCTTGACTTCCTCCCTATTCCGGTCTATACCTAGTACGGACAGGGAAGAACATGGCTAACGAATCCGGCCCGGAGCTTTTGCCCGGCACGCTGTACCTGCTGGTCCTGCGGACGCTTTCGCGGGGACCGCTGCATGGGTACGCCATCGCCAAAAGGATCAAGGAAGCCTCCGGCGAGTGCCTCAAGATCGAGGACGGCTCGCTCTACCCGGCCCTCAACCGCATGCTGGTGAAAGGGTGGCTGGCGTCTTCCTGGGGCACTAGCGAAAACAACCGCAAGGCGCGCTTCTACAGGCTGACCCCCGAGGGCCGCAAGCGGTTGGAGCTTGAGGCCGGGGAGTTCGAGCGCCTGGCTAAGGCAATCCGGATGGTGATGCGCACGGCGTAGGCGGCGGAGGGAGAAATGGGTTTTTGGAAGGTGGCGGCAAACCGCGTGGCATACCTCGGCCGGCGGCGGCGGTTCGAACGGGAAATGGCCGAGGAGGTCGCGTTCCACATCGAGACTCGCGCGGCGGAGCTCGTTGCCGAAGGACTCGGCCACGGCGCGGCGCAGGCGCAGGCGCGCCGCGAGTTCGGTCCCTCGCTTCGCGTCCGCGAGGAATCCCGCTCCGCGTGGCAGGTGCTGTGGCTGGAAGACCTGGCCGGGGATCTGCGCTACGCCGCGCGCGCCTTTCGCCGCAACCCGGGATTCGCCGCCACGGCGATCGTTTGCCTGGCGCTGGCGGTGGGCGCGAACACCACCATGTTCAGCGTTGCGATGGAGTCCCTTCTGGGCGAACCGTCCTGCCGCGATCCGCAATCGCTGCTGCAACTCTCGGTTTCCGGCAGCACCTGGATGGCGCCGCAACTCCGGTATCTTCGCGACTCGGGCGCGTTGCCCGGCGTGGCCGGAATCAATATCGGCGTACCCGCCAACTGGCGGGATGGGAACGGAAGCCGCAAGATCGCCTCGATGCACGTCACCGACGATTTCTTCGAGGTGGCCGGCATTCCCGTGGCAGCCGGGCGGCCGATTCAACGGGGCGAGTCGCACGCCGTGGTTCTGACCGACGGCTTCTGGCGCCGGATGGGCGGAGATCGCGGATCGATCGGGCGCACGATGACCATCGATGGCGAGAGCTATACCATTGTCGGGGTGCTGCCGCGCGATCATCGGATGCTGGCCGGATGGAGTTTTTCGCCGGACTTGTACCTCAGCAAGACGCTTGCGGAATACCAGGACCGCATGGATTTCACCGTGTACGCGCGTTTGCCGCGGGATATGAGCCGACAGGCGGCGTACGCGCGGCTGGCCCCCGTGTGCCGCGAAATGGATCGGGTTTTCCCGGATTCGCGCCACACATGGACGCGCGGACTTCGCCTCTCCTCCGTCAGCGGCCCGGAGCAACTGGCCGCGGCGGGCGTGCCCGCGGCGCCGGTCATCGCCTTCTTCGCGATGCTGGTGATCGTCACCGGGTTCGTCCTGCTGATCGCCTGCGCCAACGTCTCGAGCCTGCTGCTGGCGCGCGCATTCAGCCGCTCGCACGAGATCGCCATCCGCATGTCGATCGGCGGCGGGCGGGGCCGCATCGTGCGGCAATTGCTGGCGGAGAGTCTGCTGCTGGCGGTGTGCGGCACGGGCGCAGGCCTGGGGCTCAACCTCGTGTTGACGCGGCTCGTGAGCGGATTCCGCATTCCGACGCCGCTGCCTGTCGAATTCCTGATTCAGCCGGACTGGCGGCTGCTGGCTTATTCCACGGCGATCGTGTGCGTGGTCACGGTTGCGGCCGGCCTCGCGCCGGCACTGAGGGGGACGCGGCACGCGCTGAGCGGCACGCTCAAACAGAGCGAACATCTGGCGGGAGAACGGCGGTGGGGTTTGCGGGGAGCTCTGGTGTCGGCGCAGATCGCGGTCTCGGTGCTCTTGCTCAGCGGCGGCTGGGTTTTCCTGCGCAGCCTGCTCGACGCCGCATCGGCACGCCCCGGTTTCGACGCCGAACACACGATTTTGGCCACGCTGAAGGCGCAGCCGGGCGCCTACACCCGTGAACGCTTCCTGGCTCTGCTGGACGATACGACCGGGCGGCTGCGGGCGGCGCCGGGCGTCGAAGCGGTCTCGCTCGCCACCACCGTGCCGTTGAACCCGTTCATGGCGCTGAGCCAGACATCGCGCGAGATCCGCCCGGATACCGGCAACCGCGAAATCCACGCGCAGTACATCTCGAACAGCATTGGCCCCGATTATTTCCGTGTGCTCGATATTCCAATCCTTCGGGGGCGGCCGTTTCTCGAGACCGACGGCGCCGGGGCTCCAGCCGTGGTCATCCTGAACGAGAACCTGGCCAGGCTGCTGTTTGGGACCACAGATCCGCTGGGCCACACCCTCCGCTTTGCGGCCGGCCGCGACGCGAGAGTGGTGGGTGTGGCCCGCAACAGCAAGTACATCACGTTGGGCGAAGAGGGTGTGCTCGCCATGTACAGGCCATTCGCCCAGCCTGGAGGCCCCGCGCCGTCCGACGAACTGGTGGGCAGGGCGGCCGTGGTGTTCCTGCGTGTGCATGGCGACCCCGGCCGTTACCTGCGCGGGATCGGCGGGGCGCTCTCCGAGCCGAACCCGGACAATGCCGTGGAAGTCCGCGCCATGCGGGAGGCGGCCGATTGGGCGCTGCTGCCGAGCCGCGTGGGCGCGGGGGTGTTCGGGGCGACGGCACTGCTCGGGCTGGCCATAGCGGCCATCGGACTTTACGGCGTGCTGCTGCAAACGGTGAGTCGGCGCATTCCGGAAATCGGCGTGCGGCTGGCGCTGGGCGCGAACCCCGGCCACGTCCTGCGAATGGTGGCCGGCGAGAGCGCCCGTCTGGTGGCGGCGGGCGCCGCGTTCGGGCTCACTCTTGCGGTAGTGGCGATGCGCCCGCTTTCCAGGTTCCTGGTTCCCGGCGTCAGTGCCACCGACCCGTGGAACTTCGTGGCAGTCTGCTGCGGCCTGGCGATAGTTGCCGCACTGGCCACCGTTGCGCCGGCAGCGCGGGCACTGCGGGTGGAACCGGCGGTTGCGCTGCGGCATGAGTAGGCGCCTTGTGGGCGCTGCCCGCCCCGCGCGATTAGCTCCTCGACGGAGCCTGAGATTACTCGGGGAATATCGACGGATCGTACTCGCCCATGGAAGCCACTACCTGAATTGCCGCACCTTCCGCTGGAGTATCCAAATATGCATGGCCGGGGCCTTCGCCGTTCGCAAGTCCCCTGAGTTGCCCGGGGAATGTCCGAACCGCGGCATTCGAGAGCTTCCAGCGGAGGTTCGATCCGTTCCGCTCCAATCGACCTGGGCCGTCGGTGTAACTCAGGTCCAGGTCGATATTTGTCAACTTGATATGAGGAAACGAGAAGAAGCTCCCAGTCCAGCGGGATTCAACGACAATCGGAGGCCAGCGGGCGTTACATGCTGGTCCATAACATCGGGGAAGGTCCCAAGATGGAAGATGTCCTGTTCGATTGGAAAATCATCGGGCATTACCGTTACTTCGGACCGGCGCCTGAGAAGCACTGAGCCCGGTTGTGAAGCGGATCATCGTGTCAGCCAAGCCGATCAGGACCGAAGCACCGTAAATGGCGGCAACAGTCCCACTCTCCGACAGTGACAGGCCGTCGGTCAGAACCAGTACGGCGTCTTCGCCGTCCACGGCGATTTCGGATACCGCGTGTGCAGCACATCGAACGCCGCTTTCGAGAACTTGCGCGTATCGGCATCCGAGTCTCTCCAACGGCTCGCCCAGACCGCCCGGTGCAGCGCCTCCGGGACACGCGGGTCGTCCGGGTGTTTGTTGGCCCATTCGACTGCCTCCCGGCTGAGGTAGGTGGCCTCCCACGGCTCCGCCGCGCGAATCTGCTTCCACTCCGCTTCACCCGCCGCGAACCGATCCGCCGGCAGGAACCCCGAGCGCTTGGCCGGCGGCTGCCATTGCGGTTGCTGGCGGTAATACCAACCTTCCACCAGGAAGTCACCGGCGGTTGCGCGGTAGTGGGGTTCGGCCAGATCCAGTACGTCGGGGTCGGAATCCCACAGAGTGGGCCGCAGCGCCGGCTCCCGAAGGACGATGAACAACGCCGCCCAATGCGCCGCATCGGGATCCTTCGCCGCCAGGAACGGGCGCGCCACCTCGGCTGCTCCGGGGTTCAGTTCCAGAACTCGCTGCATGAGCGTGCGCGCTTCGTCGCTCCGCCCCAACAATACGGCCCGTAACCACCCGGCCTGAGCGATGTCGAGCTGCACGGCCTCGGGCAGCAGCTCGTTCCGGCTGGCATTCAGCCATGACGACAGCGGAACGCGCGTGTTCAGATCGGAAATCGCTTCGGCGTCGAGCACCGGCTCCGGATCCGGCGGCAGGTCGCCGTGCACGTTCCGTACTCGACCGGCAGGTTCCTCCCAGCCTTCGTTCAGCACCACATCCGGCTCCGCCCGCCGCAAGGAGAACCGCAGGAACTCGGTCCAGTCAACGGCCGCCTTCGCCCTTGCCGCCAGGATCATGTTGCGTGTCGAAAGCGGCAACTCGCCGCTCAGTGCGCGGTCGGCCCATTCGCGCACGGCATCCTGGTGCCCGCGGGCCAACTCGCGCGAAATCGAATCGTAGACCGCCGATTCATACTCTGGCGCGCCGGGCGCCACCTCGCGCGCGGCCGCGAGCAATTCCGCATCGTCTTTCTCGGAAGCGTTGAGTAGCGCCGCGATCAGCCACACCTTGTGGTGCGTCTTGTGCCACCACTCCATGGACCGCTCGCCCGCATCCGCCGGCGGGTGCTCCGACATCGCCAGCAGCCAACCCGCCAGCTCGTTGGTGGATTCCGCGCGAGTCAACTCCTCGGGCGTCCAGGGCTTCTCGGCTCCGTCCTGGCGGTGGTTTACCAGGTAGAGTAAGTCGATTACGGATTGGTTGACGTCCCGATCGCTGGGCCGCATTAGTTCGTTCCCGAGTTCCTCCAGGCGCGGCAGCGGTTCCACCCTCAGCTTCCACAGCCCCAGCAACCGCCGCGCGGGTTCGTGCCAATCGGCTTGCGCCGGGTCTTTCAGAATAGCGTCGATGCGCCGTTTGCCCTCGCGATAGGCGTCCACGTCGCCATCCATGCCAGCTCGCAGCAGCGCACGCACGGCCAGGTACGGCGCGATGCCGTGCCACGGCGAGGATTGCTCGCCCGCGATCCGGTCGAATGCGGCGCTGGCCTTTCGGTACTGCCCGGTATAGAGATATGCCGCCGCAATCTGATAGCGCCGGTGAGCCGCCAGCAGCGGGTCCATCCCGGACGCCGGTGCGTCGGGGATGTCGGTTGCTCCGGTACAATCGCCGAACACCGTGTCCTGCGCCCGCACCCACTCGGCTGTCCGAGGGTCGCCGCGGCCCCATTGAGTCTCCAGATCCGCCAGCGCGTTAGCCGCCTTCTCGTACGCGTCGTTGTAACAGTTCTGGTACGAGTACAGGAGCCCCGGCTCCCGCGCCATTCTGTAGGGATCGCCTGGAGGACGGGAATTGCCAAAATCCTTCCGGGTCCAGTTCCATCGGTCGTAGCCTGGCGTTCCATCGGGAGGCACGCGAGTCTTCTGCGGCACCGGAAACATCGAGCCGAGCTCCTGCTCAGTGAGTGGAGCACCCGAGATCATCCGAAACGCGGCGATCAGGTAACGCTGCTGAAAGGTCCGCTGCAACACGCCGAGTTTCCCTTTCAGAAACTCGCCCTGGAAGTCGGCCGGTCCCTGGGTGACCGAGAACACCGGCTCGGGCGGTCCGATGGCGCAACCGTCCGAGCCCTCCGGCACGCAAATCAGCAGCACCGCCGCCACCAACGCGGCCACACGCAACGTCTTCATCGCCACCACCTCCATGCCTGTGCCACCGCCGCATCGTATGCTTGCCGCGTCCACGGGCCGGTGGTGAAGAAGTAGATTCGCCGCGCGCGCGGGATGCGCACGGGCAACTCGTCGGTGGACACGCCAACACTCGACCCGCACGCCCCTGCCGGGAACCCGGGCGGCAGGGCACGCTCGCCCGGCCCCAAACGGAACAGCATCGCCGTCGAATCCGCCACCGGCAGGCTGCGGACCCAGCGGCCCTCCTCGCACCAGCTTTCGAGCGCCGTGATGGTGAGCGGCATGCCGCCTGGAAGCGCGCGCCGCAGCTCGCGCAGGAACGCCGCGTACCAGTCCCGTTCGCTGGCACGGGCGTCGAAATCCACTTGCATGGCGCGCACACCAGGAATCCGCGATGCCGTCAGCGTCTCGCGAACCACATCGGCCGCCGCCGGCAAGCCACGCCCCTGAGATTCGAAGCGGACCACCGCCATCAGGTCCGTTCCGGGTGTAAAGCGCAGCGGCTGCAGTCGCGGACGCGCACGCACATGATCGCCATCCAACCAAACGGTTCGCGCCAGAAACGCGATTCCGGCATGGCCCGGTTGCACGAAGCGCAGATCCTGCGGGCTCTCCCAGGCCCATAACATCAGTCTTGGAAAAGACGGCAACGGGTCCGGACGGCTGAGCCACATCGGAAGCAGCACTACGAGCAGCGCGACCGTCGCCAGACACGCAGCCAGAACGGATCGGGTCATCGGCGAGATCGTAGCACGCTTCGCCCCGCGTGCCCCGTCCCGACTCATCTGGACGCCCGCCGGGCATCGAGACGAGTCTCGATGCGGCACGCACGAGTGCGTGCGCCACGGCACCCCTCAGTTGGATCAAGTTGATCCAATGGGGGCCTCTATCTTATTGAATCCAAAGGAACGATATCCGGACAATTGGATCGTGTTGATCCAACCTCGCTTGCTACAGCTTCATCCGCTCCAGCTTGCGGTACAGCGTCTTCCGCTCGATCCCCAGCACCTGCGCGGCCTTGCTTTTATTCCCTCCGGTGGCGGCCAGGACGCGGCGGATCTGCTCCTCTTCCGCGTCGGCCAGCGTATCAACCGGCTTGTCCCGCGACTCCATCACCGTGAGCGCGTTGCGCACGGCGTCGGCGTCGATGCGGTCGGCCAGAATCGTCAGGCGCTCCACCAGGTGCTGTAACTGGCGAACGTTGCCGGGCCAGGTGTAATCCTGTAACACCTTCAGGCCGGAGTCCATCAGCTTCACGTCACGGTCGTATCTGCCGTTGTACTTATTTGCGAAGAAACGCGCCAGCAGCGGTATGTCGCCGCGCCGTTCGCACAGCGGCGGAATGGTGATGCGCACGGTGTTGAGCCGGTACCACAGGTCCTCGCGGAATTTCTCTTCGTCCACCATGCGCTGTAAGTCGCGATTGGTGGCGCAGATGATCCGCACATCCACTTCCTTGGACCGCGACGATCCCACCGGGCGGATCTCGCGGCCTTCCAGAAACCGCAGCAGCGCCACTTGAAAGTTCTGCTCGATCTCGCCGATCTCGTCCAGGAACACCGTGCCGCGGTTGGCGGCTTCGAAAACGCCCACGCGGTCGCGGTCGGCTCCGGTGAACGCGCCGCGCATGGCGCCGAATAACTCGCTCTCCAGCAACGAGGGCGCGATGCTGCCGCAGTCCACGATCTGAAACGTCTGGTTGGCGCGCCGGCTGTTGCGCCAGATCATGCGCGCCACCAGTTCCTTGCCGGTGCCGGTTTCGCCTTCGATGATCACCGTGGCGTCGGTGGGCGCCACGCGCGCCACCACCTTATAAATCTCCACCATGACCGGCGAGTTGCCGATCATTTCCGTCTCGGGCAGTTCTTCCTCTTCGGCCTCGGGCTCGCCGCCGTTGCGCGCCGCCAGTGCCCGCGCCACTGCGCCGATCATCACGTCCAGGTCGAACGGCTTGGCGATGTAATCGAACACGCCGCCGCGCGTGGCCGCCATGACGGTCTCCATGGTGCCCCGGCCGGTCATCAGGATCACGGCGCAATCGGGGTCCTTGCGCCGCGCCGCGTCCAGCACGTCGAGCCCGGTGCGCTCGTCGACATAGATATCGGAGATAACCACCGGGTAGGCGGATGCCGCCAGCCGCTCGATGGCTTCGCCGGTGGTGGAAACGGCGTCCACGGCGTATCCATTAGCCTCCAGGGCCGTCTGGATGGTGAACTGCAGCGCCGGGTCGTCTTCCACTAAGAGTAGTTTGTGCATCAAGATCGTTCCGCCACAACGGCTGGCATGACCAGCGTGAAACACGACCCCGCGCCCGGCTGGCTGGTCACGTCGATGCGCCCGCCGTGCCGCTCCACAATCTGTTGGACGATGGACAACCCGATTCCGGTGCCCGCTTCGCCCGATTCCTCGGCCTTCCGGGTGCGATAGAATTTCTGGAAAATCTGCTTGACTTCCTTCTGGTCCATTCCAATGCCCTGATCCTGCACCGCGATCCGGACATACCCATCGCCGCCAGTACCGGTGACCGTAACTTCGGTTTCCCGGGGCGAGTATTTCACTGCGTTGGTAAGTAAATTGTAGCAGGCATATTCCATGAGTTCGCGGTCGCCGGTGAGGCGCAGATCCTCCCCCATCTCGCCGAGTGTAAGCCGGATATGCTTGCGCTCGGCGAGCGGCTGCGCGCGCTCCACGCAAAGCCGCACCATGGCGTCCACCTCGACGGTCTCGCGCTTCAGCTCCATCTGGCCGGCGGAGAGCCGCTCCACGTTGAGAAAGACCTCGACCATGCGGGCCAGCCGCTTGCTCTCGGAGTTGATAAGTTGCGCCACCTGCTTGCGCTTCTCCTCGGTGAGCGGATAGCGCGTAATCAGCTCGCTCGATCCCTGAATGGCGGAGAGCGGCGTGCGCATCTCGTGCGTCACGAACTGCATGGCCTGCTGGTAGCGCGTGCGCGAGGCCCGTTCGATGTGCCAGTTACGGCGCACCACCAGGTGATAATACGCGGCGGCGGCGACAAACGTGAACCACGCCACCGACACTGGGGCGGCAAACGGAAACACCACCCGATGCGTGAAGAAAAGGTAGGGCGCCAGGAACGCCGCCAGCAGAATCGCGAGACCGCCGGTGTAGGCCCACCAGCCCGGCAGGTAGCGAAACGCCACCCCCATGGCGATGGCGATGGCCAGGCAGAATAGGAATACCAGGTCGTCGCGCACGTCGATGAGGTACAAGCCCTGCGCCAGGGTTTCGAAGGCGTTGGCGTGAATCTCGATGCCGCTCGTCTGGATGTCCGGGCGGATCGGCGTGGTCAGGCGGTCGTGAAGTTCGGTGACGGCGGTGACGCCCACAAAGACCACTTTGCCGGTGAAGGCGCGGGCCAGCGCCTGGTTGTCGATCATGGCCTTCAGCGACACGCGCGGGATGGGTTCCATCGCCGGCGGCGGAGGCAGGAACCGCACGCGCATCAGGCGGCCGGTTCTCTCGGGGAGCCCCGGGCGGAGCAGCATGCCGCCCTCGTACGGGATGGGGATGATCGCTCCGCCCACGTCCAGGCCGCTCCCGGCCGCCGTGTCTTCCTGGATCCCGGCGCCCCGGCTCAGGCGGAACGCCTCCAGCGCCAGCGCCCAAAGCCGCTTGCGGAAGCCTCTCTTTTCGAGCGAGATGGCGCGCGCAACCGAATCGTTCTCGTCGGGAGCGGCATGCACCTGGCCAACGGAGGCGGCGCAGCGCTGGAATTCGGCCAGTGGCATGTCCCAACCGCCGGCCGTCATGTCGGCCGAAAGCACCAGGTTGGGAGTCGCGCAGAAGGCCTTGGCCAGGTCGGCATCCACCTTGGGATCGGCGCCGTGGTCGGCCAGAATCACGTCCACCACCACCACTTTGGGAGCGGCTGCCGCCAGAATTGGAAGCCCCTTCGCCAGCGCCGTCCGGACGCCGCGAATGCCCCCGTAAGCGGACAGCGTTTGCTCATCGATGGCGAGGATTGCCGATTGCGGCGTCCACGGCGCGGGTCGGTAGAGGCGGAACATGAAGTCGTAGGCGCCCCGGTCGAGCGGCGCCCCGGGCCACATGGCGCCCGCGAAGCCCACTACCAGCGCACCGGCCAGCAGGCCGGCGTACGCCGCCGTGCTTTTCCATGCCGCTTGGCCCGCCACATATACAGTATAGTGGCGCGGGTTCCAGTAGACTGTTAGTTGCCATGCTGCGCCGGCTTGCCACTCTCGCACTGCTTCTCCCCTGGCCCGCAGGGGCGGGCGCGGCGGCCGATGTGGCGCGGGCGCTGCGCGAAAACGGGTTCGACCCCCAGGAGTGCTACCGCGTCCGCGATCTCACCCTGTTCCAGGAAGACATCCGCATTTACCTCTCCGACGGGCACCTGATCTTCGGCCGTCCCGTGGCCGGCCGCCCCGTCGCCGCCGTCTTCACGGCCGATACCGAAGGCGGCGACGGCGAAGTCCTGCTGTTGCCCCCGGACCGCGCCGAGCGTCGGTCCCTGGCCGCCTACATCCACAGCCCCAATCTGGACGAGCACTTCCGCACCGTGCTGCTGCTCTTCACCGGCAACCAGCACGAAACGCTCGCCGCCCAACTGGCGGGGAATCCCAGCGTCAAGAAGGTGCCGGAGACCGGCGAGGCGATGGCGGAGCGCTGGAATCCGGTGCTGCGCAACCTGGCCGAAAGCTTCCAGGTGCGGCTGACGTTCGACCTGCTGGGAGGTCCGCGCCGCGGCAACCTGCTGGTGGGGCTCTTCAGCGGCGTCAAACTGGGCAACTTCGACCTGATTTACGATCCCGACGGCCTCGAACAGATTCTGGCGGCGCAAGTGGTGACGCGCGACGGCCAGACTTTTTACGACACCTGGACCAACTTCCGCGCGCGGTCGGCGCGCGACAATCCGGCGCCTCCGAAACCCGTCCTGCTGACCTCCTCCTACCGCATCGACGCCACCGTGGATGCCGGCCTCGCGCTGACCGCCGTCACGCGGGTGAAGGTGAGAACCACGGTGGAAGGCACGGTGGCGGTGCCGTTCGACATCGCCGAGCCTATGGCGGTGACGGAAGCCAGCGTCGACGGCCAGCCCGCCGAAGTCTTGCAGCGGGACTCGTTGCGCGGCACCCTGGCGCGCGGCGGCAACAGCCTCTTCCTGGTGGCGCCGCGCGAGCCGATGCATGCCGGGCGCGACTACGAATTCGAGTTTCATCACACCGGCAAAGTGATCTCCGACGCCGGCGACCGCATCTTCTTCGTCGCCGCGCGTGGCAACTGGTATCCGGTCCACGGGCTGCAGTTCGCCGAGTACGATCTGCGGTTCCGCTTTCCCAAGGACCTGGACCTGGTGACGCCCGGCGACGTAGTGGAGGACCGCACCGAAGGCGAGTGGCGCATCACGCGCCGCCGGACCTCCGCCGCCATTCGCATGGCCGGTTTCAACCTGGGCAATTATGCCCACGCCCGCGTGGAGCGCGGAGGGTACGTGGTGGACGTGTGCGCCAACCGCGCTCTGGAGCAGGCGCTGGCGCCGCAGCCGGTGGAAATCATCTCGATGCCTGTCGTGGGGCGGTCGGGGAAGCCATCGCCGATGGTCAACGTGCCGGTTCCAGCCAATGTGCAGCAGGACCCGCTGGCGCGTCTCGAAAGCCTGGCTTCCGACATCGCGTCCGCCTTGCAGTTCATGGCGTCGAAATTCGGGCCGCCCGCGCTGCCGCATCTGACGGTGTCGCCCATCCCCGGGTCTTTCGGGCAAGGCTTTCCGGGCTTGATCTATCTCTCCACTCTGGCCTATCTGAAACGGCTTCCCAATTCGCGCAGCCCGGCGACGGAGTCGCAGACGCTGTTTTTCGAAGACCTGATCGAGGCCCATGAAACCGCCCACCAGTGGTGGGGCAACCGGGTCACGGCAGCCACCTACCGCGACTACTGGTTGATGGAGGCGCTGGCCAATTACTCGGCCTTGCTGTACCTGGAGAAGACCAAGGGCGTGCACGCCGTGGACGTCATGCTGGAATCGTACCGGGGGCAACTGCTCGAGAAGAACCCGAGCGGGCAGACCGTGGAATCGGCCGGACCCATCGTGCTCGGCACGCGTCTGTCCAGTTCGCTGTCCCCGGCCGGCTGGAACGCCATCACTTACGGCAAGGGCTCCTGGATCGTGCACATGCTGCGGCGGCGCATGGGTGACGCCCGTTTCTTCGCCATGCTGGCCGCCGTCCTGCAGCATTACGACCACTCGGAAATCTCCACCGAAGAGTTCCGCCTGCTGGCCGCTGGTTTCCTGCCCAAGACCGACGACCCCAAGCTGGAGGCGTTTTTCGACCAGTGGGTGTACGGAACCGGGATCCCCGGCCTGAAACTGGCGTACACCCTCAAGGGGACTGCGCCGGCGTTGCGCCTGGTGGGGACGGTTACGCAGAGCGACGCCGACGATAATGTCAGCGTGTCGGTGCCCATCGAGATTCAGGTCGCGCGCGGCAACACGGTGACCGAGTGGGTGCGCACGGCGAGCGAGCCGGCCGCGTTCTCGGTCGCGCTGAAGCAGGCGCCGCTCAAGGTGACGCTGGACCCGAACCGCGCGGTCCTGCGCCGGTAATCACTTCTCGGAAATCTCGAACGCCTCGCCGCGGTTCTTCTCCTCGATTCGGACCACGAACCGTTTGCGGCCCTGAAGCGTGGCATCCGGCATTTCGAAGCGCGCCGCCACCATGCGGTCGAGCGTGGAGCGCGGAGCCACCTCGTCGTTTACGATCAGCGTCGGGTTGTATTTCTCGCCCAGCATGGGGATGCCCTGGAAAATGTGTTGGGCGTCGAGCTCGGACGCCGTGAGGCCCTCGGTCCGGTTCCCCGCGGCGTCCTCGAAGATGGCCGTGACCTTGCGCGTCAGGAACGCGTAATCCGCGGGATTGGTCACCCGGAAATCCAGAACCACCAGGCTGGCGCTGTCGCTCAGCGGCACCGTGCGCACCTTGAGTATCTGGCCGCTCACCACGACGTGAGCGCCTTTCTGCATGTAAAAGATGCCCACTAACAGGATCGCGACGCAGACCAGGCCGGCGCCCACCGCGATCAGGAAATTCTTCGACATATCAGGACCTCCCGTGTCACAGCGATCATCGCACACTTCTCCGGGTGGGGCGGACCCCCAGGTCCGCGCGGGACGCCCTCGTCCCGCTCTTCGCTCCCAGGACTAAGCTCCTGCAAGGTGCGAGGAGCCGGCCAGGGGGCCGGCTGCGGACCAGGGGGTCCGCCCCACAACCTGCCGGGAGGAGCCAGAATCGAAATTATGGATAAGTTGGTGCTGCGGGAAGGCGACATTACCCGCATCCCGGTGGACGCCATCGTGAATGCGGCCAACTCCGCGCTGGCGGGCGGCGGTGGCGTGGATGGCGCGATCCATCGCGCCGCCGGTCCCAGCGTCATGCGCGAACTGGACGCGATTCGCCGCCAGACCGGCGGTTGCCCCACGGGAAGCGCGGTGGCGACGGGCGCGGGCAATCTGCCGGCGCGGTACGTGTTTCACGCGGTGGGACCGGTTTACCGCGACGGCCGGCACGGCGAGCCGGAACTGCTGGCTTCGTGCTACCGGAAGTGCCTGGCGCTGGCCGAGGAACGCGACGTCCGCACCATCAGCTTCCCGGCCATCAGCACGGGCGTTTACGGCTACCCGATGGAAGAGGCCGCGCGCATCGCCATCGGCGAAGTGCTCTCCCACTTCGAGAAGCCCGCGGCGCGCATCGAGCGGGTGATCTTCGTGGTGTTCGGCCAGGCCGCGTATGAGACGTACCGGAGGGCGCTGGGCCGGGCGGTGGGATCAGGTTGAGCCGGCGATCGCGACGCGCGCCTCCCTGGCCTTGCGGATGCGCACATAGACGATCCGCGCCACCGCCAGCACCGGCACCGAGAGAAACGTTCCCGCAATCCCCGCGATCTCGGCCCCGGCGAACACGCCGAACAGCACCAGCAGCGGATGGATGGAGACGCCCCGCTCCATAAGGTGGGGCGAGAAAATGTAGTCCGAGAGCATGCGGTAGGCGACCAGGAAGATTATCGCCGCAACCCAATGGCCGGTAGTGAGGCCGGTGACCGTCAGGATGGTGACGCCGGCCACCAGCGGACCGATCATGGGGATGAACTCCAGCATCCCTCCCATGGCCGCCAGCAGCACGCCGTAGGGAACGCCCACGATCGCGAAGAAGATCCCATAGGCGGTGAAAGCCGCAACCGACAGCACCACCAGCGCCCGCAT
>Ga0182027_10003418_pt1 | contig 25204 bp, 29 predicted proteins | sample 712E1DmetaG_FD_121300 | JGI IMG/M metagenome (GOLD analysis project Ga0182027, IMG submission 121300) | Permafrost microbial communities from Stordalen Mire, Sweden - 712E1D metaG (Illumina Assembly) | ecosystem: Environmental > Terrestrial > Soil > Wetlands > Permafrost | place: Sweden...
TCTGGTCAAAGGCTATTGATGAAGTAAATTTATCAGTCAATGCATTTGTCTTCTTATTAAATCTTGATCCCCAAAGTTTCTTCGCCATTTATTCTTCCTCCACGAGGAGGACACCCGCGCAATTCCAATCAGAGCGGGGTGCCTTTCCCACAGCTTATCTTTTGTAAGGCATGCCCCAAAGTTTAATAAATCCTTCAGCTAACTTCTGATCAAATTTATCTTCTTTGCCGTAAGTACTTAATTCTTTTTTATAAAGCGAATTCGCGGACTTCCTGCCCACGACAACACAATTACCTTTTGATAATCTTAATTTAATCGTGCCACTGACCAGTTTTTGGGTCTTCTCCACAAAACCGTCCAGCGCATCTTTTAAAGCGGAAAACCACAGTCCGTAATAAACCAACTCCGCGTACTTAAGACTGATCATCTCCTTAAAATGCGCCAGCTCTCTATCAAGAACCAGCGCCTCTAATTCTTTGTGAGCGGTATAAAGGATAGTGCCTGCCGGCGCTTCATAGATCTCCCTGGATTTAATCCCCACCAGCCTGTTCTCTACCATATCGCTTCTACCTACACCAAATTGTCCGCCTACTTCGTTTAAATAATTGATAAGATTTTTTAATTTTAATAGCTTACCGTCAATTTTAGTGGGTACACCTTTGGCAAAAGTCACCTCAATATACCGCGGATAACTTGAGGTATGCGTGGGGCTCTTGGTAATCATATAAGCATCTTCAGGCGGCTCCTGCTCAAGATTTTCCAGGATACCCGCTTCAATACTTATACCCCAAATATTGCGGTCAATACTATAAGGCTTTTTCTTAGTTACATCTATCGGGATATTAAATTTCAAGGCGTAATCAATCTCCTCATCCCGCGACTTGAACTCCCATTCCCGTACCGGAGCGATAATTTCAAGTCTTGGATCAAGTATACCTACAGCAACCTCAAGCCTTACCTGATCATTACCTTTTCCTGTGCAGCCATGCGCCACTGCCACGGCTTTTTCTTTATGCGCGATCTGCACTAAATACTTAGCGATTAACGGCCGGCCTAGCGCTGTTGCCAAAAGATATTTACCTTCATAAATGGCATTTGCCTTTAAAGCGGGAACAATAAAATCCTTAATGAATTCATCCTGAAGGTCGCGGATATAAACTTTAGTCGCTCCTGCAGCCAAAGCCCGCGCCTCAATTGCTTCAAAGCTTTCGCCCTGGCCCAGCCCCTGGCCCAGGTCAGCCACAAAACAGATTACCTCATATCCTCTTTCTTTTAACCATCTGACTATGCAAGAGGTATCCAAACCACCTGAATACGCTAATACTACTTTTTTCATTCTCTCTCCTTAAAAAACAGAAACGTCCCCTTGTTTTAAATGGTCGCTGTCCCTATTTAAGTAACTTTATCAAAATCGCCTTCTGTACGTGCATACGATTTTCTGCCTGATCAAAAACGATTGAATTTTTGCTTTCCATGACTTCATCGGTTATCTCTTCGCCTCTATGCGCTGGCAGGCAATGCATAACCAAAACATCCTTTGACGCGTTAGCCAGAAGCTTGGCATTAATCTGAAAATCTTTAAAAATAACCTTGCGTTTATTAATCTCCTCTTCCTGCCCCATACTCGCCCAGACATCAGTATAAACTACCTGTGCATCTTTAACCGCGCTAAAAGGATCCTCGGTAATCACTATCCGGCTGCCTGTTTCCCTGGCGGCTGTTTGCGACTGCTTTACAACTTTTTCTTCGGGAGCGTATCCTTTAGGTGTAGCCACGGAGATGTTCATCCCGGTTTTAGCCGCGGCAAAAAGCAGAGAATTACAAACATTATTGCCGTCACCGACATAAGCTAACGTGACTTTCTTTATATCTTTCAGCTTTTCTTTAATCGTAAAAATATCAGCTAATGCCTGGCAGGGGTGCGAAAAATCCGATAAACCATTTATCACCGGAATAGTCGCCGCTTGCGCCATATCCAGACAGTTCTTATGCTCAAAGGTCCTTAAGACAATCCCGTCAACATAGCGGGAAATGGTTCTTGCCACATCCCCGATAGTCTCCCTGACACCCAGATTGATCTCCTGAGGGGACAAATAAAGGGAGTTGCCACCCAGCTGATACATGCCCACCTCAAAAGAAACCCGCGTCCTATTCGATGGTTTCTGAAAAATTAAAGCCAGTGTCTTTCCGGATAATGATTTAGCGAACTTCTTCTTATTTTTCTTAAGCTGTTCGGTAAGTTTAAAGATAGAATTAATATCCGCTAAACTAAAATCTCCGATTGAAAGCAAATCTTTTTTCATCTTCACTCCTACATTCTACCTACTATCTACTACCTGCCCTCTTCTAGGACGCTTTTCAATATATCTATTGCCCTATCAATCTCTTTTTTTGTTATATTCAACGCCGGCATCAGCCTTAAGACTTTTTCATGCGTGCAATTAATTAACAAACCCCGCTCTATGCACTTCTCCACAATTTGTTTTCCTTCGATACTTAACTCCACGCCAAACATCAACCCCATCCCCCTGACATCCTTAATTACCGGATAGGTAGCCTTTAAAAGATTCAACTTTTCCAAAAGGTAGGCCCCCATATTCTGGCAATTTTTAAGCAGCTTCTCCTGCTGCATTGCCTTAAACACCCCCAGGGCCGCTTTACAGATTACCGGGCCGCCGCCAAAAGTAGAGGCGTGCATGCCGGGAGTCAGAAGATCGCTAAATTCTTTTTTAGCGACAATAGCCCCGATAGGCAGGCCGCCGCCTAAAGCTTTAGCCAAAGTCATCACATCAGGAGTTATACCGTAATTTTGATAACAGAACATTTTACCTGTCCTGCCGATTCCGGTTTGCACCTCATCAATAATTAAAAGCAGCTTCTTCTCATCGCATGTCTTTCTGAGTTCAAGCACAAAATCCCGCTCGGCGATATTTACGCCACCCTCACCCTGGATGAGTTCAAGCATAACAGCAACGGTTTTATCTGTAATCGCCTGCTTAAAAGCAGGGATGTCATTAAATTTAATTTGCTTAAAACCCTCCGGCATGGGGCAAAAACCATTCTGATATTTTTTCTGGCCCGTAGCTGCCAAGGCGGCCAGGGTCCTGCCATGAAAAGCGTTCTCAAAAGTAATTATTTCGTATCTTCCATCTAAGGCGCCAAATTTTCTGGCTAATTTAATTGCCCCTTCATTAGCCTCCGCACCGGAGTTGGCGAAAAATACCTTTCCCGGGAAGCTCCAGTAAATCAACTCTTTGGCCAACTTTGCCTGAAAAGGATGGTAATAATTATTCGGTACAAAGATCAACTTGCTAACCTGATCCCGCACACCCTGCATAACTTTAGGGTGGCAATGCCCCAGGCTACCTACCCCCCAACCCGGGAATAGATCCAGATAAACTTTACCCTTTATATCCCAGAGGCGCGAGCCTTTCCCCTTAACAAAGATAAGCGGCACCTTGTTATAGGTGGGCATGATGTTTTCTTTATAAACCTGGAATATCTCTTCTACTTTCATTCATCCCCCTTCGCATAATAACTTTTTTGCAGAGATACTACTCCTAGGCCAATCTTCTGCTTCGGGGGATTTAGCTGTATATGCATTCTAAAATACTCCATTTATTAAATTGGTGCTCATTTTATAATCTCTGTCCCAATACCCTTATCAGTGAAAATTTCCAAAAGCAAAGCGTGCGGGGTGCGCGCGTCGATAATGTGCGTTTTTTTAACCCCCCCGTTTAATGCCGCGACGCAGGCATTCACCTTGGGGATCATCCCCTGCTGAATAATCTTGTTCTCAATCAATCCATTCACTTCAGCAACCGTTAAGGTAGAAATAAAAGAATTCTTATCTTCCGAATTACGCATAATCCCTTTAACATTGGTCATCAAAACAAACTTTTCCGCAGGAAGACTGGCGGCAATGCTGGCAGCTGCCTCATCCGCGTTTACATTATAAGTTTTTTTATCTTTTCCTATACCCATAGGCAGGACGACAACCACCCTGTCCTTTTTAAGTTCTTCATTCAATAACTCTTTATTAATTTCTTTAATATTACCCACCAGGCCAATATCTATCTTGGTCTTTTTCTTCTCAACCTGGATTAATTCATCAGCCTTGCCATTTAACCCAATCGCTTTTGCCCCCAGTTCGTTAATCTCTTTTACAATCATCTCATTTAATACCAGCAACTCCTCTTCAACCAATTGCAAAGTTTCTTCATCGGTAACGCGCATCCCCTCAACAAACTCCGTCTTTTTGCCTGAGGCGCGCATACGATCGCTGATATTCGGGCCGCCGCCATGCACAAGGATAGTACGCAAACCCATAAAATTCAGGAAAACAATATCCTCCAAAACTCCGTTACGAATCTTGGCGTCACCCATCATGCTTCCGCCGTATTTAATAACAATAACCTTTTTATGAAACTTTTTTATGTAAGGTAATGCTTCAATCAAAACATCCGCTTTCCTAATAGCCTCTTCCATAATTCCTCTCTAGTTATACTGCGCGTTTATTTTTATGTACTCCGGAGTAAGATCCGAAGTATAAACAGTTGCACTGGCTTTACCTTGCGATAAACTCACTGTCAGTTTTATATGTTTCTGTTTTAATGAACCTAACTTTATTTTTAACTGATCCTCTCTTATCTTAAAACCACTAGCACCTACAGCTGCCGCTACCCGGCCAAAGTTTGGGTTTTCGCCAAAAACCGCGGTCTTAAAAAGCAGGGAGTTGGCGATATTTAAAGCTATTTTTTTGGCTTCCCGGTAATTCTTTGCCTGGCAAACATCGATTCGGATAAACTTAGTCGCCCCTTCAGCATCCATGACTACCATTTTAGCTAAATCCAAACAAACAGAATCCAGCGCCTCACTAAAATCCTGTAAGCTCCTACCTTCAGAGATAATTTTATTCCCCGCAACACCATTAGTCAAAACTAAAACTGTATCATTAGTGCTCATGCAGCCGTCAACAGAGATACAATTAAAAGATTTATCTACGGCTGCGCTCAAAGCTTTATCCAAAGCCTGCTTAGTAATCAAGGCATCGGTCATAATAAAACAAAGCATAGTCGCCATATCAGGAGCAATCATCCCGGCACCTTTAGCAATCCCGCAAATGCGCACTGATTTTACGCCAATCTTTAAATTTGCGCTTACCTCTTTAGCAAAGGTATCCGTGGTCATTATCGCTTTTTCAGCCTTTTGTATACCCGAGACGGATAATCCTAAAACTAATTCCGGGATACCCTGTTTAATCCTGGCTATATCCAGTTTTTTGCCAATAATCCCTGTTGAATTTACCAATACGCTGCTCTTAGCGATTTTTAATTCCTGAGCAACAAACCCGGCAGATGATTCTGCATCTTTAATGCCAGAGTTGCCTGTAAAACAATTCGCGTTACCGCTGTTAACCAATACAGCCTGAACTTTTCCCGCGGACTTAAGGTGCTTTTTAGAAACGATAAGCGGAGCGGCGATGATACTATTAGTAGTAAATTTCGCGCTGGCGAGCGCCGGGACTTCAGAATACAATAAAGCTAAATCCAGCTTTCCGGATTTCTTTAATCCACAGGCAACACCATTTGCTTTAAAACCCGCGGGTAGAATTGCTTTTAAAACTTTTATCATAATAATCCCGTAGTCTCAGGAAATTTATACATAATATTCATATTCTGCACTGCCTGGCTGGAAGCGCCTTTTAATAAATTATCAATGGCGCTGATAACAATAATCGTCCCCCCAAAATCCTGCACCCCTATATCACAAAAATTCGTCTTTACTACATCTTTGATCCTGGGAAAAGTACCATCCGGCTTAATACGGATGAAAGGCTCGTTCTTGTAAAATTTCTTATATAAATCTGTAAGGCTTTTAACCTTAAGCTTAGCTCCGGGAGCCTTCTTAAGATAAATAGTTGAGAGTATCCCCCGCTCAATGGGTAAAAGATGCGGGACAAAAACCACCTCTACTTTTTTACCCGACACCTTTGAAAGAACCTGGTTTATCTCGGGAGAATGTTGGTGCACATTGACTTTGTAAGCCCGGAAATCCCCCTGTATCTCGGAAAATAAAAATTCCTTTTCTAACTTCTTACCCGCGCCGCTTACACCGGATTTAGCGTCAATGATTATAGAGCTTAAATCCACTAAGTTCATCGCCAGTAACGGCGCCAGCGCTAAAATCGCTGAAGTAGGATAACATCCGGGATTAGCCAAAAGCTTTGTGGTTTTAATCTTTGCCCGGTAAAGCTCAGGCAGGCCATAAACTGCATCCTTTAAACTAACCTTATCCGCATGGGTTACTTTGTAAAATTTTTCATACACCGACGGATTAATCAACCGATAATCAGCGCTTAAATCTATGACTTTTTTGCCCAAGCTTAAAAGCTTTGGCACAAATTTCATGGATACTGTATGCGGCAGGGTAAGAAAAACCAGATCGCAGTCTTTTTTAATCTTGGCCCAGTCGGGTTTTGTGCAAACAAGTTCCAACCGATGTTTAAATTTCGGGAACACGTCGGAAATAACCTGGCTGCCCTGGCCGCTTTTTCCGGAGTTAAACAACTGCGTAATCCTGACATTGGGATGGTTGAGCAAAAGCTCGATGAGTACCTCCCCCGTATGTCCGGTTGCTCCGATTATACCAACGTTAATTACCACTTAATTCTCCTATTTTATACATGGCTCACGACTCATATAATGTGTAGAAATTTTTACACATTCGTCGGGATTTCGCCAAATAAAAACTTACGGTGCTCAATTTCGTATATTTAATTATAATAGAATAAAATCCACCTTCCGTCAAGGATTTTTCTCGTCGGAACCAAGAATCAGGTGTAACGGGCGCCGAACCTTGTCTCTCGCGTATTACCCCTCGGGGTCCTGCCGCTGAAGTCTCCCCATTCCTGCGGGCATGTTTGTCCTCGGAATGGGGATGCCCCTCTTCAGCGTCACCCCTCGGCAGGTAACGCGAAAAAATCAAAGTCATCCACTACAAAATTGCCGGAGGCATTTTAACTTAATGATTAGCGGGTGGCGAGTCTTGGACTTGAGCAGCATCTCAAGAATTCGAGCGGGCAAGGTTGCCCGTAATAAAAGCCTAGGCAGAGCGAGAATTCTTGCCGAAGCGAAGCCCCGCGTCACAAAAGTGGTGCGGGACGAGCGGTGCTGCGAGAGACAAGACTCGACAAACCCGCATAAGTATGGTTAAAAACAAAAAATCCCGCTTTCCAGCGGGATCGTTTGCGAAAATTGTTTTTGATAAGAGGTATATTCTTTTTACCTCTTTGTCCACTGGAAGCGCTTACGCGCACCCTTTTGACCGTACTTCTTGCGCTCCTTCATACGCGGATCACGCGTTAAATATCCGTTTTTACGAAATATATCTTTAAAGTTAGAATCCGCGATTAAAAGTGCCCTGGCAATACCTAAGCGCAAGGCGCCGGCCTGGCCGGTTAACCCGCCGCCGGTAAGCCTGGCCGCGACATTAAATTTGGCTGAACTTTCCGTAACCACTAACGGCTGCTTAGCGATAATGCGGTCGGTTTCACGCAAAAAATATTTCTCAAAAGGACGGCCATTAATTATAATCTCTCCCGTACCGGATTCCATACGCACCCTGGCGGTTGATTCTTTGCGCCTGCCCAATGCTATATATTTAGTTGAAGTTGACTCAGTCATTTATTCTTAAACCTCCAAAACAATCGGTTTTGCCCCTGTCAATCCATGCTTCTCATCTCTATAAACCCTTAATTTCTTAATTAAATCCCTGCCTAACGGACCAATCGGAAGCATCCTTTCTACGGCTAAATGTATAACCGTGGTGGGATTTTTATCTAAGAGCTTTTCCAAAACTATCTCGCGCTGGCCTCCGGGATAGCCGGAATACCTGCTATACACCTTTTGCTTAAGCTTGCGGCCGGTAACCCTGATCTGGCTGGCATTAATTACAATTACTCCATCACCGGTATCAATGTGGGGAGTAAAAATCGGCTTATGTTTACCTCTTAAGATAGAGGCAACCTTAGCCGCCAGCCTACCAAGGATCTTTCCTTTGGCATCGACAATGTACCACTTTCTTTTAATATCTTCTGGTCTTGCTGTATAGGTCCTTTTCATAGAAAGATAATTGTAACAGATTAATAGATAAAGTCAAATATTTTTTTATAATATTATATTCTATTAGCAATCTTGATACTATTCACAATACTCTCGGTTTCAGCTTCGGTATTAGCAAAATTATTCGCATCATCCGAAATCATGATCCGCACAACGTTATCCCCTACAACAAGGGCATAAGTAGCGGTTCTTAAAATAAAGGAATCCTTTGTTTTAGGTATCTCGGTGACCATCTTCACTACCTTTAAACCATTAATATTAATTTCACGTGTATCTTCTACAACTGTCGCGGGTTCAGTCTGGCGATAACGGAATAACAGGCCATCGGCAAAATCTTTAGCGCTGGTAATACCTGCCGGTAATGGGCCGTTCTTAAACATTATATAAGGCAGATTATTACCAGACTTACTCCAAACAACCTGATTTTTATTAATCGAATCCGGCAAAGGTTGCTTTTTCCATGCTCCGGTAATGGTCAGGGTAACTCCCGTAGTTGGATCGGTATATTGATTAGCTGATTCTATTTGCGCCGGCTTCTTGAGAACAACACTTTCGGCAAATAAGATCGCCGAAGAAAGAAAAACTAACAGAGCCGTGATTAAACAAATAACTCTTTTCATTAGCGTCCTCTTTGTTTAAATAGGGACAGCGACCATTATTCTTTTCTATGCGGCCAAGAATAATGGTCGCTGTCCCTATTTAAATTTTACCTTCATTAAACACAATCCTTTTGCCGGAAGAGCCGGGCCTGCAAGTTTACGGTTGCGCGATTCTAAAATCCTAGCCATACTGCCCTTGGGGAATCTCCCCCTGCCAATCTCTAATAATGTGCCGCAAATGTTTCTTACCATATTATACAAGAACCTGTCCGCTTCGATATCAATATGCAACAGGTTTTTATCCCTGGTTATCCTAATATGCTTTATAACACAGATTGAATCCCTCTGCCTTAGCTCAGCAGCCTGAAAAGATTTAAAGTTATGCCTGCCCAAGAGCGGCTTAGCTTCTCTGCGCATTAATCCTATATCTAAATGATGATGGAAGAAATACACCCGCGAAGCCAACAAAGGTGATGAATATTTACGGTTTAAGATGGTATAACGGTAAACCTTGGATTTAGCGCAAAAACGGCTGTTAAAATCCGGGCCTACTTTACTTATCCGGGTTACCTTGATATCCTCAGGCAGCAGGCAGTTCAATGCCCAGCGCAGCCTGGTTAAAGGCATACGAGTCGAACTTTTAAAATTAGCGACCTGGGAAAGAGCGTGCACACCTGAATCTGTGCGTCCGGCAACAATAAGTTTGATGTCTTCCTGCAGGACTTTTTTAAGCACCTGCTCTAAAGCATATTGAATTGTCTTTTTAGGCTGGTAATGCGCGCTGGCTTTTGTTTTATTTTGCACCTGCCAACCATGGTAGGCCGTGCCGTCGTATTCTATTTCGAGCTTGAAATCAAACATTCAGCTATCTGTACGGCATTAGTGGCAGCACCCTTGCGCAGGTTATCCGCGACAACCCATAACCATAAGCCTTTTTTGTTAAAGGCATCCTGGCGGATACGGCCGACAAAAGTCTCATCCCGGCCTTCTGCATCCTTAGGCATAGGGTAAAGATTATTCTTCGGCTCATCAATAACAATTATACCTGCGCTTTTAGCGAGAATCTTTCTTGCCTCATCCGGAGTAACCGCTTTTTCAGTCTCGATATAAATTGATTCTGAATGCCCTGTTCTTACCGGTATTCGGACTGTGGTAGCCGAAATCTTGATCTTCGGGGCATGCATAATCTTGTGAGTTTCATTAACCAACTTCCACTCTTCATTGGTATAATCACCCTCCACAAAACTGCCGATATGCGGGAAACAATTATAAGCCAATTGCTGCGGCATGGCTTTATTAACGACATTAGCCTGCACGCTATTAAAACCGGCTTGAGCGATTTGAGCATTCTCTGCGTTTAATTGCTCTACCGCGGCTTTACCCGCGCCGCTAGATGCCTGTAAAGTAGTAACAATAATCTTTTTAATGTGAAATTTTTTATGTATAGGGTTAAGCGCTACAACCATCTGGATAGTAGAACAATTAGGATTAGCGATAATACCTTTATGCTTTTTTACATCAGCGGCATTCACCTCCGGAACCACTAACGGCACCTTGGGATCCATACGAAAATCCGCTCCGTTATCGATAACCACCGCTCCTCTTTTAACCGCTTCAGCGGCATAAGTTACCGCGGCACCTTTTTCGCCTTCGGTTCCGGCAAATAAAGCGATATCAATACCATTAAAACCATCCGGCGTGATCTGCTCAACGGGATAAGTCTGGCATTCAACATTAATATTCCGTGCGGAGCGCGCAAAAACCTTTAGTTGATTAACCGGAAAGTTACGCTGCTTTAAAACCCGCAGCATCTCAATACCCACTACCCCTACACCCACAACCGCTACATTATATTTCTTCATCTTATTTCCCTTTGCTTAAGACGCTTATTTCGGATAATGGTCGCTGTCCCTATTTATAAGTTCTTCAATACCAAGTCGCCAACTTGGGTAGTAGAATAACCCATTTTACCGGCGGCCAGAGATTTTAAATCCTTATTTACAATTTTAATCACCGCCTGCTCAATAGCTTTGGCAGCTTCCGCCTCCCCCAGATTATCAAGCATCATACTAACAGCGCAAATCGCCGCCAGCGGATTAATCACATTTTTACCGGTATATTTTGGAGCACTTCCTCCGATAGGCTCAAACATGGATACGCCTTGCGGATTTATATTTCCTCCGGCGGCAATACCCATACCGCCCTGGATCATCGCTCCTAAATCCGTAATAATATCGCCGAATAAATTGTCTGTAACAATTACATCAAACCATTCCGGATTCTTCACAAACCACATGGTCGTGGCGTCAACATGCGCGTAATCGGTAGTTACATCCGGATACTCGAGAGCGACTTCATTAAATGTACGCTGCCAAAGATCCCAGGCAAAGGTTAAAACATTGGTCTTGCCGCAAAGGGTCAGCTTCTTCTTTTTATTACGCTTGCGGCTGCACTCAAAGGCATAGCGAATACAACGCTCCACACCCTTTCGCGTATTATAAGAAATTTGGATCGCCACCTCTTCCTTGGTCCCTTTATCTTTAAACTCCCCCATACCTTTATATAGGCCCTCGGAGTTCTCACGTACAACCACAAAATCAATATCCTCCGGTTTTTTATCTTTTAAGGGGCAATACGCGGAGTTATAAAGTTTAACCGGACGCAAGTTAATATACTGATCCAGCGCAAACCTCAGCTTAAGCAATACCCCCGTCTCGATAATCCCGGGTTTTACATCAGGATCACCCACCGCGCCAAGATATATCGCGTTATATTTCTTTAATTCCGCGATATCGCTATCATCCACAAGCTTGCCGGTTTTTAAATATCTTTTACCGCTGAAATCAAAGGACTTGGTTTCATATTTAAAGCCGAACTTCTTACCGGATTTTTCTAAAACCTTCAGGCCTTCATTAACTACCTCCGGGCCGGTACCATCCCCCGGGATAACCGCTATCTTATACATATTTTCCTCTTTCTTATTCACACTCTTCAATAAATTTAATATAATCCTTATTAACAAAGAATACTTTTTTCTTGCAGCAAAAACCTAAAAATGTCCATGGCCCCCTAACCTTAGCTTCGGTAACCACCAGAAAATCATCTTTATGATTATTCAAAAAATCATTCAACCGCATCCCCTGGTCAACATGCATAAAACCTTTTAGCGAATACCCTTCAGTGGAAATAATATAAACTTTAAGCCTCTGCTTATCGGTATTAATCATTTCCGTCCCTCTCTTAATCTTATCCAATTCATTAAGCCGCCCTGCCTTACCAACTCCTGAAGGAACTCCGGAAAAGCCTGAGTTTTATATAGCTTATTCTGTGTTATATTATTAATCGCGCCGGTTGCTAAATCAATCTCAATAATATCCCCGTCATTAATTTTATCCACATCCGCTGACTCTAAAAAAGGCAAACCGATATTTATGGCATTTCTAAAGAATATGGCGGCAAAACTCTTGGCGATCACCGCGGAAACCCCACAGCCCTTAATCGCCAAAGGAGCATGTTCCCGGCTTGAGCCACAGCCAAAGTTATTGCCGGCGACAATTATATCCCCCGGGCTAACCGCCTGGGAAAAATCCGGCTTTATGGTTTCCATGCAATGCTTACCTAATTCTTTAGCATCGGTAGAAACCAAATATTTAGCCGCGATAATATCATCGGTATTTATATCGTCACTGAATTTATGGACTTTGCCTTTAATAATCATAGTTTGATGACTACCCTATTTTACCAGGATGCGTGATTCTACCGGTTATTGCGCTAGCCGCGGCTACTGCCGGGTTAGAAAGATAGACAAATGATTTAGGGCTACCCATTCTTCCCAGGAAATTCCGGTTAGTCGTGGCGATTGCTACCTCGCCATCAGCCAAAATCCCCATGTGCCCGCCTAAACACGGCCCGCAAGTCGGAGTTGAGAATACGCCGCCGGCCCTGACAAAAATCTCCGCCAGCCCCTCTTGTACCGCTTGCAAATAAATCTTCTGGGTTGCCGGGAAAATAATTAATTTAACCCCCTTAGCTACCTTTCTACCTTTAAGTAAAGCAGCTGCGATACGCAAATCTGAAATCCTGCCATTGGTACAGGAACCAATAACCGACTGATCGATTTTTATGTTTTTCAGGCTGCTGACGGGTTTAGTATTACTCGGCAGATGCGGACAGCTAACCTGCGGCTCAAGTTTGGTGACATCCCATTCATATACCTTCTCATAATGCGCATCCGCGTCAGAATGATAAAATTTAGGTTTACGTTTAAAACCCGCTACATATTTCTTAGTATTTTCATCAGGCTCAATTAAACCTGCCCTGGCTCCGGCTTCAATAGCCATATTACACATAGAGAACCTGTCATCCATACCTAATTTACGGATTACCGGGCCGCAAAACTCCATTACCTTATATAGGGCCCCATCTACGCCAATCTGGCCTATGGTATAAAGAATAAGATCTTTGCCTCCCACCCATTTATTTAATTTACCTTTATATATAAATTTTATGGATGCCGGAACTTTTAACCAGCATTTACCATCAATATAAGCGCGGGCTAAATCTGTTGAACCCATGCCTGTGGCATAAGCGCCCAGAGCGCCATAAGTGCAAGTATGTGAATCGGCGCCGATAATCAGGTCTCCGGGCATGACAATACCCTTTTCAGGAAGCAACGCATGCTCGATCCCCATACGCCCGATCTCAAAATAATTTTTTATTCCCTGCTCTTTGGCAAAATCAGCCAGAATCTTACATTGGTTGGCGCTTTTTAAATCTTTAGCCGGAGCAAAGTGATCCGGAACCAATACAATTTTGCTTTTGCTAAAAACTTTCTTAAAACCGGACTTTTTAAACTCTGAGATAGCTAAGGGCGCAGTAATATCATTAGCCAAAGCAACATCAACCTTAGCCTGGATAAACTCACCGGGCTTAATTGATTTCTGGCCGGAATGTTTTAATAAGATTTTTTCTGCGATAGTATAAGGCATTTTCGAAATCAAGGGGACGTTTCTATTTTTTAAACTTTAAACTTCTTTACGATTAGAGAGGCGTTGTGCCCGCCGAATCCCAAAGAATTAGACATGCAGACTGTAACATTAACTTTGCGCGCTATATTAGGCACGTAATCCAGGTCGCAATCCGGATCAGGATATTCGTAGTTGATAGTGGGAGGAACAACTCCGTCTTTAATCGCTAAACAACAAGCCACAAATTCCACCCCGCCTGCCGCACCCAAAAGATGCCCGGTTACAGACTTAGTGGAAGAAACCATTACCTTTTTGCTATATGCGCCAAACGCCTTCTTCATAGACAAAGTCTCGATCTTATCATTTAGTTTAGTTGATGTTCCATGAGCATTTATATAAGTAATATCCTCAGGTTTCATTCCCGCGTCTTTTAACGCCGCGGACATTGCCTGGGCAGCCCCGGCTCCATCAGGATCAGGAGCGGTTATATGAAAAGCGTCACAGCTCATGCCAAAGCCGACAATTTCAGCGAGAATATTGGCATTTCTTTTCTGCGCGTGCTCTAAACTCTCTAAAACAACCAAACCGCATCCTTCAGCCATTACAAAACCATCACGTTGGAGGTCAAACGGCCGGCTGGCTCTTTTGGGATCATCATTTCTGGTAGAAAGCGCCCTTAAGGCGCAAAAACCACCCACTGCGGTAGGCACAATACAGCTTTCCGTACCTCCGGTAAGCATTACATCAGCGTCTCCATAAAGGATCATCCTGTATGCCTCTCCTATAGCATGCGAACCCGAGGCACAGGCAGTAGCCACGCAGGAATTCGGACCTTTTAACCCATGAATAATAGCAACCATACCGCTTGCCTCATTCACGATAAGCATAGGGATAAGAAAAGGCGATAGCCTGGAAGGCCCTTTATTCAGTAAGACCTTATGCTCTTCTTCAATAGTATGCAGGCTGCCGATACCTGAACCAATAACTACCCCCATACGGCTTCCGCCTTCTTTTCTCGCGTCTAAACCGGAGGATTCCATTGCCTGCTTGGCAGCGGCTATGGCAAACTGCACAAATTTCGCCGTTCTTTTAGTATCCTTAAGTGAAATTCCATAATGGGTGGGGTCAAAATTCTTTACCTCCGCCGAAATCCGGGAATCAAAAGCGGTTGCGTCAAAGCTGGTAGTAGGCCCAACACCGCTTTTGCCGTCTTTCAAAGACTGCCAAAAGCTGGAGACATCATTGCCTACCGGAGAAATTACCCCTAAACCCGTAATTACTACTCTTTTTTTCATATTTAATGAAGCCATAACTTACGGAACGATAGTGAACGTAAGTTATTGGCCGAATTAATACTTTGCCTGAAAGGCAAAGTATCTTTCCCTTATTCCTTTAATTAAACTTTACCCCGCGAAACTAAAATGCGGGGTAAATTGTTTATCTTGTGTTATCTAATTATTATTTGGCGCTTTTTTCATCAATATACTTGATGGCGTCGCCAACAGTGGTGATCTTTTCCGCGTCCTCATCAGGAATTTCAATTCCGAACTCTTCCTCTAAAGCCATAACCAGCTCTACAGTATCAAGTGAATCGGCACCCAGGTCATCAACAAATGATGCCTCAGGGGTTACCTCTTCGGGTTTTACGCCTAACTGTTCTGCTATGATAGATTTTACTTTCTCTTGTACTGCCATTCTTTTTTCCTCCTTGTGTAGAAACACACACCCGCGCAATTTGCGCTACTTAGCGCACACCAACGCAATTCCTTATTAGCATTGGGTGCCATTGGCGCGGGGTGTCATATAATTTACGCCATGACCATGCCGCCATCAATCGTAATTACCTGACCGGTTATGTAGCTTGATTCTTCAGATGCCAGGAACAAACAGGTATTGGCTACATCCTGAGGAGTGCCAAGTTTAGCTAAAGGTATTGCCTCCAGCATCTTCTTTTTTATATCCTCAGGTAGCCTGGCGGTCATCTCTGTTTGAATAAATCCGGGAGCGACAGCGTTAGCATTAACATTACGACTGGCCAACTCCTTAGCTACTGTTTTTGTAAGAGCGATTATTCCCGCTTTTGAAGCGGCGTAATTTGCCTGTCCCGGGTTTCCAATTAAACCGATTATGGAAGCGATACTGATGATACGTCCGCTTCTCTGCTTTATCATCGGCCTGGACACAGCCTTGATGCAGTTAAATGTCCCCTTAAGGTTAACATTAATCACCGCATCCCAATCCGCCTGAGACATTCTAAGCAAAAGATTGTCTTTGGTAATCCCAGCGTTGTTAACTAATATATCAACCTTTCCCATTTTGTCAAGAATTTTATTTACCCCTTCTTCTACCTTCTCATAGTTAGTCACATCCATCTCTAAAGCCAGCGCTTTACGGCCTAAAGCCTCAATTTCAAGAGCGGTTTTCTGGGCTATCTCCAAGTTAACGTCAGCCACAATAATGTCCGCGCCCTCCCTGGCGAAGGTCAGGGCGATTGCCTGGCCTATTCCTCTTGCTCCACCAGTTATTAACGCCACCTTATCTTTTAATCTCATAATATCCTCCCTAATGAATTCTTTAAGGGTAGGTAGTATTTAGTAGGTAGTATTTAGGAAAACCTACCTGCTAACTACTATCTACTAACTACCCTCTATATCGGATTTCTTTTCTATATTTATGACCTGCGCGTTACTGTCAATACGTCGCATCAGGCCCTTTAAAACTTTTCCCGGGCCAAATTCGATGAAATTCGTCACTCCATTAGAGAGCATGAATTTCATCGATTCTTCCCATCTTACCGAACCTCTTATCTGATTAACCAGGTTCTCGATTATCTGACCAACTTTATATTGCGGCTGAGCGGTATAATTACTGATCACAGGCACCTGGGGTTCGGAGATCGATATATTATCCAAAACAAGCTTTAATTCTACCGAAGCCTCAAACATTAAGGAAGAATGAAATCCTCCGCTAACATCAAGAGGAATAACTCTTTTGGCGCCTGCCTGAGCGCACAGCTCCATGGCCTGATTAACCGCTTCCACTTTGCCGGTAATCACTACCTGACCCGGACAATTTAAATTAGCGATCTCAGCTCCACTTTTAAAACAAATCTCCTTTAGTTTTTCTAAAGGTAACTCCAAAACTGCGGCCATTTTTCCGGGGTGTTTTTTGGAGGCCTCCTCCATTAGCTGGCCTCTCTTATGTATTAAACGAATGCCGTTATCAAAAGTTAAGCTGCCGGCGGCAATTAAAGCGGAGTATTCACCTAAACTTAGGCCTGCGACAAAAGAAGGAACAAGATTTGATTTGGTTTTGAAAACCTCAAAAGCCGCAATACTTGTTGTAACAATTGCCGGCTGAGAAACATCAGTTGCTTTAAGCTTATCTTCGGGGCCGTTAAAACAAATTTTCTTTAATTCAAAACCTAAGATTTCTTCGGCCCGATCAAAAACCTTACGCGCCTCGGGGAAGGTATCATATAAATCTTTTCCCATGCCTACATATTGACTGCCCTGGCCGGCGAAAAGATAACCTACCACTCAATAACACAGGCGCCCCAAACTAAGCCTGCTCCGAAGGCATCCAGAAGAATGATGTCCCCTTTTTTAACCTTACCCTCCTGCACCGCTTCACAAAGCGCGGTAACTGTGGAGGCGCTGGACATATTCCCGCATCTTTCTATATTCAGATAAACCCGATTCTCAGGAATACCTAATTTTTTGGCTACAGCCATAATGATACGCGCGTTTGCCTGATGCGGAATAATCAGGTCCACATCAGCAAAGGTCATACCTGCTTGCTCCAAAACAACCTCCGCGGCTTTAGTCATAGTGTTAACCGCGATCTTAAATAATTCATTACCCTGCATTTTTATATAATGCTGGCGGCTGCTTACGGTTTCAGCTGTTGCCGGGTTAGATGAACCTCCGGCAGGCATATTTAATATACCTGTCTTTGAGCCATCGCAGCCCAGATAGGTAGAGATAATCCCCCTGCCATTTTTCACTTCCGACAAAACTACCGCTCCGGCGCCGTCACCAAACAAAACACAGGTATTGCGGTCCTGCCAATCCGTAACAGAAGATAAAACCTCAACCCCGATGACCAGGGCATTTTTATAAGTTGAGGAAACGATAAACTGCTGGGCCACAGAAAGAGCGTACACAAAACCCGCGCAGGCAGCGGAGATATCGAAACTGGCGGCGCGTTTGGCGCCGAGTTTATTTTGCAGGATAGAGGCTACCGAAGGAAAAGGCATATCTCCGGTAATTGTCGCAACCACTATTAAATCTAAATCTTCGGGATTAAGTTTGGCGTTTTTTAATGCCTGCTCGGCGGCCTTGAAAGCTAAGTCCGACGCGGCCTGGCCTTTTGCCGCCAGATGCCTTTCCTTTATTCCAGTGCGGGTAGTAATCCACTCATCAGAAGTATCGACCATTTTTTCAAGATCAGCATTAGTCAATATCTTCTCAGGCAAATATTCGCCCACCCCGATAATCCCTACTTTTTTCACAAAAACCTTTCTATCTTAAAGCTTCAAGAATTTTCGCGTTAACCTGGCGTTCTATCTCTTCTTTGGCAACCCGGATGGCATTCTTAATCGCCCTCTTATTGGAACGGCCATGGCCGATAATCACTACACCGTTAACTCCCAATAAAAGTGCCCCGCCGTATTCGGCATAATCAATTTCTTTTTTAAAACGTTTAAAACTAGGCATCATAAAGATCAAGCCGATCTTACCCCAGATAGTACTCAAAAGATGCCGCTTCAGGAATGTCTGCATTGCTTCGGCGGCGCTCTCGGAAACCTTTAAAGCGACATTACCCACAAAACCATCACAGATAATAATGTCACACTTGCCGGTAAAAAGATCCCTACCTTCTACATTACCGATAAAATTGACCTTACTCTTTCCCAGAAGCTCATAAGCTTCCCGGATAAATTCCGTGCCTTTTTTCTCTTCTTCACCGATATTCAATAAACCTACAGTAGGATTCGGTTTGTTTAATATATTCTTACAGTAGGCATCAGCCATAATCCCGTATTGCAACAATTGAGTAGGCTTAGGGTCAATGTTAGCGCCGACATCAATAATCAAGGAGTTGCCTTTTAAGGTAGGGGTAACAATACCAATACCCGGACGCTCAATGCCAGGAAGAAGCCCTAACCCTAAGGTCCCGGCGCAAACCACCGCTCCGGTATTGCCTGCGCTAAAAAAAGCGTCAGCCTTACCTTCTTTTACCAGGTTAACGCCAATAACAATAGAAGAATTTCTCTTTCTTCTAATACTGGTAGCGGCGGATTCACACATCTCGATTACCTCAGAGGCGTGCTGCACAGTGATCCTGTTTCCGGTATATTTAGATTTTTTTAAAAGGGCTTCAATCTTTGGCTGGTCACCTACAAGAATCACATCCACATCATATTCTTTTACCGCCAGCAGGCTGCCCGCAATAACTACATCAGGAGCATGATCGCCGCCCATAGCATCAACAACTATCTTCATTCTTTAACTCCTACTATTAAGCACATTTTTTGTTGTTTTGTTGCCAACACTACATTAAAAACTATAAGGTGCTTACTTTTTTTTCTTCTTCTCTTTCACTTTGATTTCCACGACCTGGCGGCCATCATAAAAACCGCAGATCAGGCAAACGCGATGAGAAATTTTTAGCTGTTTGCATTGTGGACAAGGAACTAAATTAGTTTTTTTGATCTTCCAGTGCGTACGACGCTTTCGGCCGCGTTGTGCTGAATGTTTCCTCTTAGGTAGAGCCACAGTTACATCCTCCTTCGTTTTTGTTTTTACCGCATTTTTGGCAAAGTCCCTCGCAATTTTCTTTACATAGGGGCTTTATTGGATATTCTAATATCACTTCTTCCCTGATATCAGGGCCTAAATCAATAAAGGTGGCGCTGCTATCAAGCGGATAACTCAGCTGCGCATCCTTATTAAACTCCCACTCAAACTCCTCAAGGCAGCGAGAACAAGAAGCTGCAAGCACCGCTCGCATATTCAATTTTACGATTAAAGCGCTGATAACCCGCGACACTTGCGCCTTGATCTTTAAATTGGAATGAAACTTTATCAGTTCGGTCTCAAGATCAAGCTCCGCGGGCTTAATCTCTTCTTCCAATAACAGGCCCTCCGCGGGAACCTGGTTAATGGATATCTTCACTTTTTTCTACGTAATTTTTTCTCTAAGGCCTTAGCCACAAAATCCGGCACAAAACTTGAAAGGTCCGCCCCTAGAGTAGCCCCTTCTTTAATCAACCTTGCCGATAAATAGCTGTAAGATTCATGCGGCATAAGAAAAATCGTTTCAATATCACTGGATAGCTTACGATTAGTCAAAGCCATCTGAAATTCATACTCAAAATCTGAAAGCATGCGCACTCCGCGCACCAGAACCTTGGCCTTCATTTTATGGGCAAAATCCACCAGCAGGCCGTCAAAATGCGTAACGCTTACTCCGTCCAAGCCGACGGTAGCTTTCTTAAGCATATCCATTCTTTCGGCAACGCTAAACACCGGTTTCTTATGCGGATTATGCGCCACCGCCACGATTACATCATGAAAAATCTCATGCGCGCGGCAGATTAAATCTATATGCCCGTTAGTTACCGGATCAAATGTCCCTGGATATAATGCAACCTGGCACATAATTATTCTTTCTTCCTGAAAATAGAAAGCCAGGTATCTCCGTACTTGGCTTCTTTAATCAGGCTAAATTTTAGGCTGGATTCAGGCAGCGGTTCAGCCTTAGGATGCTGCGCGATTATCAAACCATTGGGCGCTAATATATCATAACCCTCCAGGGTATGCAAGATTTTTTTTGCCATTCCCTCATGATACGGCGGGTCAAGAAAGATAAGATCAAAAACCTTTTTATCCTGGGCTAAAAGTTTAATCGCCTTCTCCGCGTCCAGGTAATACAGGTTGCAGTTAGGGGCATTAAGCAGGGCAATATTCTTCTTTATTGCCTGGACCGAATCATGGTTGCATTCAACCATAGTCAGTTCGCTGACGCCGCGGGAAAGCGCCTCAAACCCCACTGCCCCGGAACCAGCGTAAAGCTCGAGAAAGGTCAGCCCCTCCACATCCCCTAATATATCAAAGACCGCCTTACGCACCTTGGCCTGGGTAGGACGGATACTTCGGGGCATATGTAATTTACGATTATGATATTTTCCTGTAGTTATACGCATATTAACCTACCAACATTAATTTCTCATACTCCGGGAATCTTTGAATAAGTTTTTCTTTTAATAACTGATGCGGCCGCTCCTCTAAACGGGGATCGAGGCTTAGTAATTTAATCGCTTCATCCCGGGCTGACTTAAGCAGCTGCATCTGGGTAAGCGGGTTGGCGATCTTTAACTCCGCCAGTCCATGCTGCCGGTTGCCGAAAAACTCACCCGGGCCCCTGATCCTTAAATCTTCCTCCGAAATATGAAATCCGTCATTCGAAGCAACCATCGCCTGTATTCTTTGTTTTGACTCTTCAGTCTGCGCGTCAGAGATAAGAATACAAAATGACTGCAAGCTGCCCCTGCCGATTCTTCCGCGTAACTGGTGCAGCTGGCTTAAACCAAAACGTTCGGCGTGCGCAACAATCATACAAGTTGCGTTAGGAATGTCAATACCTACTTCTAAAATAGTGGTTGAGACCAAAAGATCCAGCTCTTTATTCCTGAACTTAAGCATAACCTCCTGCTGCTCTTTTGTCTTTAGTTTCCCATGCACCAGGCCAAGCCGATAATCTTTAAATTCACCTTCTTTTAACTCCGTGAACATCTTTTTCGCTCCGGCAATGTCTAACGCATAAGACTCCTCAATCACCGGATAAATTATATAAGCCTGACGGCCATAACTCAGCTCCTCTTTGGCAAGCGCAAAACCTTTTTCTTTGCTCTGCTGGCTAAAATGTAATGTCTTTACAGGGAGGCGTCCGGCGGGCATCTCATTAATTACCGAGATATCCAGGTCGCCATAAAGGGTAATCGCCAGGGTGCGCGGGATAGGAGTTGCGGTCATGATCAATACATCCGGGTTGTTGCCTTTCTTAGGCAAAAGCGCCCTTTGCCCCACGCCGAATTTATGCTGCTCATCGATTACGATAAAACTCAAAGCCTTAAATTTTAAATCCTCCTGTAAAAGGGCATGCGTGCCGATAATCAAATCGATCTTGCCCTCTTTAACCTCCTGGTATATTTTTTCCTTTTCTTTATCCTGTCCGGTTAATAAACCCACGCGCAGCTTGCGGCCATTAAAGGATAATCCCGCTAACTGAGAGGCTATTTTCGTAAAGTGTTGACGGGCAAGTATCTCTGTCGGCGCCATAAAAGCTGCCTGATACCCGCTTTGGATGGCAATCAAACAAGCCAGGGTAGCCACCACGGTCTTGCCTGAACCTACATCTCCCTGCAAAAGCCGCTGCATCGCTTGGCTAGATCCCATATCCGCCTTTATCTCCTCCAGGACTTTTTGCTGGCTAGAGGTTAATTTAAAAGGTAGCGCGGAAATAAAATCCTCAACCAGCTTGCCATTAACAGTATGTTTTATGCCTTTCTTTTCTTTACGCCTCAGTTTTCTTAACACCAGGGGAAGTTGGAAAATAAAAAACTCCTCGAAACTTAAACGCATGAGCGCCTGTTTCTGCAAAACTAAATCAGGCGGGAAATGAATATTGATCAGGCTCTGCGCTAAATTAAGCAATTTGTTGCGGCTACGTAAATCAAAGGGCAGATAATCCTTAAGCTTGGGCATAAATTCATCCAGGGCATTCTTGATCAGCCGACGCATGCTACGCTGACTGGCCCCCTGCGGCAAGGTATAAATCGGAACAATGCGGCCAATGTTTAATGAATCATCATCTTCGCCGTCAAGAAGTTCATACTCCGGGTTATTCATCTGCATCTTGCCGTTATACATCTCCACCTTACCGAAAAGGATTAAAGAGGTATCCGGCTTAAGATACTCCTTTAAGTACGGCTGATTAAACCAAACACAGTTGATTTTACCCGTATCATCCACCAGCACCGCCTCAGTTATGCTAAAGGAGCGCCTGCGCCAAGAGTTGCGCTGCCCTCCGGCTAAGACTTTAGTTTTTATAGTATAAACCTCCCCCTCCTTAAGCTGGGAAATATGGGAGAAGTTTGTGCGGTCCTCATAGCGGCGGGGAAAATAATACAACAACTCCTCAATAGTGTTTATTCCCCTGGCAGAGAAGCTTTTTGCCCGCTTGGGCCCGATACCTTTAAGATATTGAATAGATGTGCTTTGCGGCATGGTTTTATTATACTATAAAAACACCAAAAACCCCTTCAATAATATTTTTCAGGGGGCCTTGTAATTTGGCAATTTATATGGCATACTTATATTGCAGTTGAGAGTAGCACGGAAACAAGGAGGATAGTAACGATAGCGAAAGCTATTAGGCCTATCACCTACAAGAAACCCCGGAGAAACATCCCCGGGGATTTTTGTTAGTGAGGGCACAATTTACGGAATGAGCGCAGCGAATGAACGTAAATTGTTTGCCCGAACTAATCCTTGCGGCTGCAAACAAATTCCAAATAATTTGCGAGCGGTTAGACGCAAGGATCTTTCCATATAACGCGTTTAGATGCGGGTATATTGATTACATTAAGGGGATGTTCCTCCAAAGCGCTTAGACGCAAGGATCTTTGTATATTTTTAAGCCATCGGGACAGCGAACCTTCGCAACATTTGTCAAATGTTCGCTGTCTCAATTTTAACCTATTTTAATGAGAATATCTTCTACGTCTCTCTTTGAGGTTCCAAGCTAGAATCTCAAAACTTGAGATAGCAAAATACGACCTCAAGTTTGAAACCGCCTCCTTAGTACGCTGAATAAAAATATAACAATTGTGACATACTTATAATCTTATTTCTTTAGCCTAAAACCTGTAATTACTCTGATATTTCTTGGCTGTTGGAGAAGTTGCTGTATAGCTTTAAAGATTTCTATAATCTTGCTATCATGATTTGAGTATTTAACTTCTAAAGCCTGTAATCTCAGCAACAAATCCTTGTGGATATATATAATCTCCCGCAATTTTACAAAGGTCTTTATAATCACGATACTAATCTTAACCGCTCTTTCACTATTAAGAACACTTGCTAACATGGCGACTCCGTGCTCGGTAAAAACATAAGGCAGTGAAGTTGAATGTTTCATAGTCTTGAACCGGTGACAAATTGTCACCAGTTCAGTTTTTTCCTGCATATTTAAGCGAAAACAGAATTCTTCAGGAAAGCGTTGAATATTACGTTTTACCTGTCTATTAAGATATTTTGTTTCTACTCCGTAGAGACCTGCAAGATCACGATCCAACATAACCCTCTTATTATGTATCAAGAAAATCTTACGCTCAATTACTTCGTCCGGGATGACAATTTTCATTTTTTACCTCCTAATATAATTGACGTATAAAGTAATAAAATCTAACATAAAATAATCAGCCCCTGACAAAACGTCAGGGGCTGATTATGGACCGCATGAATTTGTTATATAATAATATTATTTTACGGCGAGTTACATAAACTGTCTACGCAATACGCAACTGGATAGGTGACGGACAAAAAAAATCGAAAATGTGCCCGTTTTGTCCGGAGATTTATAATTTACTACGCCCTATCTCATAAGAATAGCCTTCTCTTACATCGCCATCAGAATCACAACGTTTATACCAACTAACACTTGATCCATCACTACGCAGGTAACTTTTTGCCCGTTCTGCATAACAGAAAGAAAAGTTAACTAGCAAGATTAAACATAAAAACAGTAATATTTTTTTCATGGAGATTTCTTTTGAGAATTTTACGGGGAATGATCCGGAAAAACAAAACTCATTGTGGTTTTAGATTGGATGTTTAAGCAAGCAGGCTATTAATCCGAGGCCTTAAAGATCTCCCTAGTGTACCCCTTACGTTACGCCTTTTCTTACTTCATAGTGTTATTATAGTAACGGCAGGAATTAAATCAATTGTACTTGGGTATAACCGTAGTATTTTACTGCGCCAGAAAGGGGTCACCATAAAAACACTCTCTGTAAACATGGAGGACCGAAATTTAGAAACCGGAAAGAAGGAATCTTGCTCTGGTGACGGTATCGCCTTCTTAGCTCTTCGAACGATGATCCTTTATCAGAATTTGAATAATAAGTACGATGCCCACTCCGCCTGCGCCCATGAAGCACAAAATCGCCAAGCCAGGATACCCAAATATACGAAACGAAGTATCCACCCGCATCAATAACGCTGCGCCGATAATCAACGCCGCCAAGATCAAACCCATGGTGATTCGATTCGCGACCTTCTGGATCCCATCAATGATTACGTTCTCGTCGATCGCATCAACCGATACCTTCAGCTCATTACGAGAGATCATATCGAGGATCCGGTTGAATCGTCTCGGCAGCCGCATCAGAAGATCTTTGACCTCCAGCACGCCGCCGAGCAAATTAGTCGGCGTGAACGCTTTCCAA
>Ga0182027_10003419_pt1 | contig 25204 bp, 18 predicted proteins | sample 712E1DmetaG_FD_121300 | JGI IMG/M metagenome (GOLD analysis project Ga0182027, IMG submission 121300) | Permafrost microbial communities from Stordalen Mire, Sweden - 712E1D metaG (Illumina Assembly) | ecosystem: Environmental > Terrestrial > Soil > Wetlands > Permafrost | place: Sweden...
CGCCAGCGAAAAAGGCGGCTTGCTGCATGCTCCTGACTTGTACATGGAGAAAATCGTTGTTGGCCCCGCCTGCAAAGGCGCCGTCGATCTCGATGCGCCCGTGGCCGATAACCTTCGCGCCGTCGCCAAACGTCTCGACCGCGACGTCGAAGATCTCGTGGTCATCGTTCTCGATCGCCCCCGCCACGAAAAACTCATCGAGGAAATCCGCGCTGCCGGGGCACGCATCCGGCTTATCGGTGACGGCGACCTCTCCGCCGGCATTTCCGCCGCTGTTGTCGGCACGGGCGTGCACATGGTTATGGGCACGGGCGGCGCTCCGGAAGGTGTGCTCACGGCGGCGGCGCTTCGCTGCCTCAATGGTCAGATTCTCGCCCGCCTCGTCGTCAGCAAACCCGAGCATCACGAACGCCTCGCGCGCATGGGCGTAAAAGATCCGAAGCGCATTTACGCAACCGAAGATCTGGCTCCCGGCAAAAAGATCATCTTCGCCTGCTCCGGCGTCACCGACGGCAATCTGCTCAAGGGCGTGCGCTTCTTCGGTGAAGGCGTGCGCACTTCCTCCATGATTCTCACCCTCGATGAACGCCAGGTACGTTTCATCGAATCCGTGCATCTCGAAAAGCGCCCGGACATCAAGGTGCGTTTCAACTAAAAGCCTGCCTACCGTCACTTGGGAAAGGGTTTGCTGACTCAGGATAACCGAGGAGATGCAACCGCATGGGGCGCAACGCCTGAGCCCTCCCGCCCCCCGCTTTTTTATTGTTTGGGATCCTGCGGCACCGCCAGAAATACCTGATCGTCCACGGGCACAGTGGGCGTAAACACCGTCGCGCTCTTGCGATCCGCCAGTGCCACCTGTTTAGCCAGGCCACTCAGCGCCGGACCCACCGGCTTGTTCGAGTTCGCTGGCGTATCTCCGGGCGAGAGGGAAATGCGCGTTGTCTTCGGCGTGCAATTCGTTGCACCCAGGCAAGTATCCCGCAGGAACACCTGGCGCAAACCGCTGTTGGGTGAAGCCGCCGGGCTAGCCGGCAATTTTCCCTTGGCCGCATCTTGGCTCGGTGTCACCGCCAGAAATACGATGTAGCGCCCCGAAGAACTGATCGAAGGGAATATGCTCTCGATGCCGTTCAGCGCGCCTCCCGGATCCGTTGAGACCAGCGACGTCGCCACCTTGCAAGAAGCACTTGCTCCTGCACAGGTGTCCCGCAGATACACTTGGCGCCCCGAGGGCGCACCTTCCAGAAGATTCGTCGCCGCCGAACTGAACGCGATGTACCGCCCGTCCGCGCTGATCACCGGCGTGTGGCTGTCGGCGTTGCCCGGCGCGTTATCCGCGGCAACGGAAATCATTTTTGTGCTCGGGGTGCACCCGTTCTGCACTCCCAGGCAGGTATCCCGCAACATGATCTGTGTGGTCTCGTTTTCCTGCGCTGAGAACGCCACGTAGCGTCCATCCTGGCTCAGCGCCGGCGTTTCTTCCGCCACCGCTGCGGCCGCTGCGCCACCGGTGATCGTAAACGTCTGCGGCTCCAGGCTGGGTCCCCCGCCCAGCACCGGACAGCCCACCAGGCACACGCCACTCGGCGGGTTGATCACGTTAATCTGCGCATTGGGATCCGCATCCGCAAGCATCGTTCCCGGAATCACCGCCTGAATCTGTGTCGAAGTAATGCTGCTGACATTGATCGCCGTCTCCACCTCGCTGGTGGACACTCCGGTGAACGTCACCGTTGAAGCTCCGTTTGTGGACGTGGGCAGAAAATTGGATCCCGCAATCGTGATCTTCACCGAAGCGTTCCCACAACTGCTGCCGCAAGCCGGCGCCGTGTTCGGCGTCACCGACGTGACCACCGGTACAGGATTGGGTGTCCCGTAAACCAAAAATGCAACCGAGTTCGATAATCCATTCATGCCCGTGCCCGATTGCGGCGTATACGTATTTACGTAAGCCGTGCCGACTTTCGCAACCAAGTTGGCTGGCACGGTCGCAGTCATGGTCACGGTATCAACATAGGTGGAAACCAGCTTTTGCTCATTCCATTCCACCACGGTGTTGGTTTGGAAGCCGTTTGAACTCGAGCCAATGATTGTCAGTGTGAAGCCGGCGCTGCCGAACACGACTCCCGAGGGCGCGAGAGTCAGAATCGATGCCCCCGTGGGGTATTGTATGGAGGTGTTGTAATCGTTGCACCCGGCCTCCAAGCCCAGCGCCAATAGCACGACGCCGAATGCTCTCCAAGACTGCCTCATGGACTCTCCTCCACCCGAAGACAATTGTGTGCGCCAACTCCCTACTCATAGACGGGAAGAAAAAATATTATGGCGCGTCTGTGTGGGTTGAGATGCAAAAACAGCCACCCGCGTTGACCCGCCCCCGGGATCCAGGAAGGACGCGGTGCCGGAGCACAAATCTACCCTTTCCTATTATTACGCAGCCCGGCGCTGGAGGAAAGTCCTTCAGTGCCCCGGCAAGGCCGTGCCACTCAGCGCCGCCCGCACCAGCGATTGAATCTTCCGGCGGCAAGCCGGCTCCGCCATGTTGGGAGAGGTAGCCGCCGCACGGTAAGCTTCCAGCGCCTGTAGCTTCCTGCCGAGCTTCGCATACAGATCGCCGATCGCCAGTTGGAACAACGGATTCTGCGGATACTCCTCCACCAGCGGCCGCAGCACCTGCAGTGCCTCCTCATAGCGCTGGTCGTAGTTGTGCAGGTTAATCGCCAGATAGAATCGCGCCACCGCCGGCGTCAACTCGCCGTAAAGCATGGCCAGGTGGAGTTGGCGTATCCCTTCTTCTTTCGACCCGCCCGGTATGCCCATCATGAATCGCAGAATGCGCGCCATTGTTGAGAGTGTGTCCACGTAATAGTTGTACAACCCCAATCCCAGGTAAGCGTCCGCCAAGGATGGATCGAGCGCCAGCGCGCGCTCATAATGTTCCCGCGCACGTACTCCGACCCGCGCCGTGGCACGATTCTCCCAGCGCAGACTGTAGAGGCGCGCCTGCAGCGAATCCGCCATCGCGGCATACAAGTGCATCTCACCCGTTTCGTGCTGTTTCAATTGCGCGTCGGCAAGGACTGACGCTTTTGTCGCCAGATTCACATACGCCTGGTCGGCAGCCTGTTTCTCCCGGTGACGCGCCATCGTCATCCCATATCTGAAGTCGGCCGACGTGCACCAGATCCCCCACCACAGCGACTCCGCTTCCAATAAATATCCCAGCGGCTGGTTCACTTGCTGCTGTTACAGTTGCCGCGCCTCGGGTATCGCCAGGTCCGGGCGGCCTGAATAGATGTGGTCAAGGATGCTCGCCGTAAAGGGCGGCAGGGAAAGCCCGGCAGGGCCTGGTGGCGGAACGCCCACACAGGGGGATACAACCGTCACGAAAAGGAGTATTGCCGCAAGCCAGCGCGCCATTTGTCTGTGCGGGAGCCGCTCGGGCCTTCAGCTCTTCCGCTGCATGAGTTTAAGCTGTTCCAGAAGAGATACAAAACGAAATGGTTTCTGCAGGAATGTGGTGTCCGGTGGAATTTGTGTCTCCGGAAATCCTTCCGCGTAGCCGCACATGTAGATCACCTGAATGCCTGGATGGAATTCCGTCAATCACCGGCATCGGCGCTGCCCGCACCGCGCGCGCAAACGCTCAATCCTGAAGGACCGCTCAACATGAAGGCTGCAACCCGCGCTTATTGCTGATTGCCGCATCACCTTGCACAAACTTTGCCACACCCGTTGGGATGCAACCGCGTATTTGTTATTCTCGCAACGCACGGCGATTCCGGCAGGAAACTTGACCGCCACCACACCACAACCCGCATTGGAGCGCGGCCTCGGCCTGAAAGAGGCCGTCGCTCTCAACATGATTGAGATCGTCGGGATCGGCCCCTTCGTCGTCAGTTCGCTGGTGATCAAGGCGATGGGCGGGCCGCAAGCCTTGGTGGCCTGGCTCGCCGGCGCTCTCCTGGCCACGCTAGACGGTTTTGTTTGGTCGGAACTCGGCGCGGCCATGCCCAAGGCCGGCGGCACGTATGTCTTTCTGCGCGAAGCCTACGGGCCCGCGCGCTGGGGCCGCCTGATGTCCTTCCTTTTCGTGTGGCAGACCTTCGTGCAAGCCCCCCTTTCCGTCGCTTCCGCATCCATCGGATTTGCCCGCTACGCTAGCTACCTGCACCCATTCACCACGCTTCAGTCAAAAGCCATCTCCGGCGGTCTGGTGATTTCCCTGGTGATTCTCCTCTATCGCCGTATTCAGACCATCGGCAAAATTTCTGTCTTGCTGTGGGTAGGCGTGGTGGGCACCATGCTCTGGCTCATCGCGGGCGGTGTGCGCCACTTTGACGCCAAGCTCGCCTTCGATTTTCCGCCCGGCGCGTTTCATCTCTCCGGCGTGTGGTTCGCGGCTCTCGGCGCGGCCATGATCAACACCGTCTACAGCTACTGGGGCTACTACAACATCTGCCATCTCGGCGGCGAAATCCGCGACCCCGAGAAAAATATCCCCCGCGGCATTTTCCTCTCCATTCTGGGTATCACCGTGCTATATCTCGCCATGCAGACGAGCCTTCTCGGCGTGGTGCCCTGGCGTATCGCCCAGAACTCCCCCTTCATCGCCAGTCTCTTTGTCGAAACTCTCTACGGCAAGCGGGCCGCTCTTCTCTTCACTGGTATGGTGTTATGGATAGCCATGGCTTCCGTCTTCTCCCTTCTTCTCGGCTATTCGCGCGTGCCCTACTCCGCGGCGCTTGACGGCAACTTCTTCCCCATCTTCGCCAAAGTGCATCCGACGAAACATTTTCCTCATGTCTCGCTTCTAATCTTAGGAGCGCTGGCCTTTGCTTTCAGCATTGCGCTGAAGCTGGAAACGGCCATCGCGGGAATCCTGGCCATGCGTCTGATTGTCCAGTTTATCGGCCAAGCCGTCGGCGTCATGCTTTTGCGCCGCAGCTGGGGCTCGGACAAACTGCCATTCAAAATGTGGCTCTACCCGCTGCCTGCCGTGCTCACCATGCTCGGCTGGGGGTGGCTCTTCTGGCAGACCGGCGCGGCGTGCAAGTGGGGTTTGCTGGAAATTGTTCTCGGCATTTCCGCATTTCTCGTTTGGTCCAACGTAATGCGACAATGGCCTTTCGCCAGTTCAGCGCCCCCTGCGGAGAACTAGATGCCATCTCACATCTGGCCCCCAAGAGGGCACGGCTTTTTGCTTTGAGCGCACCGAAGGGCACACGCTGCGGAAAGACTTTAACCCGTTGTCATCCCGAACCCGCGTCTTTTGCGGGCGAGGGATCTGCTTTTCGCAAGAGGCAGCGGGACTTCACTGTTAGGAATGATTGCGTTTGCCAGGGAGGTTAATTGCGTTTCCTTAAATCATTCGTGCTCGTTCTCCTACTCGGGCTGCTCCGCGTTCCGCCCGCTGCTGCCCAGTTTCCTCCGGCACCCGGAACGGGTCCGGGTCTCCCCGAAACCATCGAAGCCATTGACAGCGCCCGCGTCACCACGCGCATCCTTTACATCACCGCGCATCCCGACGATGAAAGCGCCGCCGTCCTCACCTATCTTGCTCGCGGGCTTCACGCCGATGTGGCCTTGCTCTCCCTCACCCGCGGCGAAGGCGGTCAGAACGCTCTTGGGCCCGAACAAGCTCCCCAACTCGGCCTCATCCGCACGCAGGAATTGCTCGCCGCCACCCGCGGCTATGGCGTGAAGCTCTATTTCACCCGTGCTCGCGATTTTGGCTATTCCAAAACGCCCGACGAAACCGAAAAAATCTGGGGCGACCAAGTTCTCGAAGACATGGTCCGCGTCATCCGCTCCTTCCGCCCCAACATCGTCATCAACCACTGGGGCGGCGTCCACTCCGGCCACGGCCATCACCAACTGTCCGGCATCTGGACCACCAAAGCCGTCGCCCTCGCCGCCGATGAAAATGCATTCCCGGAACTCCAACTTAAAGAGGGCCTGCGGCCGTGGAAACCAGAAGGTAAGTTGCCCATCATCCTGGACGTCATCCGATCGGATGACAAAGGAAAAGGTCTCCTCCTCCCTCTCGAAGATGTCTCGCCTCTCTACGGAAAATCTTGGCGGGAAATCGGCATTGATGCATTCACCAATCATCGCACGCAGGGTATCGCCTCATTCTTGAACTCCCCTTTCATCAAGCGGCCCATTTCTCTCTCTAGGGAAGACAATCAGCAGTTGCAGGCTTCTGAACTCGCGCAACCCATCACGACGCTGCTCGAAAGTGAAGATGGGGATACTTGTAAGGCAAACAAGGAGTGGTGCGACGGCCTGAAGCGTTCCGATCAAGAATTGTCCCAGGCCCGCGCAGCCGCTTTGGCGTTGGATTTTTCCGCCGCAACCAATCTGTTGTTGGATGTTCAGAAGCAGTTGGCAATGATTCTTCCTGCCGATGTCATCTCTTCCCATGGAAGAGGCCTAGACTTATTCCAAGTTGGTCTTCAGTTGGAGCGAGTAACGCGCGCTCTCCGTCTCGCTGCAGGATTCATTTTTGAAGCGGAAGCAGATCGAAACGACGTCGTCCTTGGCGAGCCTTTGTCGTTGACCGTGGCCTACCATTGCCGTCCGGGCTTGCAGTGCCCGTTTCAAGGCCCACTGTTAGTAACAGCAGGCAGGCAATTCCAGCCGACCGGAGGCGACCCGGCACGTGGCGTGAAATTCGAAATAACACTCGACTCGGCTCCGCAAATGCCTCCAACATACGCGCAACTCAGCGCAGAGCCTCGGCCCGTGATCTTTGTCTCGCTGAAAGAGCAAATCGATCCTGAACACTCAATCTACGTCCCCAGCAGTGTGTTCTACACATTCGCCTCATCCACGACCGTGGCCAGAGTTCCCATCCGTGTCGTACCTGCCTATACTTTGGCGGTCGATCCAATTCAGACCGTCGAAGTCCTGTCGAAGCAGCACAAACCGTTTGATGTCTTCCTGCGCGTTCATTCCTACTCCGCCAAAGCCGCGAAAGTCACCGTCGGCCTCAACGTTCCCGATGGCCTGAACGCTAGCGCTCCCGTTGACCTCAACTTCGACGGCATCGGCGATCAATACGCCAAATTCACCGTAACCCCGCCCACTCAACTCGCTCCGGGAAACTTCACCATCACCGCTTACGCCAAGCGCGGCGACGAAACCTTTTCCACCTCTCTTGAGCCGCTCCCCTCCATGCCCAACATCCTCTGGAGCGAGCCCGCCCAGTGCATCGTCCACGCCTTCGATATCAACGTCCCCCCGCATCTCCGCGTCGGTTACATTTCCGCTGAAGGCGAACCCATCCCCGACGCCCTGAAACGCCTCGGTATCTCCGTCGAATTGCTGAATCCCGCCGCGCTCGCTTTCGGCAATCTCTCGAATTACGACGCCATCGTCGTCGGCGTGCGCGCCTACGAACTTCGCCCCGAACTTGCGGGCGCGAACAAACGCCTGCTCGACTACGTCTCAGGCGGCGGCACGCTGGTCGTTCAGTACAACCGCGATTTCGTCTGGGACAAGCTTCAGCCCGCTCCCTATCCCGCAAAGATCGGCAGTCCCACTCCCCGCGTCACCGATGAAACCGCCGATGTGAAATTCCTCCAGCCCGCCGATCCTCTTCTCAATTCCCCCAACAAAATCACCGCCGCCGACTTCAACAACTGGGTCCAGGAACGCGGCCTCTACTTCTGGAGCAATTTCGATTCCCGCTACATGCCCCTCCTCGCCATGCACGATCCCGGCGAAAACGACCTGAATGGCAGCCTTGTCTACGCCCGCTATGGCCAGGGCACCTACATCTACACCGGCCTTTCCTTTTTCCGCCAATTGCCCGAGGGCGTTTCCGGGGCCTATCGCCTCTTCGTGAATCTCATCAGCGCCTCGCGCACGCACAACGCCGCCGCCACCCACTAGACCAACTAGGCACACTCCGCCGCCGCAATCCCGGCAATGCGCTATGCTCATCATGCTTGGCACTCGCAGCAACATGACGAATTCGGCGCGCCGCAATTTCCTCGCAAACTTCCGGCGCGACACACTCCGCAGGAGCGTTCGAGCATGAAACGCGCGTCAATTGTTTCTCACGGGAGCCGCACGCTCTTTCGCGGCCTCTCTCTTTTTCTCATCCTCGCATTCAGCCTGGCGCTGGCCACCACCGCCGCCGCCCAAAAGAAAAAGAAGAAAGACGACACCCCGCCACCCGCCTCCACCGACAACACGACGGCTATGCCCGATGAACAGAGGATCGACTACCTGATTTCCGAGATGATGGGCGCCTGGCAGGTAGGGGATATTGATAAGCTTCACAAATGCATCGCCGACGACATCAGCGTGGTGAACGGCTTTTGGGCCCCGCCGGTCATCGGCTGGGATAATTACCTGGCGGATTACAAATTGCAGCGCTCGCGCATCCAGCAAGTCCGCCTCGACCGCACGAACACACTCATACGTCTTGCCGGGAAATTCGCCTGGGCCTCCTATCAGTGGGATTTTTCAGCCGTTGTGGACGGCCAGCCTGACACCGCTCAGGGGCAGACCACGCTCGTCTTTAAAAAACGGGGCGGCGACTGGGTGGTGGTCCATAATCACACCTCCCTCGTCCAGGCTTCTCAGCCGGTCACCCCCGCAAACACAACCCCTGCGCCATCCGCAAAGCCCTGAAGTGTTCGCTCGGCCTTGCGCTTTACCACGCCTGCCCTAGAAATTCTTCAGGCCGTGGTACACGAAGATTCCGGCAATCAACAGCAGCAGTACCCCGGAAGTGATTCCGCTGGTCAGGATGGGCTTGGAGAGCTTATTAATCTTGGCGACCAGTTCGTGCTGCTCTTTCGCCATGTGATCTTGCGCCTTATCCAGGAAGATCTGGTCGTCCTCATGGCTGGTGAGAACGCTCCGCCATGCGACCAAGACAATAAAGACGGCGGTGATGATTCCCCAGGCGATCAGAAGATACAGCATTGGCCCCCGCAACACAGATTCTACGGTCTCCATAGAAACCTCCGCTTGGAACCAGTAGGCAGTGCCCCCGATTGTTTCGGGCCGGGCAAACCTAATTCTGCGCGCAGTATAGCACTCTGTTTGGGGAATGCTAGGGGGGTACTGGCAGTCCAGCGGTCACACAATCCACTTCCTCACCAACTTCTGAAATTACTACTTTATTGCTATAGCCTAATGACAACCCTGGCGGCCGAGCGAAAGGTTTCACACCCCCGCTCCTCCTCCTTGGCTGCCTACTTACCCATTTTTTTTGTATGACTTACACAAGTGGTCGCAAATGGAACACTGTCACTTCCACCGCTTTTCCCCTATCCTCTTCTCCACGTGACCCCTGCCCTTGCAATCCGCTCGTGCGCCATCCGTTCGCACTGACTGCAACTCGGGCTACCCTTTTCATCTGGTGGTCTCGTTCTCCCACCCCACGCGCTCGGCCGCTTGCGCGTTTCTCTCCTCCGTTGGCCTCCCTCCGGAAACTCACCACATTCAGCGGCCCATTCCGGATTCTCCACCTGCTCTTTTCATGCGCCGCGAGCCTGAACGCAGTCTTGCCCTTCCCCTCTCGCCTCCACTGCTGAAGCACATAGAGGTAGAAACCGCAAGCCAGCACGCAAATCGTTTCGAAGACCACCAGAGCCATGACACAAGTTCGAGCTGAGCTATAGGTCTTACTCCGCTTTCTCCACTTCCGCGGACCCCTAAAGCGTCACTCGACAAAGACAAAATCGCAAAATGCACCTCGGAAAGTCCTGAGGGAGTCATAAAGACTTCATAAACGCCGCTAGCCCCGCCACGCGGCCAGCGCGCTCCTCCGTCGCCCCAGGCGCTTCCCTTTACTGTTGATCAATCGCTATCGCCGGCAGTCGACGCCGACAGCAACGGTAATCGGCAACTGCCCCCGCTTCCCACCCCACGTTTCGTTGACAAACCAATACCTGGGCCTCAAAATTGATGCTGCCTCGTTTTACCCCGCTTGTGCCCAAGTGGCGGAACTGGCAGACGCGCTAGCTTCAGGAGCTAGTGGCCGCAAGGTCGTGGAGGTTCGAGTCCTCTCTTGGGCACCATATCTTCTCATCACCCGCCCCGGCGGTCCTTCCACACACACCCGGCAAAACTCACTCTGCGGCCATATAGATGTACCGCAGCACAAACACAAGCGTCAGTATCCACAGCAGCACGCTCACTTCACGGAATTTCCCCGCGGCCACTTTGGCCACCGTGTAGGAAATCACCCCCAGGCTCAAGCCCGTGGCAATGCTGAACGTCAGCGGCGTCGCCACCAACGTCACGAACGCCGGAAACGCTTCGCTGAACTCCTTCCAATCCACTTGCGCGAGGGATTCCGTCATCAGCGCGCCCACCAGGATCAGTGCCGGCGCCGTTGCGAATCCCGGAATCGCCGCGGCCATGGGCGAAAAAAACATCGCTGCCAGAAACAGCCCCGCCACCATCACGTTGCTCAGCCCCGTGCGCGCCCCCGCCGCTACTCCCGCGGCACTCTCGATATAACTGGTCACCGTCGAGGTCCCCGTCAGCGCGCCGAACATCGTTCCCACGCCATCCGCCAGCAACGCGCGCCCCACCAGTGGAATTTTCCCTTCCTTGACGAATCCCCCTTGCTCGCACACGCCCACCAGCGTGCCCACGTTGTCGAACAGGTCCACGAACAGAAATATGAAAATGATCTCCGCCAGCCCCAGGTGCGCGGCGCCCCGCAAATCCAGCTTCAGAAACGTGGCCGAAGGATGCGGCAGCGCCAGCACAGCCGAAGGCCAGTGCGCCAATCCCCGGAAAATCCCAAACAGCGTCGTGCCCACAATCCCCAGTAAGATCGCGCCGTTCACCCGCCGCACCATCAGCGCCAGCGTCAACACAATTCCCAGGCAAGCCGCCTGCACTTCCCGGTCCGAGAAATTGCCCAGGCTCACAAACGTCGCGGGATTCGCCACCACCAGCTTCGCGCTGCGCAAGCCCACAAACGCGATAAACATGCCGATCCCGCCCGCCGTTGCGTGCTTCAAGCCGTGCGGAATGCCGTTCACGATCTGCTCCCGCACGTGCGTCACCGTCAACAGCACAAACAGCACTCCCGAAAAAAACACTGCCCCCAGCGCCGTCGGCCACGGAACATGCATCCCCAGGCACACCGAATAAGTGAAGTACGCGTTCAGCGACATCCCCGGCGCCAGCGCGATCGGATAATTCGCGTACAACCCCATCACCAGCGTCGCCACCGCCGCCGATAAACACGTTGCGAACACCACGCCTTCCGCCGGCATCCCCGTTTGCGCCAGGATCTGCGGATTCACCACGATGATGTACGCCATGGTAAGAAACGTCGTCGCGCCGCCCAGCAACTCTCGACGCACGCTGGTCTGGTTTTCCTGTAAACGGAAAAGTCGCTCGATCAAGAAGGTTTCCTGTCGCCTGTTGTTATTTTTCGCGGTTTCGCAGTCACTTTAGTTTTCTCCGCCCCGCCTGTCAATCCTCGCTCCGCTGATTTCTTTTCTAATTTCTGACTCGGGCCATCAGGATGTGTGAGAGGCAAATGAGGAGCGGAGAAGGGCGAGGAAACAGGAGTGCAGGCGGGAGAGGGCGCGGCCGCGGAGGAAGACGCTGCCAATGGTGCGGAAGGCCTGGTCGTCGGCGATGCGGATGAAGTGGCAGGGAGCGGATCTTTCGATGGCCATCTCGGGAACGATGGATACGCCCATGCGTGCTCCAACCATGCTGAGAAGGCTGCTGAACTGGCCGCTTTCGAAGACGATTTGCGGATGAACGCGGGCGCGGTCGCAGGCGGCGACGGCGGTGTCGCGAAAACAGTGGCCATCGCGGAGGAGGAGGAAGGGCTCGGAGCGGAGATCCTTTAGGAAGAGCGAAGAGCGCTTGGCGAGGTGATGATGCTTGGGAATGGCAGCAAAAAGGCGTTCGGTGAGGAATGGCGCGGATTCAAATTCATGGCCGCGGATGGGAAGCGCGAGGATGGCGATGTCTATGTTGCCGGCGCGAAGGCGTTCAAGGAGGACGGGGGTGATCTCCTCCACAACAGAAAGATGCGCCTGAGGAAATTTGCGGGCAAAGGCGGTGAGCTGTGCGGGCAGGAGGTACGGCGCAACGGTAGGGATGACGCCAAGGCGAAGAGAACCGCCGACGGAGTCTTTGAGCTCGGCGACGTCGCCGCGAGCGGCCTCGACTTCGCGAAGGACCGCGCGGGCGCGGGGGAGAAACGCTTTCCCGATCTCCGTGAGGCGAACGGAACGCCCGAGACGGTCGAAGAGGCGGGCGCCGAGTTCGTCTTCGAGTTTGCGTATTTGCTGCGAGAGGGAGGGTTGCGAGACGTGAGACTGCTCGGCGCCGCGGCTAAAGCTGCCGGTATCGGCCACGGCGCAGAAGTACCGGAGCTGGTGAAGTTCCATAGGGCGAGTCCGGGTAACCAGCGATCAGTGATCAGAGATCAGGAAACAGCATTTGGTACTATAGGCAATGCCTATCTATTGTATCCGATCTAGATATTGGAATTATCGCTGGCAAACCAATAGGGTAGAAAATTGCGTGATGAGTGACGCGCAATAAAGCCGCCGCGACGAGCGCTGCGACAAAGGACGGGACTGAGGAGGAAGCCATGGCAGAAGAGAAAAAGCAAACTATGACCACGGATGCGGGGCGCCCGGTGGGCGACAACCAGAATTCGCTCACGGTGGGACCCCGCGGGCCGATTGTCTTTGAAGATTTCCTGCTGTTTGAAAAGATGGCGCACTTCAACCGGGAGAGAATCCCGGAGCGCGTGGTGCACGCAAAGGGCTCGGGCGCGCACGGACATTTCGTGTGCACGAGCAAGGAGATCACCAAGTACACGACGGCGAAGCTATTTTCGCAGGTGGGCAAGAGGACGCCGACCTTCCTGCGCTGCTCCACGGTGGGTGGTGAGAAGGGTTCGGCGGACACGGAGCGCGATCCGCGCGGGTTTGCGCTGAAGTTTTACACGGAAGAGGGCAACTGGGACATGACGGGAAACAACACTCCCGTCTTCTTTATTCGCGATCCGCTGAAGTTCGGAGATTTCATTCACACGCAGAAGCGGGATCCGCAAACAAACCTGAAATCGCCGACGATGATGTGGGATTTCTGGTCGCTCTCCCCGGAGTCGCTGCACCAGGTGACCATCCTCTTCAGCGATCGCGGAACTCCCGACGGTTACCGCCACATGGACGGCTTCAGCAGTCACGCCTTCAGCCTCATCAACGACAAAAACGAGCTCTTCTACGCGAAGTGGCACTTCAAGACCAAGCAGGGCATCAAGAACTTCACCGGCGAAAAGGCCAGCGAGATGCGCGGGATCGATCCGGACTATTCGCAGCGGGACTTGTTCGAGGCCATCAAGCGCGGAGATTACCCGAAGTGGCGGGTGTGCGTGCAGATCATGCCAGAGAAGGAAGCGGAGACGTATCCTATCAACCCGTTCGACCTGACGAAGGTGTGGCCTCACAAGGATTACCCGCTTCACGAAGTGGGCGAACTGGAACTCAACCGGAATCCGGACAACTACTTCGCGGAAGTGGAACAGGCGGCCTTTGAACCCCGCAATGTCGTGCCCGGTATGGGCTTTTCTCCCGACAAGATGCTGCAGGCGCGGCTCATCTCCTACCCGGACGCGCACCGCTACCGCCTGGGCGTGAATTACGATTCCTTGCCGGTGAACAAGCCGCAGTGCCCCTACCATACTTACAACAAGGATGGCGCGATGCGCTTCGACGGCAATGGCGAAGCCTCCGTGAACTACGAACCCAACAGCTTTGGTGGTCCCACCCAGGATCCCAGATTCACCGAGCGCCCGAAGCTCGTCACTGGCACCGTCGCTCGCCACGATCATCGTTCGGACAGCGACTACTACACGCAGCCGGGGAATTTGTTCCGGTTGCTGCCGGCGGACGCGAGGGAGCGGCTGATCGGGAACATCGTGGGCAGCTTGAAAGAAGTGCCAGTGCGCATCCAGGAGTTGCAAGTGCAGCACTTCTACAAGGCCGATCCGGCGTATGGGTCCGGCGTGGCGAAAGGTCTGGGCCTGGACATCAATGCCGTGGTGGCGAAGAAACACGCCTCGGCTGCGGATTGAATGGGCCAATGCTGATTTCAGAGAGAGCAGGCAGCAGCAATTAGCAAACTGGAAACGGGGCGGGCTGAGAGGCCTGCCCTGTTTTTTTCTGACGAGCGGAAATTGTGCACCGCTGCTGCAAGCACACCTTGGCGGAATTCTCCCGAGTTTTCGGCGTGTTCGAGCGTCCGGATCTTTTTGGCTGCAGATTTCCTGGGAGGAGCGGTGGCGGTCCTGACTTTCAAAGCCTTCAACCCCGGCGAGTGATTCTCACATTTCCTTGTAGGGGTCGAGCACTGCTCGACCCCTCTCGGCAAGTCGTACGCCACACATCCAGCTGAGCCGAGTCGGCCGAATGGCTCGCCTTAGTCCTTACTTCCGAAACACTCCCCACCCAATTCGCACTTGAATCGTGTTGATCCCCGGATTAGGGTCCGAAATCCCCGCATTCGAGATGTGCATGAACCGCACTTCCGCCGTCCAGTTGTGTTTCTCGCCCAAAATGTGCGCGCCCAACGCCCCGCTCGTCGTGAAGTTCACGTGTGAAGTTCCCTCCGGCACCTTCGTATTCGTGAACAGCGTCCCGCCCTCAATCTCGAAATACGGTTTCACTTTTTTCGGTGACGTCAGGATCCATTTGAACGCAAACGGATTCACGCCTGCCCCGTACGCCTTGTTCGTGCTCTGCACAATCACCCACGCCGGCACCGCATCCAGCGCGTATTCCAATTGCCCGCGCAGAAAGCCCGGCCCGTGCGGCGATGTGATCACTATGCCGTAACGCAATCCCAGGTTCCATACGCCCGTGCCGGACTGGCTCCCGTTAATCCCGTGCCCTCCGCCGGTCCACACCTGCCATTCGCTGCTCGCGCCCTCTGGGCCCGCCTGCGCGTGGCCCTCCTGCGCACAAAGCAGCATGCCCATAACGCACAACACCGCGAACATTCCGCTCTTTTTCACCGTAAACTCTCCCAAGAACCCGAATCCGCACAATATCCGAAACCCCCCGCTACCGCAATCGCGGAAAGAGTCGAGTAGCGGATCACTTTCCGATTACCGCGTTTCAACGAAGCCGCCCGGCGGCAGACGCTTCGCGTGCTAAGCGGGGCAGGGGACGCGGAGGAGCGTCAAGCGCTGCCAAGAATGCTTTCCATTGCGCTGTATTCAGCCCAAAGGTACGCCGATCCGCCAGTGCTTCATCGGCACGGGCAAGTGCGCTCTCCAGAACGAACTCGCTTACGGAACGATTGGATGCCGCCGCCGCGGCTCTCAACGCTGTCTTAGCTCGAGTTCCGCAGTTTGGGGGATAAATACCTGTGTTTTCAGTGCGGACATGGTCGAGTCTTCACTACACTTGGGCCATTTCTAGCGAGTTGGGGAAGCGCAGATTCAGGTGTTGCAACAGAACCGCCTGCTGCTCGGTGGGACGGCTGACGTAGCGCTTTCGGATGGTTACTCCGTTTCGCGTTGGCAACACCACGTCGACCAGGGTGATCTCCGCCAACTCCTGGAATACTTTCCGAGGTTCGTTGCCCAACCCGGCGCGCTGGCAGAGTTGCGCCAGCGTCTTCCACAACACATACGCCAGAAAGCACACCAGGATGTGCGCCTCGACGCGTTCCTGTCTCTGATGCCAGATGGGCCGCAGTTGCAGATCCGTCTTGTGGATGCGGAAGGCGTCCTCGGCCTCGGTGAGTTGCATGTAGGCGCGCCAGAGTTCTTCCGAGTTCCAATCGGTCACATTGCTGCGCAACACATAACAGCCTTCACTGAGCCGCGCCCATTCCCGCCAGCGATCCATTTCCTTCCAACGGCACTTCGCGAAGCCGTCTACATCGGCATCGATCTTTACTGCAAACGCTCCCGCCGCTCGTGAGTTCTGGCCCAGCAATCGCCCGACGCGCTGCCCCACGACGGCCGGCAGTTGTTTTCGCTTTCGGCAGCTGGCCATGATCTTTTCCAGGCCCTCCGCAATCCGTTTCTCGAACCGCTCGTGCCTGGCCTGCTCTTTCTCTTTCCTCTGCGTGCTCCGGCAGAGAAGAAATATTTCCTGGCCACCAGGAGCGGGACACCCGCGCACCTCCAGGCCTTCCCGCACTTGCTTCCAATCCCGGCTTCGCAACTCCGGCGCGAAACGTTTCAGCATGCCCTTCGGTGTCCCGACGATGTAACGCCGCTTCGCTTCCTTCAAAAACCTCAAGTTCTCGTCGCTCACCATGCCGCGATCCAGCGCCCAGTAGCCGTGGCGCTTGCCATCCTTCCGGCGATAGCAACGACGCAGGTACATGCGTTGATCCTACGCATCGCAGCGACACTTTCAAGTGCGTGGGTCTTCACTACAACGGCGTTTCCACGCGCCCTGCAACAGGCACCGAGAACTCCCACGGCAAACAGGAAGGTTAGGGAAACTCCAGGCTCGAACCGTCCCCCAAATGTGCCCAAAATATTTTTAAATCACCCAGACTGCGGAAGGTGGGCTAGTGTTCCGTAAGGGGAACACGCACGAGAATCGCGTCGTCCAAGCGAACGATCAACTCCGAAAATTTCGGCTTGCCCACATTCCGCATAGCCTGATAGCGCAGGTTCAGCGCATCCACATCCACGCGCAGGGGCGTCTTGGGATCCTTGGGAACGTCAAAACTCACGCGAACATCCGGCTGGCCGTCGCCATCCACGTCCACGGCATCAGACACGTGTTGCGGCAACGCGCTTACCGGTTTCCAGTCGAGTTGCACAAACGGCTTTTCGGTCTGCAACAGGTGGGGATAGACCGCCTTGTGAATGGTAATCGTGTAGCCATCCGCCTGGATTGTGCGCACCGTCGGCCCGCCGCTGTACATTTCGTCCACATGCAATCCAAGCTTGGTGAAGCCTTTCGTGAATAGTCCCATGAGCAAGAAGGGCACCAGCACTGCCGCAAGCACCGTCATTCCCGCAGCCGTGTAACCGAGTTTCGAGGTTGGCCATTTCATGCGCAACTCCTAAATCACGCGCTGCAAGATCGTCGCGAGGCCCTGCGTGATGATGGTGCCTCCGAACATCGCCGCCATGGCCCAGGCCACATAGAGAAACATCAGCCGCGCGCGTTCCGGTTTAACCGCCACCTGCGTTCCCCTGATGTGCCACACCGCGGCGCCTTTCGGACAGGCATCCACACAGGCTCCGCACTTCATGCAGGACATCAGCGTTTCGCCCTTCTTGATGGAATCGTCGGTCAGGGACATTGTGGGGCAGCTTTTCTGGCACAGCACGCAGGGCGAGCAGACCGTGCGGTCAATCTTGATGTCGAAGACGCTGGTCTTGTTGAAAATGGATTGGAACGCGCCAAACGGGCAGAGAAAGGTGCATTGCGTGCGCTTCTTGGTGAGCAGAGGCAGCACAATCACCAGCGCGGCAAAGAGCACCACGAAAATTCCGTTTTGCACTAGTCCCACGGTATTGCGCGCGGCCACGTATTCCGAAACGGCTTTGAAGGGGCACAGCCACATGCAGTAGGCGGGCTCAAACAGCGCCAACGAGAGCAACACCATCGCCAGCAGCACGGCCCAAGGGACAAGCCTCAAGCGCGGATCGAGCTTTTTCCACTGCGCCTTCTTTGGCAGCGCGGCCATTCCTTCTTCAATTCCGCCGAAGAAGCAGGCATAGCTGCACCAGCCTTTGCCGACGACCAGCGTAATCGCCAGCCAGAGGCCCACCATTGCCGCCATGCCGCTTCCGGCCATGCCTCCTCCGGGAAGGATGGACCCCGGAAAGACCAGCGTTTTCGTGAGTGCCGCGGGGAGAATCAGCAGCGGAATCGGCAAGAAACAGAACGGCGTGCGGCCCGCGATCATCTCTTCGATGGGGATGCCCATGCTTCCCCGCAGAACCATGACGTTGTGAATGAACTCAATGGGAAAGAGCACTCCCAACGCAACGAAAAACCATCTTCGCCAGCGATAGGTGCTGGACGTCTTCATCATCATGAAGAACAGCGCGATCAGGAATGCGGCGGTGAGCGCGCTGGCTATCTGCAAGGAACGATCGGGTTGCATGAGCCCGCGCAAGGACATGAACAACGACCAGAGCGCAATGGGCAGGGTCAGCAGCAGCGCCCTGCTCCACGTCCGTGGAGGCGTCTTTCCGGCGAACGCCGTACACGCCGCGTCAGCCATAGATCCTCCTTCCCGCGAGCATGGCAACCCCGGCAAGCAAGTAATACAACGCGACCAGGATCATTGCCGTTCGCGCCACGAATATGACGGACGCGTTTCGCCGCACGCAGCCCAGACCCACAAATGGCACAAACCAGAGAGTTGTGGCGACAAAAAACACCGCGAAAAAAAGAAGTGCGGCAGCAATGTTGCTCAATTGTGCCGCGCGCAAGCCAGCCGCTACAAACGGCGGGCACAGGCTCACGCCCGTCAGGAGCCCCAACACAGCCGCCCCCGACACCCCGCGTTTTCCTACCCGGCCGATGCTTACCAGCCCGGAGCCCGCGCAAGCGTGCGTGCAGACTCGTCCTATTGAGTGCGCGTACCACAGCAACACCACCCCCAGCAGGACATGAATCCCGCCGTAGATCAAAGTGCGCACAGCGGGCGGAGGCGACACCAGTGCACCAAGTTCCCATGCCACAGCGGCAAAAAGCAGATACCCAACGAAGCGTGTGCCCAGAAAGGAGGAAAGATAACGCGCGTTCAAGCGCCAGCCTGCGCCCTCGGCAAGCAGGGAAGGAACTACCACTGGGCCGCAGGACGCCACGCATGCCGGGCCGGACGCCAGCCCCAGCAGAAAGGCCTCACCAAGCAGGAAGGGTCCGCCCATCCGTGAAACGTAGCACTCTCCGCCCTAGCTGTCTGTGACGGGTGAGTAGGCTGCTGTTCTGCGTCCTCAGCCAAAACACCAAGGACTTCAGGCACGCCATCCATTTTTGCTGGGCTTTTAAGCTTGCCTCTCCGCAACCGCTTACGAGGGGTGTGGTTCACCGGCAATGCAACGCACAGTGTCTCGCGCGATTAGGAGCTCCTCGTCCGTCGGGATCACAAACGCCTTTAAGTTTGAACCGTCGGTGCTTATCTGCGCTTCCTTGCCCACGGCCTGCTCGTTCCTGTTTTTGTCGAGCTTCAGCCCCGCCCATTCGAGGCCCGTGCAAATGCGCGCACGAATATCCGCCGAGTTCTCTCCGATTCCCCCGGTGAAGACGACGGCATCGGCCCCGCCCATGCACGCAAGATATGCTCCAATATATTTTCTTGCGCGATAACAGAAAATCTCGATGGCCAGGCGTACGCGGCGGTCGTCATGTTCCTTCAATTCCTGCTGTAGGACACGCATGTCGTTTGTGAGTCCGGAGATTCCGAGGAGTCCCGACTGCGTGTTGAGGAGCATTTCCACTTCATGGGGTGACAGACCCTCCTTTGTCGCAATGAGATTCACGATCGCCGGGTCGATATCCCCGGAGCGCGTCCCCATCACCAGTCCTTCCAGCGGCGTCATGCCCATGGAAGTGTCCACCGGGTATCCGGCGCGAATCGCAGCGGCTGAGCAACCGTTGCCAAGATGCAGCGTGATGACGTGCGTCTGTTCTCGCGTCAAGTTGCGCAAAACCCGATAGCGGTAAGCCACATAGCGGTGCGACGTTCCGTGAAATCCGTAGCGGCGAATGTGGTGCCGGCGGTACAAATGGTAGGGCAAGGCATACAAGTAGGCCTGCTCCGGCAGGGAATGATGGAATGCCGTGTCGAAGACGGCGACCCGCGGAATTTTCGGCCCCAGGATTTGGCGCGCAGCCCGAATGCACTTGATGTTGTTGGGATTGTGAAGCGGCGCGAGATCGATGCAGTCTTCGATCCCCTTCAAAACTTCGTCGGTGATGATGGCGGACTCTGCAAACATTTCGCCGCCGTGGACCACACGATGTCCCACAGCATGGATATCTGCGGCGCTCTGGACTTGTGAAATGCCCGATTCTTCCGACGCAATCCAGCGAATCAAATAATCCAGTGCTGCGGAAAGGTTGGCCAGCGGCGCGGTGAACTTCTGTCTGGGCGATTTTTCTGATTCCGCCGTAACAATCGCCTCGCCGCCAATGCGTTCCACCTCTCCCCGGCAGATGCGCTCATCCGCGTTTTTCTGGATGCGCTCGCGATCGGTCGCGATGAGCTGAAACTTCAGGCTGGAACTTCCCGAATTCAGTACGAGAACGCTCATATCGATACCGCCCTATACTTTTTTAGAGAAAAGCCAATCCAGCAGTGCTTGACCGGTGCAAGAGCGAGCAGTCACTCACAGCCTGAAAGCATCACGAGTTTAATAGGGCCAGGTCCACGCAGCAACGGCCGGCTCGTCTATGCCGTGCTGGTGCGCGTAGTTCAGGCACCCAATCTGCAAATTACGGAACTTTTCCTTGGCGTGGGCTCCGACCCTTTGAAGCCTCGGCACGCGATCAATCACGTCAATGGCCAGGCTGTAACGATCGATTTCGTTTTCGATGGCCAGTTCCATGGGTGTATTGATGTTGCCCTTCTCCTTGTATCCGCGGACGTGCATGCCGTCGTGGTTTTTGCGGCGATAGGCCAGCCGGTGAATCAGCCAGGGATACCCATGAAAATTGAAGATGATCGGCTTATCGACGGTAAAAAGGGAATCGAAGTCCCGGTCCGGCAGTCCGTGTGGATGTTCAGTATTCGGCTGCAATTTGAAAAGATCAACTACATTGACGTAACGAATCTTTATATCGGGGAATTCTTCCCGCAAGAGCACAATTGCCGCCAGCGCTTCCTGCGTCGGAATATCTCCTGCCGAAGCCATCACAACGTCCGGCTCGCAGCCCTGGTCGTTGCAGGCCCATTCCCAAATGCCGATTCCCTTGGTGCAGTGCTTGATGGCGGCATCCATGTCCATGAACTGGAGATGGAGTTGTTTGTCGCAAACAATAACGTTGACGTAGTTTTCGCTGCGCAGACAGTGGTCGGCCACCGAGAGCAGGCAATTGACGTCAGGCGGGAGATAAATGCGCGTTACGCTGGCGCTCTTGTTCACCACCAGGTCCAGAAAGCCGGGGTCCTGATGGGTGAATCCGTTGTGGTCTTGCCGCCACACGGTTGAAGTAATCAGCAGATTCAACGAAGCGACGTTTTCCCTCCACGACAGGTGATTGCAGATGGATAGCCATTTGGCATGCTGGTTGAACATCGAATCAATCACGTGGACAAAGGATTCGTAGGAATTGATGAACCCGTGGCGGCCGGTCAGCAGGTAGCCTTCCAACATTCCCTCAATCGTGTGTTCGCTCAGAATTTCAATTACGCGTCCGTCAGGTGCCAACTCTCCGCCGTCCGCGTCCTCGGGAAAATATTCCTCAATCCAGAACTTCTTGCTCACCTCATAAATGTCATCCAGCTTATTGGAGGTGGTTTCATCCGGCCCGAAAACCCGGAAATTCGTCATATTCAACTTCATGACGTCGCGCAAGAACGCGCCCAGAGGGCGGGTATTTTCTGCCTGCATGATCCCGGGCTTCTCGAATTTCAGCGCGTACTGGCGGAAGTCCGGCAACCGGAGCGCCCTCTTCAGGCGGCCGCCATTGGCATGAGGATTGGAGCCCATGCGGCGTGTTCCCGCGGGCGCAATCTCCTTGAACTCGGCGCGCAGCTTCCCAGTTTGATCGAATAGTTCCTCCGGCTTGTACCCGCGCATCCAGTTTTCCAGTAGCTGCAGGTGCTCCGGGTTCTTCTTCACATTCATGATCGGAACCTGGTGCGCGCGCCAGAAGCCTTCCAGTTTGTGGCCGTCCACAATTCCCGGGGCCGTCCACCCTTTCGGCGAGCGCAGAACAATCATGGGCCACCGCGGGCGCTCGGCCACGCCGCTGGCGCGCGCTTCCCGCTGAATTCTTCTGATTTCCGTGACGCAAAACTCCGTCGTCGCGGCCATGGCTTGATGCATGCTCCCGTGCTCCGAGCCTTCGACGAAGTAGGGCGTCCAGCCGTATCCTCGCATCAGACTCTCCAATTCCTCGTGGCTGATCCGCGCCAGCATCGTGGGATTGTTGATCTTGTAGCCATTCAAATGAAGGATCGGCAGGACCGCGCCATCGCGAACGGGGCTAAGAAACTTATTGATGTGCCATGAAGTCGCCAAGGGTCCCGTTTCCGATTCGCCGTCGCCGACAACTGCCGCAACGATTAGTTCCGGATTATCGAACGCCGCCCCGCAAGCGTGCGATAGCACATACCCAAGCTCTCCGCCTTCGTGAATCGAGCCCGGCGTCTCCGGGGTGCAGTGGCTCCCGATGCCTCCGGGAAACGAGAATTGCTTGAAAAATTCCCGCAAGCCTTCTTCGTCTTCACACTTGTCCGGGTACACCTCGGAGTAGCTGCCTTCCAAATAGACGGGAGCAAGAAGACCGGGGGCGCCATGCCCGGGCCCGGCCAGAAAGATCATGTCCTGATCGTACTTCTTGATCTGGCGCATCAGGTGAATGTAGGTGAATGCCAGGCCGGGACTCGAGCCCCAATGTCCCAGGAGGCGGTTCTTGATGTGTTCCGGCTTCAGGGGTTCCCGCAACAGTGGATTTTCCTGCAGATAGAGCATGCCCAGGATTACGTAAGTGCACGCTCTCCAAAACGCATCTGTCTTGCGCAACTCATCGGCGCTCAGGGGGGTTCCCTGAACCGTGGATCTCGCTTTGCCAAACGCACTCAGCGCCTGAATTGTAGGGGAATCAGCCCGAACCGTCGTTGTCATCGGGAACCTCTCAGTTCCAGCAACGATTGGTGAGGTGAGTCGCTGGGGAAGCGAACAGTGAGCCAATTCGTTGTCGGCTATTTCGCCGTGAGCATGATCGGCCCCAGACCAGAAGAGGGTTCACCAGGTGCGGGGTCATTAGCGCGGAAAACCTGACTTTACAACAGTATCGTAGTGTAGCGCGTTTACCTTTCCGAAGTGTTACGAAACCTCCCGGCTTCGCTGCGTCCTCACCGCTGGCGGGCGGGGCCGGTCGAATTGCGGATGATGAGTTCCGGCGCGAGGACGATTTCAGGAATAAAGGGAGCGCGCTCCTCGATGCGGTCGAGAAGGGTTTGTGCGGCGACGGTGCCCATTTCCAAAAGAGGCTGGCGTACCGTCGTAAGAGGTGGGAAGGCGAATGAGGCGACGGAGATGTCGTCGAATCCCACGACGGAAACGTCGTCGGGAACGCGGAAGCCGGCTTCATGCAACACGAACATCGCGCCGACCGCGGAAGTGTCGTTATAGGCGAAGAGCGCGGTGAACGGGATTTCGGCCGCCAGCAGTTCTTTCGCGGGAAGATAGCCAATATCGGAAGTATTCGGGATTCTTTCGAGCTGGAACACGAGTTCCGGGTGGATGGGGAGATGCAATTCGGCGGCGACTTCCTGGATGGCGTTCCAGCGAGGCGCGGAGTCCGAGCTGGACGAAGGCCCCCGGAAAAATGCGATCTGTCTGTGCCCGAGGTCAAGCAAATGCTCCAGGACAAGCCGTGCGGCGCGATGGTGATCGAGGATGATGTTGGTGACGTTCGGGACTTGCTGATGGCCGGCGATGGCAACGGTCGGAAGAGTGGGCTGTTGGTCGATTGAGGTGTCAATGGTAATGATGCCTTCGACGCCCCGGGTGAGCAACAACTGGGAATACGAGCGCATGAGTTTGTCGTCATGGCGGTGAACGACGGTGAGAAAAAAGTAATTGTTCTTGCGCAGGAACGTTTCGACACCGCTGATGATTGTTGCGCCGTAGGGATCGCCGATCTCCTGGGCGATTACGCCCACGGTGTAGCTGCGCCGGACGCGCAGAGAACGCGCCAGGAAATTAGGGCGATAGTTGAGCCGTCGAGCGGCCTCGACGATGCGATTGCGGGTGCGTTCGGGGATGGAGCGTGAGGCGGGCGAATTGTTCAGCACACTGGAAACGGTTCCCGCTGTCAGGTCGAGATGCGAAGCCAGCAACTTGAGAGTAACGGCAGGCGCCTTCACGGCGCCGTACGCCTTAGCAGTTTTTGTCATTGGGTCCTGACCTCGCTCAAGGCCCTGCGGAGCAACCAACAGAAACACCATCAGTGACCAGCATTCTAGCGCAATCCGGGGAGGGAAATACAACGGAGGTGCCAAGGGAATACCGCTTCGCGGGAAGGGGATAAAGGCGAGCGCGTGTAATTTCTCTTAACAGTAACGTTTATCTATTCTTGACATGGGCGCGGCGTGTATTCCAGACTCAACGCAGAAGAAGCGATGTCTTCCCACCGAAGTGATGCACGCGGTCGTCGCTCCATCCGAGCCGGACCCTCCGCGGCCGCCAACACCCATCAACTAAGTCATGAAGCGTGCACAAGAAATATAGGTACGATCTTTGGCGCGGGGGGCTGCAGGGAGAAAGTGTGAGGATCGTGGAAGGGTTGCGTGAGCGGGTCGAGCGGGAATTGCTTGGCGACATTCTGCCGTTTTGGCTGAACTACGCGGTGGACCACGAATTTGGCGGCTTTCGCGGACAGATTGCGAATGACCTGACGATTGATCCCCTGGCGCACAAAGGGCTGATCCTGAACGCCCGCATTCTGTGGACCTTTGCGAAGGCTTACAAGGTTTACGGCGACGAGGTGTACCTGCGGACGGCGCGGCGGGCCTACGAATATCTGCAGCGCTATTTCTGGGATGCGGAATTTGGCGGCGTGTATTGGATGGTGGACCACCTGGGGAACCCGGTGGAGACAAAAAAGCGGATTTACGGTCAGGCCTTCACCGTCTACGCGCTGGCGGAGTACGCGGCTGCGAGCGCGGAAAAGGAACCCCTGGAAAAGGCCATTGCGCTGCGCCGCATGATTGAAGACGCAAGCCATGACGCACAGAACGGCGGATACTTCGAGACCTACGATCGGGACTGGAAACTCGCGGGCGAGCAGCGGCTGAGCGAAGTGGACATGGATGAAAAGAAATCCATGAACACGCACCTGCACTTGCTGGAAGCGTATGCGAATCTCCTGCGGTTATGGAATGACGACGGACTGCGGAAGCGCCTGCGGGAGCTGCTTCGCATTTTTCTGGACCACATCATCGATCCGGAGACGCACCATTTCCGGATGTTTTTCGACGAAACGTGGCACGACCGCTCGGACCGGTTTTCCTTTGGCCA
>Ga0182027_10003420_pt1 | contig 25200 bp, 13 predicted proteins | sample 712E1DmetaG_FD_121300 | JGI IMG/M metagenome (GOLD analysis project Ga0182027, IMG submission 121300) | Permafrost microbial communities from Stordalen Mire, Sweden - 712E1D metaG (Illumina Assembly) | ecosystem: Environmental > Terrestrial > Soil > Wetlands > Permafrost | place: Sweden...
CGGCACCAACACCGTCAGCGGCAATCTCGCGCTCTACAACAGTGCCGTCAGCGGAATGCTCACGGTCCTGGCCGGGGGCGCTTGCACCGCCTCCAACACCACTTTCTCCGCCACCGTGGCCGTGAACGCCAACGCCCTGTTCAACTGGGGCGGCGGATCGTTACAGCCGGGCTATTCGTTCGCCATTGCCCCCGGCGGGGTGCTCAACATTGCGGGAAGCCTGAATCTCCAGAGCACCGTCACCAATCAGGGAACCGTCAACTGGCAGGCGGGTAATATTCAACTTTACAATTACCCTCCTTATGGGGTTTCGGGCGAGATCTGGAATCAGGCCGGCGCGGTCTGGAACGCCCAGTGCGATGCCACCCTCTATTTCTATAACTGGTGTTGCTGGGTCGGAACAGGCGAATTCCACAACGCCGGCGCCTTCCGCAAGATTTCCAGCCTTGGCACGACCTATCTCCAGATCATCTTCGACAACAGCGGCCTGCTCGATGCCCAGAGCGGTCAAATATACTTCAACGGACAACCCTATACTTTGGAACCCGGCGGCACCCTCAATTTTGGCATCAACGGTTTGTTCGATTATGGGTCCATTTACCTTTCCGGCTCCTCGCCCCTCAACGGCACCCTCAGCGCCAATTTCAACGATGGCTACGTTCCCAGCATGGGCGACTCTTTCAGCCCCCTGACCTACGGCTCGGCCGAAACCGGCGCTTTCACCGGCTTGAATCTGCCCTCCGATGTCTCCTGGCAAACCAACTATTCCTCCACCTTCTTCACCCTCACAGCCTTGCAAGGTCTGGAGATGACGCCCATTCCCACCCAGTTCGTCAAGGCATCAACCCCGTTCACAGTCACCGTCGCCGTGGCCGACTCGGAAGTCCCCCCCGATTCGCTGACCTACAGCCTGGTTTCCCCGCCCGGCGGAATGACCATTGGTCCCAACTCCGGCGTCATCAATTGGAATTCCCCCGCCAGCGCCTCCACCAACACCGTCGTCGTCAACGTCACCGACAACGGCTCGCCGGCGCTCCAGGCTTCCACCAGCTTCGCCGTCATCGTCGTGCCCTCCCATTTAAACGTCGCTCCAGTCCTGCCCTTGATTCCCACCCTGAACGTCAATGAACTGACCTTGCTCACCGTCACCAACACCGCCACCGAAAGCGATGTTTATGCCACCCTCGCCTACTCCCTGGTCACCGCTCCCGCCGGGGCGGCCATCAACGCCGGCGGCATCGTCACCTGGACTCCAGCCCAGACGCAGTCTCCCAGCACCAATCTCTTTACCGTCGTGGTGACTAACACCGACCCTTACGTGACAGACAGCCAGCAATTGGGCAGCACCAGATCCTTCACCGTCATCGTCCATGAGGTCAACGTCGCGCCCCAACTGCCCGTCATTTTGACCCAAACGATCAATGAACTCACCCCGCTTTCCGTCGCCAACGCGGCCACCGAAGCCAACATCCACGCCACCCTGGCTTATGGCCTGGTCGGCGCGCTGCCGGGCATGAGCATCAACAGCGCCGGCCTCATCACCTGGACCCCTTCCCAGGCGCAAAGCCCCGGCCCCCATGTCATTACCACCGTCGTCACCAATACCGATTTGTTTGACACCGTCAACCCCCACCTCACCGCCACCAACAGCTTCACCGTCGTCGTCAACGAAGTGAACGTCGCGCCCACCCTCGGTACGATTCCAACCCAGAACGTCAACGAACTGGCCCTGCTCACCGTCAACAATCCCGCCACCGAAACGGACATCCACGCCACTCTGGCTTACTCTCTGGTCAGCCCGCCCGCCGGCATGACCATCAGTTCCAGCGGCGTCATCACCTGGACGCCCGCCCAAACCCAGAGCCCCAGCACCAACCTCATCACCACCATCGTCACCGACACCGATGCCTACGACCTTGTCACTCCGAATTTGAGCGCCACCAACTCCTTCAACGCCATCGTCAAGGAAGTCAACGTGGCCCCCGTCCTCCCATCCATCCAGCAGCAGACGGTCAACGAGCTGAATTTGTTGACTGTCACCAACACGGCCGCCGAATCCAATATCCACGCCACCTTGTCTTACAGCTTGCTCAGCCCGCTCGGCGGCATGGCCATCAGTTCCAGCGGCGTTTTCACTTGGACGCCCACCCAGGCCCAAAGCCCCCTCACCAACGTTGTCACCACCGTCGCCACCGCCACCGATGCCCTTGACACCGTCAATCCGCAATTGAAGACCACCAACTTCTTCACCGTCGTCGTCAGGGAAGTCAATGTGGCGCCGACCTTGCCGCTCCTTGCCAACACCAACATCAACGAGTTGAGCCTGCTCAACGTCACCAACACCGCCACCGAAACGGACATCCACGCTACGCTGTCCTATGGCCTGGTTGGCGCTCCCGCCAACATGCAAATCAGCGCCAACGGTATCATCACCTGGACCCCGTCCCAGACGCAAAGCCCCTCCACCAATTTGATCACCACCATCGTCACCAACACCGACGCCTTTGACCTCGTCAACCCGCATTTGTACGCCACCAACTCCTTCACCGTCTTCGTCAAGGAAGTAAACGTGGCCCCGACCCTCTCCGGGATCCCCAACACCAACATCAACGAGTTGACGCCGCTCAATGTGACCAACACCGCCACCGAAACGGACATCCACGCCACCCTGGTTTACACTCTGGTCAGCCCGCCCGCCGGCATGACCATTGATGCCAACGGCGTCATCACCTGGACGCCCGCCCAAACCCAGAGTCCCAGCACCAACCTCATCACCACCGTCGTGACCAACACCGACGCCTTTGACACCGTCAATCCGCACCTCAGCGCCACCAACTCCTTCACCGTCTTCGTCAAGGAAGTCAATGTGGCCCCCGTGCTCTCGGCCATCCCGCAGCAGACGGTCAACGAGCTGACTTTGTTGACTGTCACCAACGCCGCCACCGACTCCAATATCCACGCCGCCCTCTCTTACAGCCTGCTCAGCCCGCTCGGCGGCATGGCCATCAATTCCAGCGGCGTTTTCACTTGGACGCCCTCCCAGGCCCAAAGCCCCGGCACCAACGTCATCACCACCGTCGCCACCGCCACCGACCCCTTTGACACCATCAATCCGCAATTGAAGACCACCAACTTCTTCACCGTCTTCGTCAAGGAAGTCAACGTGGCCCCCGTCATGCCGAACATTCCCACCCAGAACGTCAACGAGCTGGCCCTCCTCACCGTCACCAACACCGCCACCGATTCCAACCAGCACGCCACCCTGGCTTACGCCCTGCTCAGCCCTCCCGCCGGAGCCGCGATTGACACCAACGGCATCTTCACCTGGACCCCGGCCCAGACCCAAAGCCCCAGCACCAACACCATCACTGTCGCCGCCATCAGCACCGACCTCTCCGATGGCCTTGACACCCGCCTGGCCTCCATCAACAGCTTCCAGGTCATTGTCCACGAGGTCAACGTCGCCCCGCTCCTGTCCACCATTCCCGCGCAGACCGTCAACGATCTGGCCTTGCTCACCGTCACCAACGCGGCGACCGAATCCAACATTCACGCCACCCTGGCTTACGGTCTGGTCAGCCCTCCCATCGGTATGACCATCAACTCCAGCGGCGTCATCACCTGGACCCCCAGCCAGTCCCAAGGCCCCGGCACCAATCTCATCACCACCATAGTCACCAACACAGATTCTTATGACACCCTCAATCCCCATTTGAACGCCACCAACACCTTCACCGTCATCGTCTATGCGCCCACCCTTGCCCCCATTGGCAACTTCACCGTCAACGTCGGCCAGACCGTTGCTTTCACCGCCTCCGCCGCCGACAACGACGCCACCCGCGTGCTGGCGTTCAGCCTGGTGGGCGCGCCTCCTGCCGGCGCCACCATCGGCGGCGCCAGCGGCGCTTTCAACTGGCGGCCCGGCGTGGCGAATGCCAACACCACCAACACCATCCTCGTCAAGGTGTCCGACAACAGCGCACCGGTGCTGAGCGCGACCAACAGTTTCAAAGTCATGGTCAACGCCCTCACCTCCGTCACTTTGGGGCCGCTCACACACACCGCCGGCCAGGCCCAGATAAAAGTCACCGGCCCGATTGGCCCCGATTACATCCTCCTGAGCTCCACCACGCTGGCCGGCGGCAGCTTCACCAACCGTCTCCTGACCAACACGCCAACCGTCTCCCCGTTCACCGTCACCGACACCAACGCCGCCGCCTACAGCTACCGCTTCTATCGAATCGTGCTCGGTCCATAGCCTGACACCTTGCCGCGAGGTAGGGGAATCAGTCGAGCCGTGATCCATCCAGGACGCCGGCCAGCCCGGCAACGTGGTCCCACGGTAGGGCGAGACTCCTGTCGAGCCGTGATATTTTGGCCCCATCCAAGAGTGACTTTCAGCTAATCAAACGGGTTGCCGCCGCGCCCCGCCGCGCAAAGCTGCTTGGACCAACACTACGGGCTGACGGCGCGGTAGAAACGGCAAGGCTGCGCGGCCTGGAATGCCTCGGTCGCATCAATCAGGCCGTCTGAGCCGGCAATCACGGTGGCAATGGTGGTCCATGCGCCGTTGATTAAGTTGTCAGTGGCCTGGATGCGCCAGGTTTGGCCGGCATATCCATGGAAACGGATGAGCATGGACGAACCGGGGCTTCCCAGCAGCAGGATTTGATTGACCTGCGGAGAAGGCCCACCCGGCCGATTCACAACCTGGACCATGTTCGTGGCCATGCCCCCATGGTAGTCCATGATAATGTAGCCAAAGCCGTCCGTATTCGGGGCGGTGTTGGTGGTGCTGTAAATGAGGTTGCCGGCGTTGCGGCGGACGGTGGCGCCGGCAGCCGAAGGCTGCGTGGTGGTGAGGAGGGCCAGGGTGTCGCCATCGGCATCCGTGGAACCGTTCAGCAAGGTGCTGATGGGAAAGAGCAATGTGGAGGAAAAGTTTGTGACCGTGAGGTTGGTGGCGACGGGCGGGTGGTTGCCGGCGCGCGCCAGCGGCGTGGCCAGGAAGGCGTGGTTCTCACCGTTCGTGAAAGTTCCGTTGCCGGCGATTTCCCGCGCTTCGTTGAGGGAATAGTCCACGTTCTGGGCAAGGTTCTCGAAGCCGCCGGCGCCGCCGGGGAGAAGATCCGGCAATGCAAACAGGGCGTGGTCGGAATAATCAGGCCGGCCATCGCCAAGGGTTCTGGGCGCGGCGGAATTCGTGCTGCAGAATAGGCTGAAGTAAAAGCCGGTTTGGTCTTCGCTCAAAACCTCTATATCCCCATGATTGTTCAGCCCCCCCACAATGGAATTCCAGCCTTCCTCCACAAAGACCACATTGGTGTCGGAAATAAGATAAGCGGCCATGACGGCGCCATAATCCGAGCGAAGAGCGTCTCCCGCCACATCCCCATAATCGTTCACATAAGACGCTCCGCTGGAGTCCACATTGTATGTGGGCGGCAGGTTCGTGATGGGATAGAGGGCTTGTAGATTGTCCCGGTAAGATCCATTGTAGCGCCAGGCAATCTTGAGTGGATTAGTGCCGGGGGACGACGCGCCAACGCTGTTGCCGGCGATGGCTCCCATGCTGTTGATTGCCCAACCGTAGGCATCCTCCGGCGCGTTCGTCCAAACCGGGACTAGTCCTCCCAAGGGTAAAAGCCCGCCTTGCCGCCAGAGGTAGGCGCGACGATGGCCATTGCCGTAAAAGCCTCCATCCGTGGTCGAGAAGGCAATATCACCGGCATTGTTGATGGCTTGGGCGAAGGCAAAGGGCCAGTTGGTCCGGCCAAGGTCATCCACCGCATATCCGCTGCCGCTATGACGCCAGCGGACGGCATCGTAATTGGTCGTTCCGCCAACCCTGGCACTTCCGACGATGTCGCCTTGATCGTTGATGCCATAAGCCTGGCTGTCGCCCCCGCCCAGCGCGTCGCCCAGGTCGCTCATCACGCCATGCGACCAAACCCAGGCGTGCCCCGTACTGTTGCTGTTGGTAATGCAATAGCCCACCACGTCGCCCCAGTTGTTCAGCCCGGTGGTATAGGTAGTGCAGTTGCCGGGCCAGAGCGTGCCCAGGTCGGTGATTTGATAGAAAATCGGCGCCACCACCAGCTTGACCGAGTTCGTCACCGCTCCAGCCGAGTTGGACGCCACCAACGAGTACGATCCCGCGTTGGCGTAGCTGGCGGTGAAGGAAGCGAGGGAAGCCGAGGTCGCCCCGGCGATCACCACCCCATTGCTGTACCATTGGTAACTGCATGGGCCGATACTGGCGACCAAAGCGCTCAGGGCGCAACTGTCGCCCGGATATTTCCACTGCGGCCCAAGGGTGACGACCGGCGGCGGAGCCTGGATGGACAACGCCCCAATGGCGGTTTGCGCCGTATCGTTGCCGGTGTCACTCTGTCCTATGGCGTCGTCGTAATCCAACGTCACATATACCGTGTAAGCCCCGCTTGCCGTCGAAGCGGGAATCGCCACCGTCACGTTCTCCGTGAGGGATGCGCTTGCCGCGATCGCCGACGTCGAGTGGATAGACTCCACCGTGCTCACCGTGCTGGAGCCTGGGTTCACTTGAATGAGCGTATGCGAAACAGGAGCATCGCCATTACCCTGGTTGGTCACCGTGTAGGTGACCGTCAGGTTGTTCCCCGGCTGGATTGGATTCGGACTCACGCCCACCGAACCGCTCCCCGTCAAGTCAGGCGCGGTCGGAACGTAGGAAGCATAGGTGACGTCGTCCAGCCAGGCGGCGTCCGCACCGGCGCCGGGGGTGGCATCCCGCCAGAACGTCCAAGTCAGCGTAGCCGGGCCGGGAGGAATCTCAACGGAAGATTGATAAGCCCATACCCCCCCCCTGTTTGCAATGCCAAATCCGCCGCCGGGATAGTCAAAGAACAAGGCGTCTCCTGTCCCCGCGTCAATTGTCCACCAAAACGAGATATTGCCGGGGCCGATGACGGTAGTGCTTAAGGTGGACGACTGGTTTAGGCCTATCGAGCCGCTCTGTGCGGCGGAAACGCCGTCATAGGTTTTGGTTGTTTCAACGAACCACGGCGCGTCGCCTCCAGTGGTGAATGTGAGATGGGGAACATTCAGCGCGGCGCCCAAGGTTATCGGCGGCAGAATCGTCAGGCTGCCCACAGCGGTCTGGGCAACATTGTTGACTCGATCAACTTGCCCGATGGAATCGTCGCAATCCAGGGTCACATAGACAGTATAAGTTCCTGGCGGCGCCAAGGCGGGAATCGAAACATTTGCGTTCTCGGTTAGTGTCGCCCCGGCCGCAATGGGAGGGGTCGAATGAACAACAGCAGTTGTGTCCAAGCCGCTGGAACCTGGCTTTATCTCGATTCGCGTATTCGATGTGGGAGCATTTCCACCTTGGTTGGTTATGGTGTAGCTCACGGTCAATGTGGCGCCAGCGTTGACAGAGTTGGGAATTGTCCCGACTGCGCCAGCGACAGTCAGGTCTGGCGATGTGCCTGCTCCCCCTTGCACGACCAGTTGCGCGCTGCGGCTGTAAATGTGCCAGCCGCTCACTATGTTGTCGGTCACCCGCACACGGTAACGTCCCGCCTGGCCGGTTTGCACCCCCGGCAGCACCAAGGTGTCGGCGGTTTGCCCCGGCAGGTCGGCGTCCTGGTACTGCCACTGATATTGCAGCGGGGAAATCGAACTGTTCACCGTGACGGAGAAGGTTGCCGTGGAGCCGGGGGCCACGGTCTGGTCCGCGGGCTGCGCAGTGATGCCAAACTGCGGCAGCAAAGAATTCTGGGGATCGTAATAGACAGTCGCGCCTTGGTTCTGTAGCAATTGCAAGTCCTTGGCGTTCGGCGACCCGGGACTAAAGTCAATCAGATTGTAAGTCACAACCAGATACCCTAGCGAAGGCAGGTTGGTCAAGGCGTCCATGCTGGTGAGGACGTTTTCGCCGAGGGAAACCGATGACAGATTGGTCAGGCCGGCCAACGGCGAGGCGTCCCCCACGTCGTCATTCCAGAGATTCAAACTCGACAGGTTGGTCAGCGTGGACAACGGCGACAAATCCGAAATCCCGCTTCCCCAGGCGTCCAGATCCTGGAGCGCGGTCAATTGGCCGAGCGCATCGAAGTTGGTCAGAGTGCCGATCTCGCCCATCTCCAATTCAGTCAAATTCGTCAGCCCGGCCAGCCCGTCCAGGGTCGTCAGCGGATTGCCGTTCAAGTAAAGGCTGCTCAAGCTGGTCAGCCCGGCCAGCGCCGGCAGTGTTGCCACCTGGCTCCACTGCAAATCAATACTCTGGAGGTTGGTCGCCCCGGTGACGCCGTCAATATTGGTCAGTTCGTTATCGTTCTCCAGATAAAGGACGGTCAGTTTCTGAAGTCCAGCCAGGCTCGGAAGGTTGGTCAATTGCGTGTCATCCAACTGCACACTCGTGACCTGCGACAACGCGCTCAAAAAACTGGCGTCCGACAGTGGGTTCCATCCCATATCCAGGGTTTGCAACTCCGGCAGGTCCGCCACGAACGCCGCGTTGGTAAGGCCGACACCGTCGGCGAAGATCTGCAGCAGGCTGGTCACATTCGACAATACAAAGGCGTTGGTTACAGGAGTATAATTGATTTCCAAAACCTGCAGTCGCGCCAACGTAATCAATGGCGAAAGATCCGCCACACCCGTGTATGGAATATACAACGAGGTCAAGTTCGTCAACCCCGCCACCATCGAGACGCTGGTGATGCCCTGGTCATCGTAAAAGTCGAGAGTGCTCAAGCGGGTCAAGCCCGCCAAACCGCTGGCGTTGGTCAGCCCCGGATTCCAACCCAACCAAACCTCGGTCAGGTTGGTCAGACCCGGCAAAGGCGGGATGTTGGTGATTTGGTTTTCCTGCAGATCGAGCCAGATCAGGTTGGTCAGCCCTGCCAATGGCGAAACGTCCGACAAGGAGTTGTCGGACAGTTCCAGGTCGGACAGAAGCCCCAAGTCCGAGAACGGGTCCGCATTGGTGATTGTGTTGTTGCCAACCTCCAAACTGGTGAGATTGGTCAGCCCGCTCAGAAACCAAACGTTGCTCAGTTGGCAACTGTAGAGATCAAGGCTGTTGAGCTTCCACAATTGAGCCAGGCCGAAAAAATTGGTCAGAGGGTCGCCATTGAGATAAAGTTGGGTCAGATTCTGGGCCGTTTGGAGGCCGGTCGTGTCCTGGATGTTTTGCCAACTGCCGTTGAAATACGTCAGCCCCAGCATGTCATTGGTCGTGATCGAACCCACGGGCACCCTCAGCGCCGCGCTCAGGCCATTCTCCAGGTTGGTGTCCGGAAAATGCACATACTGCGCCCAAAGACGCCCGGGCTGGGCCAGCGACAGCAGCAGGGCCAGACATGCCAGTATCCGAGATCGCCGATGGACGGCGGTGTGGTTGCCAACGATTTTATGCGAATGGTTTTTGCTCATTATCTCCTATTAGAGCAGAACCTGGCTTCTTCGATCCACACCCAATTTGGCTTTTTCACGTCCTTTTTTGCCTTCCAAACTCTCCGTTAGCGCCTTTTTGGGGAGCGCACAGCCCGCGCGTGCGCTGTAGCGGCGGTCTGCGACCGCCGCAAGACCTCGAAGAGCTTTTCCGAGGTAGGGACATCGCGCTGCGATGTCCACACGGCCCACCCTGGGTACCCCCATTTCACCGCCCCAACCGTGAAAAGGATTGAATATCGAACCGTTATCAATCCCAAAGAGATTGGAGCATTCAGCCCAAGGTCGGCCGGAATTCCGGCCTTTTGTAGGCCCGGTCCCCTGACCGGGCGACCTTCCAACGGGCTGTCAGCGGCCTTTCCGTTGAAATCACCGAAATGGTCAATTATCCGGGAATCCGCAATGATGACGGGCAGTATGTGAGGGGGAGGGGAGAATTCCGTTGATTCCAATTGCCCCGCCGCCTCAATCCGTTTAGAACCATTCTCCGTGAGCCAGCACCATCAACCGCCGGGATCGGCAATCATCCTCTACCAAACCGAGGACGGGCGCACGCGGCTTGAGGTCAAACTGGAAAACGAGACCGTCTGGCTGACGCAGCAGCAGATGTCTGAACTCTTCCAAGTGGGCATTCCGACCATCAATTACCACCTCAAAGAGATTTACGAGAGCGGTGAACTGACACCGGAGGCAACTATTCGAAATTTTCGAATAGTTCGGCGTGAAGGCACACGCCAAGTCACCCGGCCTTCTCGGTCGTGGCCTCGTTTGTCAAAAAGCGGGGTCCAATTTCTGACTTTGGTGTAGCGTCGAGCCTCTGGCTCGAAATCGGCCCGCAGCGCCGACACAATAAGAAACGTCCCGAATTCCCACCTTCTCTACGCCCGGTCCCCTGACCGGGCGGCTTTTCAAACCGGCTCTCAATCTAAATATGCAAACGCGGCAAAAACCGCCCCTTCCGCCCGAAGCCGCCCAAAACGCCCTGTTCTTTCCTTCAACGCCTTCCGGGGAGCACGCAGCCCGCATCGCTGCGGGCCAACCCATTGTTGTTCCATCTCGCCCTCGCGTGTCGCGGTTGGCGCCCTCGCCGACCGCCTCTTCGCCGTCCCGCCGAACCCCCCTTCTTTCCAAAGCCGCCCAAAAAACCCGTTCCTTGCTTCAACGCACCCCTCTTCCGATTCATTGTTCCTGCAAGCGCGGCGTTGCCAAAGGGAAGTTTCACGCCTGGCTCATGAAGCCTTCCGGGGAAGCACCCGCATGACCGGCAAGGTCGTTGCCACCGGGGCCAATACGGCAGGGACGTGCTGCTGCTCGTCCGAGGCCGCCGCAACCAGGCCCCGGTGGGCCTTTCATCAGCCAGCCATGCTTCCTGGATTGCTCTCCCCATGCCTTCTTGCACCCGCGCAAAACCTCGACGCTGCCGCAACAAGCAGCACCTTTTTGCCGGAGAGGGGTGGTCGCTACCATTGGCAAACATCTGGAGCAATAACGCCGGGAGGGTTGAAAGCGGGATTGACGATGACGGCGCTCCGGCGCACACTCGCCACAATTCCAGATCAGTTTGCCAGGATCAATTGGAAAGGATCATTGGGTGTTGCGTGGTCACGGCATAAACCGTTAGAAATAAGCCGTGGCGCAGCAAGAACGCGGTTTATCAAAAGCTCATGGTTAACCTATTTAATACATTTTATAAGCGACCGGAATATCGGGCTGCCTGTGATGCCTTGCAAGGGCTTGGATATGACCGAACTAATATCCGCGCCAACTTCGAGATTCCAATCAGTCCCAATGAACAACGCTGGTCAATTGATGGTGTCGCGTTCAGCGATCGGATAGCGCAGACACAGCACGCAAACGTTACGATCTTTGATCTTGCGACTTCACAATTGAAGGAAGAGGAAGCCGTTGATCGTTTACGTCGGACCACAGCACCATTTCACCTTATTTTCAACGAGGGTCGGCGTCATTTCGTGCTTTGGGCCACAGGATCAAGTAACGTAAAACTGCTGGGAGAACCTCTAGCGCCTGAAGGTTTGGCGAATGGCTTGCGAGAATTTGCCCCAGACTTAAAGCCAGAAATAGTTCGTCGGGTAAAACAAGGACTTCAATCATTCCAACACCCGCTGCTCGCAGACCTTAACCCACTACAACTTACGCTTTGGGCGGAAGAAGTAAACGGAAAATTATTGACCGCACATTTTGGCCATGCTCTCAGAGCTCTCCATCGCGCCGGTTTCACCGATCTTCAAGAACAAGGAAAACTCGCGGCACAACTTCTGGCAGCACGCATCCTCATCGACACCGGAGCCATGCAGGATTGCGATGACGTTGGCAAGATTCCAGAAGCGGCAGACGCTAAACATTTCAAGGACTACTTCGATTCGGGCTTGCTCAATCGTCACAAAAGGCGCGCTCAGGAAGCCTACGATATCCTCAGGGCCATTAGTCTGGCAACTTTTCAACCGGAAATGTTGAGAGTCCTCTACAAAAGTTTATTTGGCAAAAAGGAGACAAAAGTTCGCGGGAGATTTGACACGCCTCTCTGGTTGACACGTCGGATTTGGCAGAACATTCCTATTGAATTTCTCAGACCAGAAAACCGGGTGACATTGGATATGACCTGTGGCTGGGGCAGTTTTCTAATTTCTGCTGAAGAACGTCTTGCCGGGCTGCCCGATATGAACGGCCGGCGTTTGAGCACTTATATTTTTGGAAACGATGACGATTTAATCACCGCCGAACTTGCACGGGTAGCATTGCTTACCTCGACCGGCAAAGACAGTTGGGACATTTTTCGCGAAGATGCTCGTCGGTTGCAACTGCCACGTGGTAAAGTGCCAAATATAATTGTTGGCAACCCCCCATTCTCTGGTGATCGGAAAACACAACGCACTGCGGACACAGGAGGCAAACGCCACGAACTTGCCAATGAATTCTTGAGTCACGCAGTGGACTTGCTCGCTCCGGGTGGGTTCCTGGCAATGGTAATGCCCGGTTCGTTTGTGTCGAGCGAAGCTGGACCAGAAACACGAAAGCAACTCTTAAACACATGTGACATTTTCGAGATTTGGGATTTGCCAACTGGCATTTTTGATGACGCAACCGTGCAGCCGATGGTTGTCTTTGCGCGGAAGATCAGCGGTAAAACCAATCCATCTCCCTTTGCCGTCCGAATTCGCAATCTACAAAAGCAACAGTCCCAGATCACTCACTTTAAAGAATTTGGAGAATTTACTCGCAGCACGATTGTTTGCAGTCAAAAAGCCTGGACAAGCGGCTATCGAGATTCGGGTAAAACCAAAACAACTCACGTTTTCAAATACAGAAGTATTCTATCTGACCACGAATGGGAACAAATCGACGTAAACAGCATAACTCTGAAATCTGTGACGCGGATCGTGAACGGTTGTATTCGAGGCAACCCAAGACGCAATGGCCTGAAGTTACCAAACCCAACAAAGGAAGGCTGGTTAACTAAACCTCTAAAAACGCTGCCTGCTGAATTTCAAATCAACTACGCCGATAGTTCAAAAATAGATTACCCAAATGATCTGGAGTGGCCTCGCTACGAAAACCGCGATGCCTTTAAGAAGGAAAAGATTTTGTTGGTGTCAGACCCAAATCCCAGTTGGGGAAAGCGTGTGAAGGTGGCTATCGAGCGCAAGGGGTATTTTGCCTCAAATAGTTTTTATGTCGTTGCACCCTTAATGTCTCATAAAGAATTGTTTCCTTGGGTCATCGCGGCTGTGCTGCGGTGGAAGGTCAGCAATGCATGGTTCATAGAGCGCCTCCGCTATCCGTGGCTTAACAAAACGAGCCTAGACAATGTCCCTTTTCCACAGTCTCTTGTTCAAGACTCTAAGGCGTGTTTGTTTTTGACGGCAGCCCTGCAAAAAGTTGAAGCGGCAGCTTTTAAGGGACAAACTGATTTGAGAGCCGAGAAGCAGATTGACGATACCCTAAAGGCTGCTTTTGGAATTAACGAGCTAATCTGGCAACGGCTTTTGGAAGTTTACGGTTGGAGCGCTGCGACTGGCGGACGAGCATCCACTGAGGAATCGGGTGTAAGCAATCGGGCGGACTGGATTGTTCAGGGGGCGGTATTGGCTGTTCACCCTGAGCGGGACCAAATTACCATTTGGCTGAACTCGTTCAACAAAGCGCAAACTGTTCCGATTGTTCCCGCCATGCCCGGATGGCTGCTACGTCCTGATGTCAAATTCATTTCGAAAGTACCGACAGCAGAAACTCGCAACGGCGTATTGACTGGCAAGTTTTGGGGACACTTCGAGCCGGAGCAGTTCACTTATCTGGATCGGACGGAAGCAGCGCGAATGGTAAATGCGATGATAAAGCGAAATCGGGAGGCAAAGAAATGAGCGATGGAACAGTTCGTATCGCCTTTCTCGACGTTGGTCAAGGCGACACAATTGTTGTTTCACTGCCAGAACAACGGGAAGCCGTCGTTGTGGACTGTATCGCGGCGGATACTCTCCTTGAATACCTCAAACATCAAAGCATTTCGACCGTTCGAGCGCTTATCCTGACGCATCTTCACGCGGATCATTATCGTCAAGCGACGGCGTTTCTCGATAATTGCGAACGCCGAATTGGCGCACGTTGCGAGCGATTGATTCTTAATCCTCTTCCTGAGGAAGAATTGCCGCTGGAACGATTGTCCGATGATCATTCAGACACAAACATTTCTCCGGTAGTCAGACGCACGCTTTATCAGCAACTCGAAAGTTGGATGCTTCGTAATCCGCTCCTGGTTGACTCGCCCCACGCGTCAGTTCAGTTGCCAATCGATGGACCACTGAAGAGCCGAATTCAATTCTTACATCCCTTCCCTGCGTTTCTGCCGAGGGCTAGGGCGGAAGGGTTCAATAATTCTTCCATTGTCCTGCGCGTAAACGCTGCTGGAGCGAGTGCAGCACTTCTGACTGGTGACATCGAGCCCGATGGCTGGCGGCTGCTGAAACTAAACCCGGCAACTGTCCATTTGGTGAAGGGAAATGTTCTCAAATTTCCGCATCACGGAGCATGGAAGAATCCCAATGGTCGCCCTGCAAATGCACATACTTTCCTGGAGGAAGTTGGCGCTAAAATTGCCATCATGTCTGTTGGCACAGAACAAAAGGGCTACAATCATCCAGACGCACACGTTTTCAATGCCATTCGCACCCGCAACATTCATTTGCTTTGCACTGAGGCTACAACAAAGTGTGGAGGGGCTGGTGTACTAAAATCACGCCTTAAAACACTTCCAATATTAGAAGCACATGCTCAATCATGTGGGCATTCTGCATTTCTTCCATCACAGGGATGCCCTTGTGCTGGAAGCATTGTGATTGATTTGGATGCTGGTATTAGGGTCCTACAGCCAGACGAATCGAAACATAAAGACGAAATTGTTGGCAAAGTGTTCTCGCAGGGGCATAAATGCCCAATTTGAGTTATTGGGTTGCCAGAAAATCGCATAAAGGGGTCCCAGCATGTCAACATTGACACCGCAAAGCCCCGGAGGGGCGAGATCAAAACACTTGTCGCGCCATAGCGAAGCGACGGCGGAACTTGTCACGTCAAGCCGCCAAGATTATCCGGCGTCAGCGGGAACCTAAAACTTTTCACTCTGCACTCTGCACTCATTCTGCCTCTCCCCTCCCACCGAAGCCAAAATTTTGCGCCTTCTGCGCCTCTTTGCGGCAAATTATATCTCTCCTCTGCGTGAATCGGCATGATCTGCGGGCAATATTCCGTGTCCCTCCGGCGGCAGCCAAAACATCCGTGTTATCCTTCCCATCCGTGGTTAAGTTTTAGAAACTCCGCCAACGGCGGCGGTCCACCGCATAGATAAGCCATAACACCAGGCCAAGCGCCGCGAAAACAAGCGCGCTCCCGGTCGCATCCCGCAGCATCCACCAAGTCCGTTTATCGTCCGAGAAGTATGAAAACGGCGCGCATGAAAAGAAAATGGCGAGGGCCATCAGCCAGGATCGGCGTCGTAGCCGGCGCCGGGCCTCCCGGAAAGCGCGCGCCTCGTCGAGGCCGTGCCCGGGCGGCGCCGCCCCGGCAACGGGAGTGTTTATGATCCGCCGGAGTTCCTCGGCCAGTCGCGGATTTTGCCGCAAATACTCCTCCACCAGCGCCCGCGTGTCAGCGCTGCATTCGTTGGCCGCGTAGAGTGGAATCAGGTCGTTAATGATGTCTTTTGTCACCTTCATTGTTTCTCTCCTGGGATGGGGTGTAGCAGCGCCGCCAGTTTTGCGCGGGCGCGGAATACTTTCACTCTTGCGGCCGCAACCGACAGACCGGTCGCTGCCGCAACATCTTCATAAGACAGCTCCTGCTCCCCGCGCAGCAGCAGTACCGCCTGGTCGCCTTCTGGCAGGGCATGCATCGCTTCCCACGTTCGCCGCAATTCCTCCTGGTTGACGGCGGCTTGATCGGGTTGGGCCGCCGCATCCGGCATCGCTTCGTCCAGAGCTTCAAAACGCGACTGGCGACGCCATTCTTTGCGGTGGAGGTTTCGTGCGATGGTGAACAGATACGCCTTCACCGACTCCGTGCGCGGTTCCTCCGGTCCGGTCCACGCCCGAACAAATGTCTCCGACGTGATATCCCGCGCGTCGTGAGGATTTCCCGTCAGCCAGTACGCGAAGCGATAAACCTCCTCGGCGTACCGGCTATACAACTCATGGAACATTGTCGGACGAACTTCCATACTGACACTATCCCGAAACAGCGGAAAAGTTACAAAGTATTTGACCGATATGCCGCTGGTGGGAACAGGAGAGGGAAAGGCTCGGTCATGGCAAAGTGCCATATCTCTCCGGCGGGAAACCAAATCTCTCCGTTTCCTCAGCGTTCACCCGTTTAAAAATTATTCCGCTCCTCTCCGGGGATGGACTGTAATATGCTGAACATCAATGCCTTACATATTATGCCGTACCCTCTGCCGGGGTATTCCGGCCTATTTCGGGCTATTTCGGGCTATTTCTGACACCACGCCTCCGGCGAAGCCAAAACTCCTTTTCTACTTTCTGCTTTTTATTTCATCGCCCCTTGATCTTCACCCGGGCCGACTCCAATCCCGGCGAACTGGCTTCCAGCACAATCTGCCCGGCCCCTTTCGTCGAGCGGATGATCACCAGGCAAAGTCCGTTATACGCGTCCCGCTCCTTCGTCTGAAAAGGCACCAGGCTGGTCGCGTCGCCGTTGTCCACCGCCGCGATTTCGCCCGGGCCGGAGATTTGGAACAGAACATGATTCTTCGAGCGCGGCACCATCAGCCCGGCCTTGTCCGCGATCGTCACGGTCACGTAAGACAAATCCGCCCCGTCCGCGCGGATGTTGAAATGATCCGCCGCAAGTTTGAGTTTCGCCGCCGGGCCGGTCGTCTTGACCACCTCCCGCGCCCATTCCTTGCCGTTCTTGTAAGCCACCACTTTCAGTTCGCCCGGTTCATATTTCACCTCGTCCCAGTGCAGCCGGTATTGGAACTTTTCCTTCTTCTGCCGTCCGAGCGATTTGCCGTTCAGGAACAGTTCCGCCTCGTCGCCCGAAGTATAGACATGCACCGGCGTGATTTCGCCAACGCGCTCCGGCCAGTTCCAATGCGGCAGAATGTGGGCCATGTGAAAGTCCGGCCGCCAGCGCGCCTGGTAAATGAAAAAGCGGTCCTTCTTAAAACCGCACAAATCCATGATGCCGAAATACGAACTGCGGGAGGGCACGTGAATCTTGCCCAAGGCCTGCAACTCCTTTTGCATCTGCGCTTTTTCCGCGGGGTCGGTGAAGTTCAGCAGGTTGCTCGCGTCCGAATTGTACGGGGTCGGTTCGCCCAGATAATCGAAGCCCGTCCAGACAAACTCGCCCGCCACGAATGGGAACTGGTCCTGGCCGAGGAATTCAGTGTCCGGCGTCGTCGCCCAGCGCGGCGCGTAGAGATCGTAGGAACTCATCTGGAAATTCGCCAGGCCCTGCCCTTTGTTCGTGCTGACAGGGAAGAAATACTCGCCGCGCGAACTGATGCACGACGCCGTCTCGCTGCCAAAAAGCGGAATGGTGGCGTTGGTCTGGCGGAACCGCCCGTATTCCATCGGCTTGTAGTTATAGCCGAAAACGTCAACGATCTTCTGGAAGCCGTTATAGCCGGCGTTCAGGTTGTTGCAAGCGGCCGTCACGGGCCGGGTCGTGTCCTCCGAGTGAACGATGGCCGCCAGTTCCTCGGCAATCTTGTGCCCGGCGGTGTTGCCCTGTTCGCTGATTTCGTTGCCGATGCTCCAGAGGATCACGCAAGGATGGTTGCGATCGCGTCGCACCAGGGTGCGGACATCCTTCTCGTGCCATTCCGGGAAAAGAAGGTGGTAGTCGTTTTCTTTCTTGCGGCTTAGCCAGCAGTCAAACGTCTCGTCCATCACCACCATGCCAAGGCGGTCGCAAAGATCGAGCAGCTCCGGCGCCGGCGGGTTGTGACTGGTGCGGAGCGCGTTGCCGCCCATCTCCTTGAGCAATTGGACCTGGCGCTCCAGGCCGCGGGTATTGATCGCCGAACCCAGCGCGCCGAGGTCGGCATGGTCGCAGACGCCGTTGAGGGGGACGCGCTCGCCGTTGAGGAGAAACCCATTGTCCGCGGTGAACTGAATGGTGCGGATGCCAAAGCAAGTTTCGTAAGTGTCCACCGTTTTCCCGTCCTGGGTCACGGTCGTGACGGCGGCGTAGCGGTTGGGGGTTTGGATGCTCCAGAGCGCGGGATTTTTGATCTCGGTGCTGGTCGAGACGGTGCCGCTGGAATTCCCGCCTATTCTCAGAACAATTGGTTCGATGAACGCGACCGCCTTCCCCCCTCTTTTGCCGTCCGAATCGAGCCGGAAGATTTTCGTGGCGACCTTCACCCCGGCCTCTTTGCCGGTGTCATTGCAGACAGTCACCGTGAGGCTGACACTGGCGGCGGTTTTGCTCACGTCGGGCGTGGTGATAAAAGTGCCCCACTGGCCCACGTGAACGAGCGAGGTCTTAACCAACCAGACGTTGCGATAGATCCCACCGCCCGGATACCAACGCGAGGAGGCGGGGGGATTATCTAGACGGATGGCGAGCACGTTGTCGCCGCCCGGCTTGAGGAAAGGCGTCAAGTCGAGGTAAAATGAGGAATAACCGTAGGGCCAGCCGCCGACGAAATGGCCGTTCAACCATACCGTGGCATAAGCCATCGCTCCGTCCACCTCCAGGGAGACCTGCCTGCCCTGATCGGCCGCGGGCACGGTGAAATGTTTGCGGTACCAACCGACGCCCCACCACGGCAGCTTGCCTGTCTCGCCGGGATATTCCTGCTTGAAGGGGCCTTCGACGCCCCAGTCGTGCGGCAGATTGACGCCGCGCCAACCGTTGTCATCAAAGCCCGGCTGGGTGTAAGGGACATCGGTGCCCGGTTCCTTGCCTTCCGGCTTGGAGGCGGGCTGGGAATTTGTGGTAAAGGCGGCGCCGGTGGTGGTCACCCATGATTTGATGGCCGGGTAGCGGAGTTTGCCTTGGGCGTCAGCGGGATCGTCTTTGGTGAACCGCCAGTCCGCATTGAACGAAAGGCGTTCCCGCGGGCTTGCCGGCTCCGTCGCCCGGGTGGCGGCGGGTTGAAGAATCAACGCGAGAACAGATCCGAACAGGATGTGATGAAAAGGGAGCCGGCCGGTTGCCCAACGAGGGAGCGACCACGGATAGAGTGAGCGGAAGCGAGTTGTCATAAATGCATTCTACAAAAAGGTTTTGGCAACGCCAGAACAATCCGGTGACGGGTGATTTGTCTTGCGCGGCGAAACCGGATCGTTGGTCACCGCGAAATTCCTGAAACTTTTCTGTCGCCGCCGTGTCATGTGAGTAAGATGAGTCTGAACCTGTTCAGGCCCGAAAATGACGAACAACAGCGAATTTGAAAAATTTATGCAGAACTACCAGAACATGGTCTATTCCACAGCCGTTCGCTTGCTGGGCAATGAAACCGAGGCGGCGGACATTTCCCAGGAGGTGTTTCTCAGGGCGTTCAAACACTTTAACGAACTTTCCGCCAGCGCGCGCCGGGCTGGCTGGCTCAAAACGGTCACCACCAATCTTTGCCTCAACCACTTGTCCCGCTATCGCTCGCGCTGGAAGTTTTTCTCGGAAATGTTTTCCAGCAGCGAAGGCGGAGACGACTTTTCCGCGACCCTGGCCGCGCCGGAGCCCGACGAACCGCGCCTGGAGGGCGCCGACCAGCAACAGATGCTCCACGCCGCCTTGCTCCGTCTTCCCGCCGCCCAGCGCGTGCCGCTGGTGCTCTACCATTTCGAGGAGATGAGTTATGACGAAATCGCCCGCCAGCTCGGCGTTTCCATGGGGAAGGTGAAAACCGATATTCATCGGGGACGCGAGGCGCTGCGAAAAGAGTTGTGTTTGACGCCGGAAGGGGAATTGGCCGGTTCACCACCGCCGCGCGCCACCCCGCCACGGCCCAGCTTTATGGCGTGTATATGAAAAACGACCGCGAAAAACTCGAAAAACTGCTGCACCAGCGTTTACGCGCGCTGCCCGATCTGCGCGCTCCCGAGGAACTCATTCCCAACGTGCTGCAGCGCATCGCCGCGCAAAAACCCGATCCATGGTGGACGCTCCCCTGGCTCCAGTGGCCGCGCACGCCCCAGGTGCTTTCCTCCGCTTTTTTGGCGGCCTTGGTGGCGGCGGCCTGCTTCCTGCGCGCCGGCATCTTCTCCATGTTCCAGGCATCGGACGGCGGGCTGCATGGCGCGCCCGGATTTTTCCGGCAGTTTTGGACCGCCGCCCAAACTCTCTCGAACGTTCTGGAGCGGTTAATTGCCTCGCTTCACTTCCCTTGGCTGACCCTTGCGGCGATAGTCGTGTTCGCCCTTTATCTGAGTGTCATCGGCGTGGGCGCGGTCTTTTACCGGCTGCTCGCCATCCAACAAGTTGCTTCCAAATGAAAAAACCATTCCATCTCCGCTCGTTGTTCCTCGCCGCCGTTTTGCTGTGCTCGCTCGCCGCCGGCAACAGCCCGGCCCTAGCGCAAGACCCCGGCACAAATGCAGCGATCACGACCGCGCCCGCCGCACCCGCGACGCCGACCGTGCCCGCCGCGTCTCCCGTGTCCGCGCAGCCCACTCAATCAGAGGCGGCGCCTGCGTCCGCGGTCGAGGAATTCTTCAGGTCGGGCCAAGCCCACCCGGCGATTTTTTCCAATTATCTGCTGAACAAGGGAGAAACCAATTTCGGCGACGCGGTGGCGGTGAAAGGCAACTCCACCATCAACGGCGTGTTAGAGGGGGACTCGGTGACGGTGCTCGGCAATGCCATGATCAATGGCAAAGTCACGGGCCATGTGGTGGTGGTGCTGGGGTCTCTGACGCTGGGGGCGCAAGCGGAGATTGGCGGGAATGTCGTCGTGGCCGGTGGAAAACTTGAGCGCGCGCCCGGAGCAAAAATTAAAAACGGCGATGTGGAGGTTTTTTTTGGCAACATCCCCGGCTTTAACGGACTGGTGGAGTGGGTGGGCAAAGGACTTCTCATGGGCCGGCCGTTTCCGCCGGGAGTGGGCTGGGTGTGGATGGTGGCGGGAATTTGCCTGGGCATCAACCTGCTGCTGTTGCTGATCTTCCCCCGCCCGATCCAGGCGTGCGTGGACACGATGGAAGGCAAGCCCGTGACGTCCTTTTTTGTGGGCATCCTGGCGAAATTGCTGGCGGGGCTGCTGACAGTGCTTTTGGTTGTTTCCCTCGTCGGCATCATTGCGCTGCCCTTCCTCTGCGCGGCCTATTGGGTGGCGGTTTTGTTTGGGAAGATCACCACGTATCGCTACGTGGGCCAGCAACTGGGCAGGCTGGCCGGCGTGGGGTTCCTGCAAGCGCCGGCGGTGGCGTTGATCGTCGGCACGGCTGTTTTCTATCTGCTTTACATGGTGCCGTATCTTGGGTTTGTGGCCTGGGGATTTTCCGGCACCTTCGGCCTGGGCGCGGTCGCGCTGGCGACCTTTCAACAATTTCGCGCGGAACGGCCGAAACCAACCACGGCAATGCCCGCGCCGCCCATCCCGCCGGCGTCGGTGGAAATCCCGGCGGCGGCGTTCCCCGGCGCCCCCTCCTTCGCTCCCGGCGCGCCGGCTGCGACCTCGCCGCCCCAGGGCGCCTACGCTCCGATGGATTCATCACAGATGGCTCGCGCCGGGTTCTGGGTTCGTTTTTTTGCGCTGGCTTTGGACGCGGTCATGTTCTTCATCGTGTTCGGAGTGTTCGGGCATCGTCACGAGTTTTTTGACGAGGTCTGGTTTGGCCTGGGGCGGGAGGATTTCTGCATGATCTTGTGGCTGCTGTATCATGTTTTTCTGTGGACGTGGAAAGGCACGACGATCGGCGGCATTGTCATGGGGATCAAAGTGGTCCGGCTCGACGGCCGGCCCATGGATTTTCCGGTGGCCTTGATCCGCGCGCTGGCCAGCGTCTTGTCCTTTTTCGTGCTGGGCCTGGGGTTCTTCTGGGCTGGAATTAGTAATGACAAGCAATCGTGGCACGACAAAATCGCCGGCACGGTCATGGTGAGGGTGCCGAGGGGGATGTCGTTGGTTTGAGCGGCGCGGTCAGCGGCTTTCCGCCACGCCCGACCACATGAAGGACTGCTGCGACCCCAGTTGGCGGTCCCCTTCCCACAGCGTCACGCGCCACGCCACCAATTCGCCGAATTTCTGGAAATCCTCGCCCTGGATTTTGAACTCCGACCAGTTGCTGAAAAAACCGTTCTTCCTGACTGGGATTTCCAGCGTGGTCGTGTGCATCGAGTTGCCCAGCACCCCGCGCAACTCGGCCCGCAGTTTCATTTGCTTCCAATCCACTTCCCGGGCCTTCCACTGCACCGCCAGGCGCAGAGCCGCCCGCTCGGCGGGATGCTTGCGCAACCGGGCCTGGTAGGCGTCGCGCTCGTACAAGCTGGGCGCGAGCGAGGCGCGCCCTTTCGTGTCCAGAAACTGGGGCAACGTCTTGAGGACTTTGCCGTCCGCCGCGGAAACCGTCCGCGCCAGGATCAGGCACACCAGCGTCAATAAAAAGCAGAAGCGCCGCATGGCTGCAAAGTAGCAGCCCGCCGGGCCGCTGATCAAGCCCGCATCCGCGCCCGAGCTTTGCCCCAACAAATCAGAGGGCCGGCGTGCTCACCCGGATCTTGAGGCTGGCGCTTTTTCCGGCGGGCAAAGTGATCTTATTTTCCGCCACGTTGCCGGACTCGACGCAAAGCATCTGCCGGTACTCCTCGTTGCCGAAATCGGGCATCTGCTGCGACTTGTCCACCCACGGATTCCAGACGACGGTGGAAAGCGAGCCGGATTTCTCGATGCGGATGCGCCGCCGCAACCCGGAATCATGTATTTCCACCGTCTCGGAGGTGTTGAAATAAACGCGGTCGGTTTCCTGGGAGATTTTCAGGTGCTCGGCCCGCTCGGTTTTGCGCGCGAAAGCCTCCACCTTGTCCAGGTAATCGGCGCCTTTAAGCCCTGTGACCGAAACGGCGGCGATGTCGCCCACCTGGAAATAGGTGTGGAGGCAGTTCTCAAAAGTGAAGTCCTGGTCCTGCGACGCGTTGGTGACGATCAGCTCGGCGGAAAGGGTTTTGTCAACGGTCACCAGATATTCGACGGCGAATTTTGGGAAGAAGGCGGCGGCGGGCGAGTCGGGCAGGCCCAAGCGCAGACTTACGCCGCCGTCGGCCAGTTGGGAAATCTCGCGCAAATCCCAGGGTTGGGTGCGGACAAAGCCGTGGGAGGGCTGGCCCTCGCGCGCCCCGAACCATGGAAAAATCACCGGGATGCCGCCGCGGATGGGTGTGTTTTCCTGAAACCGGCTCAACTGGCTCATGAACAAGACCGGCGGCTGGTCCTTGGTTTGGAAATGGGTGAGTTGGGCGCCGTGCAGGTATAATTCGGCGCGGCTCCAGGCGGTGTTGATTTCCAGCTTGAGCAGTTCGCCGTTGCCCTCGGTGAAAATCACCCGGCCGGGAATCTCCAAAGTTTTCAGTGTTGTGGCCATAAGGATTTCTTCAAGCGCGAGCTTAACACCAGCCCGCGCCGCTTGAAACAACAAACTGATCCGGTCGAGCCTCCCGCGCCGGGGCCATGGAGGCCAGTGGGCCGGAGGACGAGGCTCAAGAAGTTACCATAACCTTCCATAGCCTTCCATAACCTACCATAACTTACCATAGCCGGTACGGAATGGGGTTGTTTCCGGGGCGGGAGGGGGTTGAAAAAGGGCGCTTTTGGGGCGATTGGGCGCACAGATTGGCCGGCTGCTTCGATCACGGACCCGCGGTCCCCGACCGGCGCTTCGCCCCGCCCGACCTCAACTTCGCGTCTCATGCTGAGAGTTTAAGCACAGTGGCTAATCCGTGTCAATGTTTTTTTGAGAACTGGAACAGTTCGGAACCGCAAGCTTTGAAACTGGAATGTTGCACCTGGGCTTCTGGTCCAGATATGATTCACGGCATGAATGACGAGCCAGTCCGCCGATCTTACCCCATAAGACATGAAGCGCTTTGGCCGGCGGACCTGTTGAGCCAAGGCATTGGCTGGGTGATTATTGCCCGCAGCAAGACGGGAGGACGGCGCGTGGAAGCGGGCATTTTTTTGGTTGACGTCTTTTGTCTGGGAGCAAAACTGGCCGTTTATGAGAATTGCGAGGTCCAGGACTACCGCCGGCGGATTCGGGATCACTACCGATCGAGTTTCCCGATGGTCGCTGCCGAGCCCGGTTGTGCGCGCAAACTGGTGGAGCAGGCCGTGGCATACGCCCGGCGCCTGGGGTTCGCACCGCATCCTGACTACAAAAAGGCGGCACGGGTGTTTGGCGGGTTGCGAGCCGAGCAGTGCGCCCAGCAGTTTACCTTTGGACATCAAGGCAAGCCCTTCTACCGGCGCGGCCCCAGAGAAACCGAGGAGCAAGCCCGCCGCATCGTGGGGCATCTGGAACAACACTGCGGCCCAGGGAATTTTGATTACATGGCAATGTTAGGCGAGGCTGAAAATATCAGCCGGTCTCTGGAGCAGTAGAAATGGCCGTCTCGCGCATGCCTGTCCTCATTATCTGGCCACCGTTTTGTTGCAGTTGATAATTTGCCTGTAGTTTTGCGGATGCGCGCGCATCCTGGGAGAGGGGAGATTACGGAGTGACCGTTTGGAGGAGGCTAAAAACCGCGAAATCGGCGGGATTGGACGTGAGCAAGCGACAGACGCCGTTGGTGTGCAGGACCGCGGCCAATGGAGTGTCAAGGATGACCATGACCTTGAACTGGATGGCCACACGATTGCCCATGGGAGCCGCGGATTCCTTGGCGAACTTGCTGCGCCCTGCGGAAAGAGAACAATAATATGCGATTATGTGGGACTGACCCGAATGGCCCTTAAAATACCAACTTCCTAGGACTGACCCTCTGGAGGACTGACCCTCTGGCTCTTCAATTAGATGGCACGCGCTATGCCACTAGCTGCCGTCTGTCCCAAACAACTCCTTAACCCGCCTGTCAATAGCAAGGTTTAAATTGTGCCGCCCACCTAAGAATTTCTGTAATTCGTTCAAAGTTCGCGCCTTGTTCAAAAAGGCGGCTTCAGCACGTTTCAATGCTGTAGTGAGAATTCGCATTCTTTCGTCGGAATCCATTTTCCATAGGTCTTCGCCTTGTAAGGCAGAATCGATATCACCAACGTCGAGGCCTGAGTTCACGCTTAATCTAAGCCGC
>Ga0182027_10003422_pt1 | contig 25194 bp, 24 predicted proteins | sample 712E1DmetaG_FD_121300 | JGI IMG/M metagenome (GOLD analysis project Ga0182027, IMG submission 121300) | Permafrost microbial communities from Stordalen Mire, Sweden - 712E1D metaG (Illumina Assembly) | ecosystem: Environmental > Terrestrial > Soil > Wetlands > Permafrost | place: Sweden...
CATGTGCATCGACCGTTTGGAAGCGGGGGATTTACCGATTTGTGTGGGGGCCTGCTCGGCACGGGCGCTGGATTTCGGGACACTGGCGGACATGCAGGAAAGATATGGAATGCTAAGAGACCTTGAAGACCTGCCGGACAGTAAGACGACCAAACCGTCAGTGGTGTTTAAGCCGCACGGGGTGAAAAAGCCGGTTGTACCTTACAATGCGGAAAGGGCGCTGGAGCTGATGATGCGGCGGGACCCGCTGCCGCCGGTATACAGTAAAATCACCGATGTCACGGAAATCCCGGAAGGCACAGTGGGCCGGGACAAACTGGTTATCAAGCACAAATCGGCTGAGGAGCTGATGAAGTATACCCGTTGTGACGAGGGGTAAATAAAGATTTTTAAAAATATAGTTTTAATTTCCCTAATGCCTAGTTGGAGCATGAAATGAAAATAGATATCTTTTGTCATATCGTCCCTCCCGGATATAAATCAGCCCTGGAAAAAACGATCGGTCCAGTGGCGATGGTTGACGTGCTGCCGACGATGTACGACATGGAGCAGCGGTTCCGGGTGATGGATCAATTTGAAGACGTCATTCAGGTATTAACGGTTTCATTGCCGCCGTTGGAAGTTATTCCGGATAAACACAAATCAGCTGCTCTGGCGAAAATGGCTAATGACGAGATGGCAGAATTGATAGCCAAATATCCCGACCGGTTTGTCGCGGCCATTGCCTGCCTGCCGATGAACGACATTGATGCCGCACTGCAGGAAACGGACAGGGCGATAAAAGACCTAAAATTCAGAGGGGTGCAAATATTCACACCGACGAATGACAAACCGCTGGATTCCCCGGAGTTTTTACCGCTTTATGCAAAAATGGCGGAATATAAATTGCCGGTTTTTATCCACCCGCACCGCGATGGCGATTACCCCGATTATCGGACGGAAAAAGAGTCACGGTACAGCCTGAATACTTTATTCGGCTGGATATACGAAACATCCGCCGCGATGATTCGCCTGACCTACAGCGGAATCATGGAAAAATATCCGGACCTGCGAATTATCACCCATCATTCGGGGGCAATGATTCCTTTCCTGGAAAACAGGATTGTCGATTTTGCCGACTTCGGAGAAAAACTGCTGAAAACCGATATCAAACATAATCTGCGTAAACCGGTTCTCGATTACCTGAAAATGTTTTACGTCGATACGGCGATTTACGGCAACACCCCGGGATTGATGTGCAGTTACGCTCTTTACGGACCGCAGCATATGGTGTTTGCCACAGATTTCCCTTATGACATCCAGGGCGGCTTGAAGCACAACAAAGCCACGATCGCAGCGATTGAGGAGATGAATATCAGCCACTCCGAGAAGGAAATGATATTTGAAGGCAACGCCCGGCGCCTGCTGCATTTACCGGAGCACTAAGCGGGTCTAAACACAGGCATTCACAACGTTAAAATGAAGAAGGTGGCGAAAGCCACCTTCTTCATTTTATGCGTTAAACTTGAGAAGCCGATTTTGCTTTTTAAAGTTACCGCATCGGGTTACTTGCTGATCCAGATTTGTTTGATCATCGGCATTTGATCGTAGTATCCGGCATCAAGCTCATTAAAATAATTTTTGACCCAGGACTGATAGCAGTTGATGTTGTAGGTTTGGGCGAAGGCCAGTTGCCCTACGTCATCCAGTTGTGCTACTGCTAACTGCTGTTCGTCAGCCGTGCGTTTGGTCGGGTCGGTTTCCGCAGCAGCGGCATTGTACATCGTCTGGAACGGTTCGGTCGTCAGGTAGTTAGCGCCCAAACGGGTCCCATCTACAATATCCAGCACCGTTAGCGGGTTTACAACAGTGTAGTTTTCGTAAATAATATCCGGATACGTAACGTTGTCCTGAGCTGCAGCCAAACTGGTGGTATCAAGTACATTAATCGTGAGAGTAACTCCAATCTGAGACCACATGTTGGCTACTGCATTCGCTAGATCCGTGTGGGCTGAGTCCACGTCTAATTGAATAGTAAACCCGTTAGGATAGCCGGCGGAAGCCAACATCTGTTTTGCCAGAGTCGGGTTATAGCTGTACAATTGCTGGTCGGCAGCCGGTAATTGGGCAAGGGGAGTGTAGCCCGGAACCTGAGGACCCAGCGGCCAACTGACGATGGGACCGCCGTTATACTGAAGGTTAGATATGGTTTGCAGGTCCGTACCGATCATCAAAGCTTGCCGAACTGATTTACTGTTAAGCGTTTTAGAATTTAACCGGTTAATCCTGAAGATGTCAACTTTTCCATACAGGTATTTGTCTTGAATAACAGTAGGAGCAGTGCTGGTCAACGCACTAGCATTTGTCAGATTTTGGTATGGATCCCAATCAATTTTCCCCGTTTCCAGAGCAGCCAATTCTGTAGACTGATCGGTAATAATAGGATAATACAGCGTCTGGATGAACGGCAGCTTGTAGCTCTGGCCGCCGATTGTCACGGAACCCCAGTAATTCGGATTTTTAGTATAAGTTGCCCCGACACCGGTAGCATAATCGGTCAGGATGAAGGGGCCGGTGCCAACTGCATTGTGCCAATCTTCGCCGTTTGCATTAGCGGTTGCCATTTCCTGCGGTTGAATCGCGCCCATGTCCATGCCGCCGCCAACCAGGAAATCCCAGTTTGCGGTGTAACTATTTAAGGTGAATACCACAGTATAGCGGTCAGGCGCGGTTACGTCATTAATAAAAGAGACATAAGAGGCCGGCCCGTTGGTGGCCATCGTACGTTTGATGCTGAAGACGACGTCAGCGGAAGTCAATTCCCGGGCGGCCATACCGATTGTTGCGTTGCCGGTGAACATGATGCCTTGACGCAGGGTAAAGGTCATAGTATACGGGGTGGTTGAATTATTTGTGGCATTGATTGTCCAGCTTTTCGCAAGTTCGCCGGTCAAATATTGTTCGGGAACATTTTCATAAGTCTGGAAGCTAAAAGCATTGGTGCCTCTCGGTCCGTAGGTGTTGATATCGCCTTTGCAAAGCCATTCAGTAAAGGGATTATCCCAGACGGATGCCGACCAAATTGTTTGGGTCATGTCGTCGAAGCCCGAAGGGGCCTGGTTGCCCCACTCGGTATTTACAGTTAATGAACCGCCGTATACCGGTGCGTTAGCTGCAGTGGTTGTCACAGGCGTGGTGGTGGTTGTCACGACTGAGGTTGTGGTTGTGGAAGACGTCTTGGTGCAGGATGCTAAAACCAGGGATGGCGCCATTACGGCCACAATGAGCAGGCTGAATCCAACTCTGACCCAGAATTGTTTTGTTCTCACTTTTTTCTCCTTATTTTATTTTCCGGTTGATTGCTGCTCGTTTTGCTTGAATGGTTTGCTGCCCAAAAAATAACACATTATGCCTGAATTGTCAACAACGGTCTTGACAGTAATCCAACAAGATGGTAAACTCAGCTCAATCATCTAAAAAGTTAGTTTAGATTTGGAATTAGGTCTAAAATTTGATTTCTGCCTGCAAATTGAATGAAAATAAAATTGTAAAAAAATAAAATAAAATTTATTTTGACAATTTTAAAGTATAATATTTACAAAGTTAAGGTCTGAAGGCAAAGCAGCGTATGCGTTCTTACATAATCAGAAGGCTGTTATTAATTATTCCCACAATTTTCATCGTCAGTATTATTGTGTTTGTGATGATTCGCCTGATTCCAGGAAATATTGTTGATATCATGGTATCCAATTTCCAGGACATCACAAAAATGGACAAGCAGGCAATCGAACAGGCTTTGGGGTTTAACGTTCCGCTATACAAACAATATTTACACTGGATGGGGCAAATATTACTGCACGGTAATTTCGGGAAATCTCTCTGGTCCAATCTGCCGGTGATGAACGATGTCCGGGCGGCATGGCCGGTGACACTGGAGCTCGGCGCGATGGGGATAATTCTGGCGCAGGTGATAGCGTTACCGGTGGGGATTTATTCCGCGATGAGGCAGGATACAATAGGAGATTATCTGGCCCGCAGCCTGGCGGTAATTTGCATCGCGGTCCCGGGTTTCTGGATCGGCACGATGGTGATAGTATTCCCGGCGATATGGTGGCATTATACACCTTCGATCCGGCTGATCACGTTTGGTTCTGACCCCTTAGGTAATTTAAAAATGTTTATAATTCCGGCACTGGTACTGGGTATGGAAATGTCCGGGATGACGATGCGGATGATGCGCACCATGATGCTGGAAGTCCTGAGGCAGGACTACATACGGACCGCGTGGTCCAAGGGGCTGAAAGAAAGGGTTGTTGTTTTGAGACACGCGTTGAAAAATGCGCTCATTCCGGTAGTTACTATCATCGGCTGGCAAATCCCGCTTTTAGTCGGCGGCACGGTCATTATCGAAAATATTTTCCAGCTTCCCGGCATGGGGCAATTGATCGTCAATGCAACGCAGCACCGGGACTATCCGGAGGTCAGCGCAATATTGATGATCTTCGCCTTTGTCATTTTAATACTCAATCTGTTGATTGATATGATGTATTCTTTCCTTGACCCCAGAATCCATTATACATAAGGAATGAATCGGGACATCTATAAAATATGGTGGAAACAGCATTAGACAAAACGATAGAAAAAAAGCACCGCAATTTTATCGCGGATATAATTTTCAGATTAATTACGGAAAAACCGCTGGGCACCGCCGGTTTTATCATTACGGTCGTTTTCCTGGCGACCGCTATTTTCGCACCTTACATTGCTCCTTACGCGCCAAATCAAATACATGGTTTAAGTGCCCTGAAAGGGCCGTCGTTACAATTCTGGCTCGGGACAGATAACCTGGGCAGGGATTTGCTTAGCCGCATCATTTTCGGCGCACGTGTCTCAGTAATCGTCGGGTTGGGCGCCTCCGTAGTGGCTTCGGTCGTTGAGATTACAATCGGGGTTTCAGCCGGCTACATCGGCGGGACATTTGATCTAATCGTACAGCGGTTTGTTGATGCCGTGATGTGTTTTCCCGGTTTGATATTAATGATGGTCATCATCTCACTCACCGGTCCGGGTGTAATGCAATTAATCCTCGTGCTCGGGATTACATGGGGCATCACCGGTTCGAGATTGATTAGAAGCGCGACCATGACAATTAAACAGAATATGTATATCCAGGCCGCAGTTTCTGCCGGTTCCCCCACCATCAATATTATTTTCGACCATATTATTCCCAATATCATGGCGCCGATAATTGTGCAGTTTACAACCAGGATACCGGCGATTATTCTTACTGAAGCAAGCTTGAGTTTCCTTGGTTTTGGGATCCCGCCTCCGGCGGTCAGCTGGGGAGCCATGCTCAGCGGCAGCGCCCGGACTTACATGTACAGGGACCCATGGATGGCCTTCTGGCCCGGTCTGGCTTTAAGTCTGGTGGTTTACGGTGTAAGTATGTTTGGTGATGCGCTCAGAGACTTGCTCGACCCGAGGCTGCGTGGTGGCATCGGACGTTACGGGACCAAAGTAAAAAGGCAGCCAAAAGCACTTAAAACCGAGCATTAGCCAATTTGACTTGACTTATAATTTCTTGCGAAAAAATCAAACTCATTTCATAGTTAACTGTTAACCTTAAATAAAGCTAACAATCTTTTTTCGGGTATTGCTGAAACCTGCTCCAAGTCCACTATAAAAATAATATTCTGGCAAGCCTAAACAGGGCTTATTTTGAGGCTAAATGGTTGTGTTGTATTGTGCTCATGCCTTGAAGTAACCTCCTCCCTCGCCACGCATGGAGAGGGAGACAGAGGGTGAGGTTTTATTGTGTGTCTGTATTTTCCAGACAACACGTTGCCTACTCAATCACAATATCCAGGCAATCCAGCAGGGTCACCGCGCCGGCAAAAGAAAACCTCGCCTTTTTGAGCACGTTGTTTTTCACGTCGATGTAGAAATTCCGTGCTCCCCGCAAATCCGCGGCAGACAGATTGGTGTTATAAAAACGGCTGTTTTCGAAATCGGTATTTTGCAAATCGGCGCCGGTTAAGTCCGCCTCCGTAAAATCGACCTCTTTCGCTTCGCAGCCCAATATTTTGATGCCCGGTATTTTCAGGTAGCTGAAATCGGAATAGTTGAGCTGGCATTCGTTGAAAGACAAATCGCGGACGGCATCGGTTTTCGACCAGTTGAAGCCGAGCGCCTTGCACCTGGTGAATTTCACTTCCAGGAACCGGCTCCCCGAAGACCTGATGACGCTCATAAAACACCCGTCGAAATCGCAATTGATGAACTTCACTTTGTCGAACGTACAGGAGGCAAAACTGCAGGCTTCAAACCGGCAGTCCTCGAATTCCCGGGCGGAGATAATTTCTTCTTTCAGGGTGAGGCGCAAAAAAGTCTGCTGATAGTAGCTCAATGCCGGAAACGTCATGGCACTATTATAACATTCTCACCGGAGGACGCTGACAAATCATTTGTCGGTCATATCGGATAGGTGTTTTCTCGCGTATTCCATTGCCGCGGCCCGGTCCGTCAGTTCCCCGGCCGCCTGCGCTTCTTTGATTTCTTCCAGCAGCGCGCCCATTTCCACCCCCGGCTTCATCCCGAAAACATTGATTAAATCGTTACCGTCAATCAACCGCACCGGTTCCGTCATTTTCTGCTGGAAATGTGCCTGTAAAACATGGGCCACCTGCGCGGTATGGGCCTCCCACTGGTCCGGCAATAATCCGGGGCCGCGCGCGGCCAGATGGTCCGCCAGGCTCAGGTACAGCGTGTCGATACCGGCGTCGCCCGCATCCCGGAAGTAGCGGTAAATCGCCCGCTGCGTCGGCATCGCATCCTGGCTCAGCTGCGTGGGCCGCATGTGATGCTGCACCATTAAAGTCACCAGCCGGACTTCCTTGGCGCTGAACCTCAACCGCTCCAGCACGCTCTCAACCACCTCAGCCCCCGTTTCCGGATGCCCTAGAAAACGCATCTTGCCGTTTTCATCGAAAGCTTTGGTCTGCGGCTTGGCGATATCGTGCAGTAAAGCAGCTAATTTCAACAGCGACCTGCGGGTGCTGCCGCTGCTCACCGCCCGGTCGAAATATTCCCCTATTGTTTCATTCCAGGGTACGAGCGCCAGGATATTCCGGTCCTGATGTTCCCAGACTCCCTGATGCAGGATGAAATCCACGGCGCTGACGGTCTTGAGCGAATGCTCGAAAACGTCCCAGTGGTGTTCTTTCGGCTGTGCCACGCCTTTTAGCGGCCGCAATTCCGGTATTAAAGCGGTTAATAATCCCCAATTTTCCATATCGGCCAGAACCTGCCCGCCGTGTGAGGCATTGAGGAGGCGTAAAAGTTCTTCCCGCACCCTTTCGCCGGGTACTGCGGCAATCAGCGGCGCGGCCTGTTCAATTTCGATTTCAGCCTCTTTTTCTATGGTGAAATCGAGCTCTGCCGCCAGGCGCACTGCCCGCAGCAGGCGCACCGGGTCGTCCCGGAAAATGGTGGGAGTGACCATTCTGATTAGCCCGCGGTCCAAATCAAGCCGCCCGCCGAAGGGGTCAATCAGCATGGCATCCTGGCTTTCGGCTGTCAGCTGTTGTAAATCAACGGCCATGGCATTGATGGTAAAATCGCGCCTTTTCAAGTCGTCTTCGATTTTGCCGGTAAATGCAGCGATGTCAATCGTCCAGTCCGGCAGGATAATCCGGCCGATACTGTTCACTGCATCCAGCATGATGAACTTGCCGTACAGCGCTTCGGCTAGCGGCGGGCCGATTTCCGGAACATCGGCAGCGACGGCAATATCGATATCCGCCGTCTCCCGCCCCAGCAGCGCATCCCGGATTAATCCGCCCACCAGGTATGCGTGAGGCTCCCGGTTTTTCAGCCAACGGGCTAATTCCGACAACAAAGAAAATGCCGGCGCTTCAACTAAAGCCCTATCGAATATTTCCCCAGATTTTCCGGACAAATCCCTGCCTGCCAGCTTCGTGATAAATTATCATCCTAAGTTTACTCTTTTCCGAATGGAAAAAACAAAGATTTAAGCATTGGGGGCAGATAGTGTTTTGGATGAAGTATCTGTTTGAGGTGAATCAGCTATTTAGATAAAAAGCGTTTGTTTCGAGCGGTCGGCCATTTCCAGCATGGAAGCCACCCCGCAGACTCCCTCAACCCCGGGAATCAGGTCTTCGGAGCTGATTTCCATCACTTCCATGCTCATCTGGCATGGATGGAATTTTACTCCCAGGTCCATCGCCGCTTTCCGCAATTCTTCCAACGGTGTAATGTGGTGGTTCTTCATCATTTTCTTAAACATCCACCGGCCCAGGCCCCAGAAGTTAAACTGTGACGGACCGATGCGGTTAATCCCGCCGCGGTTCATGAACCCCATCATCCGCCCGAAGAAGCTCTTGCCCGTGAAGTTGCCTTTCTGGATAGCCTTCAACCCCCAGAAAGTGAAGAACATGTTGGTTTCTTTACCCATTGAAGCCGCGCCGATTGCGATATTGAAAGCGGCCATTACTCTATCCATATCGCCGCTCATGACAATTATAGTTGTGCCGTTATTTTCTGCCATATTCGATTCCCCCTCGCGGAATTCCCTTCGCTAATTTATAAGGATAATGCTTTTAAGTCAGAAAAGCTGTAACTTTTGTGCCTTTTGGCAGGCAAGGAAAGCGCCTGATTTTAAAAATATAGCAGGGAAAGATTGAGCGGATTTAATATTACATTATTCAGGTCAAAAAAACGGGTTATTTTTTTAATAGAACAGCATTACTCATAAATATCTTCGGGCGTTCGATTACCGATAATCCGGCGGTTTTTGCCAGTTCCAGTGTTTGAGTAAAGTTCGCTTTCGAAACATGAAACTCTGGTTCAGATATCAGCCATAATCCGCCTGGTTTTAGTGCTGCTGCGATTTCGTTAATAAAATGAGCGCGGTTTGGGACTTCATGTACCATCCAGAAAGTCAGGCAGAAATCCGCCGGTTCACTGATGCCGAGACTGTCCGCCGTGCTTTGATGCAGTATGATGCGGTCCTGCAATCCGGCTTTAACCGCCCGGCGTCGTACCCCTGCCAGCATTTGCGGCTGCAGGTCGGCGGCAATCACTTTTCCGCTGTTCCCGACTAATTTCGCCATCGTGATGGTGAAATAACCCATCCCCGGCCCCACATCCAGCGCCGTCCAGCCCGGCTTGATATACGGCCGCAGGATGCGGCCGGGATTCTGCACCATCCTTCTCAGGAAGTTATCAAAGGTGAAACAGAGCCAGGGGGGACAAACTTCGGGAGTGGGGCGATTTACCGGTTTTTTCTCGCTCATGAAAACATTCCTCCTTTCGACTATACCAGTACTCAGTTTCAGACTAAGCTTAACATTTTTAAGGCCCCCAATAAACCTGGGGTTTTACCAAAACAAAAAGCCGCAGGTTGAACAGTTTTACTGTTTAAAACCCTGCGGCTTTAAGTAATGACCTGATTATTAAACTATTTCAATTCCTGCAGACAGCGGTTGATGTAGCCTCTGGTCTCGGCGGCGATGCCCATCTGGCGGGATAACGGATAGGTAAAAGCGCCGATGACATCGAGGTCGATGGCGCCTTCGTAGCCGACGGCTTTCAGGCCCTTCAGAATTTTCGGGAAATTGACGCCGCCGCGGCCGGCAATTTCTTCCTCCGCTTTGCACTCGTAATGCTGCCGGTCCTCGACATCGGGATATTCGCGCAAGTGTACATGCACGATTTTCTTGCCGAGCTTTTTAATCGTATCCGAAGCGTCTTCTCTGGCCCGGAAGATATGCAGCGTGTCCAAGTTGGCGCCCAGCCCGGGAATGTCAATCTCGGTCATCATTTGCACCATCGTGGCGGTGTTGTAAACCGAAGCCCCGACATGCGGTTTAATCGCCAGGGTAATGCCGCGGCTGTGGGCTTCTTCACCCATGCGGCGCAGGTATTTAAATTCCTCTTTGGTCGCTTCTTTATCGTCGGATTTGCCCTTGGCGCGCATCGTCACGATGGGCACCCCGATTTTAGCTGCGAGGTCAAAAAGGGTCTGCATTGAGGTGATTTTATCCTCACCCGGTCCGAATCCGACATCGGCGTGAATCGCGAACAACCCTAAATTATGCTTCTTCGCGGTCCACTTGATTTCGTCGACATAGGATTGTTTAGTGATTAATTCAATGTGCCGGCAGTGGTTGCCCATGATTGCCAGCTCGGCGCCTTCGTAACCGGCCCACGAGATGTGCTGTAATGCGCCGTAAAGGTCGACCTGATTGAATAATACGGAACTGCAGCCTAATTTCATGATGATAGCCTCCGATGTTTTATTAGTATATTAGTGCACGGCTAACAGCGTTGTCAAAGACGCATCGTGCTTATGCGTTGCTTAAGCAGCGATACTGACTTTTTCGAGCTGGCAGATCACTAAAAATGTTGTAGTAATTAAGAAAATAATTGATTTAATAGGGAACTCTAATGCCGTCTGAAATCTCTGGATTGTCGGGTCAAGCCCGACAATGACAATGAAAAGAAAACAGCTTCAAGCTTTGCTTGAAGCTGTTTTCCACGGTTTGTCATTCTTGAGCCTTAAAGTGAAAAACTCCGAAAGCCGCAACTGAAGGTACTTTTGACTTTCAGTCAAAATGTATTGACCGCAGTCGTAACGTACCGCGCAAGCGGGAATCCATAAAATTCATTTCTAATATCTCTTTTCGGAGAACCTCAGATACAGAGGGATTTATCTTCCATCGCTAATTTTGTAAGGATTAAAAACATGGAAAACTTGATTCTGGTAATTTGTAATTTTGGATTTTGTTGGAATTTGGTTATTGGAGCTTGGGATTTTCCACTTTGGTGGTTTTGGGGTGAGTGGAGGGGATCGAACCCTCGATCTTCAGGGCCACAACCTGACGCCTTGACCGCTGGGCTACACTCACCATGAGTTCTACGCTACTTATTATAGCCGAAACCCCGACTTTCTTACAATCCGGCGCCGCCTGCTGCCGTTACGCTGGGTTAACATATCCGAAACAATGCAGTGTAATAATGAGTTGAATCATGATAACATAGGACATTAGAGATGGACAAGCCGGATGCAAAATTAGTTGCCCCGCGCGAAATCGCGCAGCTTTCTGCGGATGATGCTTACAAAAAGCTCAACAGCAGCCAGAAAGGCTTAACCACCGCCAGAGCAGCCGAAATCCGGGCGCAATTCGGGACTAACTTCCTGCCGCAGCTGCCCACGCCGCCCATCTGGAAAAAATTTCTGCTGCAGTTCCGCGATTTATTTGCCGTTTTGCTGTTAATCGCCGCCGGCATTTCCTTTATCGCCTACATCCTCGGCGGCCACGACGTTTACTCATTGAAAGTATGCATCGCCATCCTCTGCGTGGTCCTGCTGAATGCAACCATCGGGTTCGTGCAGGGCTATATGGCGGAGCGGGCCACATCCATGCTGCAGAAACTGGTGCCGCATAATGCCCGCGTTCTTCGGGACGGCGGCGAGGTCGTCATTCCCACCACCGAGCTGGTGCCCGGTGATATTATCCTTTTAGAAGAGGGCGACGATGTCCCCGCGGATGCCCGGCTGGTGCGTGCTTACGAGTTGTCCACCAGCGAAATCAGCCTAACCGGCGAAAGCACGCCGGTGCGTAAAACCGCCGACCCTGTGCTGGAAACTCTCCTCTCCGAAACAGAACTCCCGAACCTTGTATTCATGAGCACTACCGTTTCCCGGGGTACCGGCGTCGGCATTGTGTATGGGACCGGGTTGAATACCCAGTTCGGGCACGTTTACCGCCTCAGCTCGCAGGTTAAAGAAAGGCTCAGCCCGATGCAGCTTGAACTGGCTACGATGGCAAAAATGGTCTCCATCGCTGCCATTGCCATCGGTCTGGTGATGTTTGCCATCGGCCATTTCCTGGGCCTGACATTGATTGAAAACCTGCTGTTCGCCCTGGGCGTGATGGTGGCGCTGGTTCCGGAAGGGATGCCGGCGACTTTGACCGTTTCCCTGGCCCTGGGCGTTTCTTACATGGCTAAAGGGAAAGTGCTCATCAAGCGGCTGTCCACGCTGGAAACACTGGGCGCCACGACCGTGATTTGCACCGATAAAACCGGTACCCTGACCCGCGGCCAAATGACCATGGTCGCGATGTATGTTGATCGCAAAGAGTACCGTGTAACCGGCACGGGTTATACTCCCAAAGGCAATATTGAAGATACCAAAGGAAAAAAAATAGATGTCCTGGATGACTCGCTGCAGGAAGCGGTAAAATGCGCCGCGCTCTGCACAACGGCGCGACTGGTACCCCCTCAGGATGCCGGGGAAGAATGGAAAGTCATCGGCGACCCGACCGAAGGGGCACTGCTCACCGCCGCCGCTAAGGTCGGTTTGACTGCCGACGAGCTGGCGAAAAAATATCCCCGGTTTGCGCTGCTGCCGTTCGATTCCGGCCGCATGCGGATGTCCTCCATTCAGAAAACCGGGGAAGGCTACGTCGCCTATATTAAAGGCGCCCCGACCGCGGTTATCGAACGCTGCACCCGCGTTCTGGAAAACGGCCAGGAAAGGGCCTGGAGTGAACAGGAGCGCCAGGTTGCCTTCAAACAGAATAACGCCATGGCCGAACGCAGTTTACGCGTGCTGGCACTGGCCCGGAAAATACTGACGCCGGAAGCAGCCAACCGCAAGCAGGCGAATGAAATTGAGGAAAGCCTGTGCTTTCTGGGACTCGTCGGTCTGATGGACCCGCCGCGGACGGATGTTATTGAAGCGGTCAAAGCCACCCGCACCGCCGGTTTACGCATCATTATGATTACCGGCGATTTCGGACTGACGGCTGACGGAATCGCCCACGCCACCGGCATCTCGCAGGAAAGGTTGACCCGGATTATTACCGGTTTCGACCTGGACCACCTGAGCGAAGACGAATTGAAAAAAGAACTGACCGAACACCGCGAGATTATTTTCGCCCGCGCCACGCCGGAGCATAAATTGCGCGTGGTTTCCGCGCTGGAATCGCTGGGCGAGGTCGTCGCGGTTACCGGCGACGGCGTAAACGACGCCGTGGCCTTGAAGCAGGCCGATATCGGCATCGCCATGGGGATGGCGGGCACCGACGTCGCCCGGGCGGCCTCGGAAATGGTACTTTTAGACGATTCCTTTGCCTCGATTATCCGCGCCGTCCGGTACGGGCGGGCAATTTACGATAACATCCGCCGCGTGGTGATTTATCTTTTCTCCCATAATATGGCCGAATTGATGCCGTTCCTGTTTGCCACTATCGCGCGTATTCCCTTAGTGCCGTTGAATGCCCTGCAGGTGCTGGCCATTGACCTCGGTTCGGATGTCCTGCCGGCGCTGGCGCTGGGCGGCGAAGAACCGGAAGCGGATGTGATGCAGCGGCCGCCGCGTTCCCGTAAAGCCCATCTGCTGAACCGTGAAACCGTCGGCCGCATTTTGTTCCTCGGCGGTATACAGTCCGTCGGCGCGATTGTTGCTTTTGTCTCGGTGCTGTTGCTGGGCGGCTGGGTCTGGGGTACTTCACTAGGGGTGCATGACGCCCTCTACCGTCACGCCATCACCGCCACCGAAGCGGCCATCGTAGTTTCTCAGATTTTCAACAGCATGGCCGTCCGCACTTCGCTCGATTCGGTCTTCAAAAAAGGCCTTTTCTCCAATTGGCGCCTGTGGGCGGCGCAGGGCGTGTCCGTTATTTTGATTTGCCTGATCAGTTATTGGCATCCTCTCCAGAGTATTTTCAATACCGGGCCTTTGACCGTCACGGATTGGGCCGTCGTCACCGGTTTTGGTGCCCTGTTATTCGCCGCAGAAGAGACCCGTAAAGGCATTTTACGGGCGCGGGCTCGGAACAGCACAATATAAGGAGGTAAGTATGCACATTATAATTATCGGTTGCGGACGTGTCGGCGCACGGCTTGCTTCGCTGTTAAGCAGTTCCGGTCACTCGGTGGTGGTCATTGATAAAAATCCGGAGGCTTTTGAACGTCTGGAGCCCTCCTTTAAGGGCAAAACCATTGAGGGGGTCGGGTTCGACCGTAAAACGCTGATTGATGCCGGCATCGAACACGCCGATGCGCTGGCGACCGTGACCAACGGCGATAATACCAATGTCGTCGTCGCCTCGGTTGCGGCGCAGGATTTTCATGTGCCCCGCGTGGTGGCCCGCATTAACGACCCCGTCCGGGCGGAAATTTTTCCCAAACTCGGCATTACCACCATTTCCGCCACGCTCTGGACATCAGGGCGCATCTTTGAATACCTGATTTCACCGGAACTGCACAACGTTTTCAGTGTCGGCAGCGCCGGCGTCCAGCTCTATGAATTTGAGGTGCAAAGCGCCCTGGTGGACCGCAAAGTGGGGGACCTTAACGTGGCCAATGAAATCCGCGTCGTCGCCATCACCCGCGAAGGCGTCGGGTTCATCCCGGTGCTCGGTTCTGTTTTTAAATGGCGCGACCGCGTGCTGGTCGCCGTGGATACCCGGTCGATTGATAAGCTCAGGGCGATGCTCGGGCTCACGAACTGATATTGGAGGAGGGCAGTAAAAATGTCACCATTATCCATTTTGATTGTCGGTGCCGGCAAGTTAGGGCGAGAAACCGGTCTGCGTTTGAGCGATGCCGGCCATAAACTGACTTTTGTGGAAAACGACCATGAATCCGCTGCCAAAGCCAAAGAAATTTTCGGCGACCATGTCATTTTCGGCGACGGCTGCGACCCCAAAGTGTTGGAACGGGCTTTAATTTCCAATATGCAGGTGATTGTTGCCGCCACCGGGGACGATGAGGACAACCTGATTATCGCGGAACTGGCGCACCATATTTTCAACGTGCCGTGCGTCCTCACCCGCGTCAACCGGCCGGAAAACCAGTGGCTCTTCACCGCCCACCGCGGCGTGGATACCGCTTTTTGCCCGGTGGCCACCACCGCCGACTTTATCAAAGCCGAAATCGATAAACACACCAAAGAAATTCAGGGCTAATAATAAAACAAGGCCAGATTCCATTAACAATGGAATCTGGCCTTCATCTTTTTTCTTTCCTGACCTGATCAGGAATCCAGCGTGCGGCACTGCCTTCATTCGAATCGCCGCGACTACACTGTGTGAAAACCACCGGGTACGGCTTATTTATGATTTTATCTGGTTAGGGCCGAATTGGCTCATCACGGCCTTCACTTCCCCGATACTCTCCGGTTTCAGTAAACCTATCATTTTAGGAATGAAACTATTAAGGTATTCCGCGTTGAAATTTCCGTTTGCCTGTTTACTGAAACTCTCATTTAACAATGCTTTTGCATCTTCCTGTTTCCCGTCCCTGACCCGTTCCATTATGAATTTGAAAAACTTTTCTTATCCCGGATTCATAAACACCTCCGATGTTTTTAGTGTACAAAATTGGTAATTTTATCGCCTGTCGGACATTCCCGGATCGTTGTAGGTGAAAAACCCGGATTATCGGAGATTAATTTTACTTCACAAACCGGCTGACTTCACTCAAACTGCGGATGCGCGGGCAATCGGTGATTTCCTTGTAATAATCGGCGCGGTCCAGCAATATCGGGGAAATCCCTACCCCTCTCGCCCCCGCCACGTCGTTCTGGTACTGGTCGCCCACGTGGATTGCTTCGGCCGCATTGACATGGGCCAGATGCAGGGCTTTCAGGAAAATCGGCGGCTGCGGCTTATCCGCCCCCACTTCCGCCGATGTCACTGTAAAATCCAGATAACCGGCGATGCCCAGCTCGCGGCACATCGTATTTACTTCTGTCTGTAAATTTGTCAGCAAACCAAGTTTCAAACCCTGTGCTTTTAAAGTTTTCAAGGTCTCGATGACGTCGTCAAAAAGAATGAATTTCATACTGGCATTGAGTTGAAACATCCGGGCCAGCAGCTGCATCACCTGGGTATCCGTCGCGTCAATCCCCGTTTCTTTCAGAATAATCCGGTGGAAATCAGTGTAAAGTTTGGTTTGCTCTTCCTGGCTCCGGTCGCGGATGGGCCGGCGCGCATTCTGTTCGTACATGTGCTTGTCGCCGAGATACAGCCCGTAGCTGATGGACTTCGGGGAAACGTCAAAGCCAAGCTCTTTGAGAGCCTGGCTTTCTAATTCTTCACGCGGCGGATAGTAATGCGCCAGTGTATTAAACCAATCGAAAAAAATGGCTTTAACCACGGCGTTTCTGATTAACTGTCTTTGACACCCAGGTCGGTGATGTAGTCGACAGCGTTCTGGACGGTGACGATTTTCTCGGCATCTTCGTCCGGGATTTCGATTTTGTTGGTGGAGTTGCTGAATTCCTCTTCCAGTGACATGATTAATTCCACGAGGTCTAAGGAATCCGCGCCCAAATCATCAACAAAGCGGGCTGTTGGGACGACATCTTTCTCGTCAACGCCCAGTTGCTCCACTACGATTTTTTTGACCCGCTCTAATACAGTTGCCACTTATTTACCCCCTATTGAAGGATCTTCTTTACTAATATTAGCACTAACGGCCCCAAGTACGCCGTTTATGAACTTTGATGAGCTGTCCCCGCCGAAATTCTTCGCCAGTTCGACAGCCTCGTTGATTGCGACCTTCACCGGTATTTTATTATCAATTAAAATTTCAAATATTGCAAGTCTCAAAATATTCCGGTCGATAAAAGCGATCTGCTCGATCGGCCAGGCCGGCGCATAGCGGTGTATTTGCGCATCCAGTTTTTCTTTGTAGCGGATAACGCCGTTCACCAGTTCGCCGGCAAACTTAAAAGTCTCTTCGGAGAACCCCTGCTCTTCCCGGAGGTTTCTCATTGTTTCTTCCGGGTCGTGCTGGACCGAATCAATTTCGTAAAGTGCTTGAAGCGCAATGCTCCGGGCTTTTCTGCGTCCACCTGCCATCTATTACCCCTGTAACCAGAATACTATATACGATGTCGAGGTGTCCACTAGACCATTATATCTCAAATTCATAGTTTACCTAATGAGATGCCGCCGTCCACACTGATGACCTGGCCGGTAATGTATCTCGCTTCTTCCGAGGCGAGGAAAGCAACGGTATCCGCGATGTCGCGCGGGGTGCCCAGGTACCCCAGCGGGATGTTGGCCATTAAAGCCTGCTTACGTTCTTCCGGCAGGTCCTGCGTCATCGGCGTATCAATGAAACCCGGGGCCACGGCGTTAACCGTAATCCCGCGTGAGGCCACTTCCTTGGCGATGGTTTTGGTGAAGCCGATGATGCCCGCTTTGGCGGCCGCGTAGTTCGCCTGGCCGGCGTTCCCGATGATGCCGACCACACTGGACATGCTGATGATTCTGCCCGAGCGCTGCTTCAGCATCGGGCGCAAAACGGCCCGGGTGCACAGGAAGACGCTTTTCAGGTCGATGGCCAGGACTTTGTCCCATTCCTCGTCCGTCATCTTCATCGTCAGCTGGTCGCGCGTGATGCCGGCGTTATTCACCAGGATGTCTACTTTGCCGTAAGTTGCGATGGCGTTTTCCACCATTTTCGTGACCTCGGCGGAGGAACTGACATCTGCCATGATCGCCGTGGCCTGGCGGTTCAGGTTTTTGATTTCCGCAACAGTCTGTTCGGCCGGCGCGCTGTCGCCCACATCGTTGATGACCAGCGTGGCGCCGTTTTCGGCCAGTTTCATCGCAATCGCTTTACCGATGCCCCGCCCGCTGCCCGTCACAATGGCAACCTTTCCGGTGAAGTCCATTTTTACATCCTCGTTTCTTTATCGGCTGACTTTTTTAGTATAACATACAGCGGGATCCACTAAAAAACTCCAAATAACAAGCACTCACGGTTAGTCTCCTAGCCCTTGATGGGAGAGGGCAGGGTGAGGGTGAAATCACGGGCTCAACCATCAGACCGCCGCCAGCCCCTTCACCGCGTTCGCATCCCCGATGTTCGCCATCTCGGACTCTCTGCTGATTTTCTTGATCAGCCCTGCAAGCACTTTTCCGGGCCCGATTTCGATAAACTTGCCAACACCCTGCCCCGCCATGAATTCTACGCTGCGCTGCCATTGTACGCTGCTGCAGAGCTGTTTCAATAGTTCGTCACGGACCTGACTGCCGCTGGTGATAGGCTGGGCCGTTACGTTGGCGATAATCGGGACGATCGGGTCTTTAAAAGTAACTTTCGCTAAAATCTGGGTCATGCCTTCCACCGCCGGCTGCATCAGTGGAGAATGGAAAGCGCCGCTGACCTGCAGGGGCAGCGCCCGGGCCGCACCTTTGGCTTTCGCCATTTCTCCGGCTCTGGCAATGTTTTCCACCGCGCCGCTGATGACCAGCTGTCCCGGACTGTTGATGTTGGCAATTACGGTATTCGTCTCTTTACAGACTTCCGCCAGTATCGCCTCATCCAGCCCGATTATCGCCATCATACTGCCCGGTGTTTTCAATCCGGCTTCATACATCAGCCGCCCGCGCTCTTTCGCCAGGAAAACGGCGGTGCTGAAATCAATCACGTTGGCCGCCGCCAAAGCGGTGTATTCTCCCAGGCTGTGTCCTGCCATGAAAGACGGCGCCGGCAGGTTCTTCCCGCCCACTTCCTGTGCCGCCCGCAGGCAGGCGATGCTCACCGCCACCAGTGCCGGCTGGGCGTTGCTGGTTTTACGCAGTTCCTCTTCCGGCCCTTCGAAGAATATTTTAGATAGTGAAAACCCTACGGCTTCATCCGCCTGTTTGAACAGTGTTTTCACCGAATCGAAGCTGTCGTAAAGGTCTTTCCCCATCCCAACGGTCTGGGCGCCCTGCCCCGGAAAAACATAAGCAACTTTCTTGATATCAGACATATTACTCTCCCGTTTCAAATTTTGATTATTACGCGCTGAGAAAAGAATGAGGTTGGGACTAAGTACAAACTCCAGAAGAAGGAGTGCGATATCACTCCTTCTCGTATATCTCCCTCTCCCTTTTAGGGAGAGGATTAAAGGTGAGGGTCGTTGTGTAATAACTAGCCTTGTTTAACATGTCTACAGAATTGCTCACTCAACTTATCAATTAATCTTCCGGAAAAAAATAACACCCGATGCTGCCGGGTGCGCTGTAATCAGTAACCGCCGGGACCAGCCCGCCGGTATTATTATGCGCTATAATCCCCATCAATTATCGGGTGTTAAATGCCAAAAACCATGAAACGTTGACTCTTATGAAGCTTTCTTTGGCTTGGGAGCTTTGATTTCCAGTACTTCCCGGCCGTCGTAAGTCCCGCAGGTCTTGCAGACATGATGCGGCAGTTTGGGACTGTGGCACTGCGGGCATTCTACCGTTGCGGTCGCTTCGATGGCGAGATGTGCACGTCTTTTTCCCTGTCGTGCCTTGGCGTATTTTCGTTTAGGTAGTGGTGTCATTTTACTTTCTTCCTTTGTTTCTTAGGATTTGCAATCTTTACTTTATTACTATTTTTCAATTTTAGCAATGCCGCCCAGCGCGGGTCGGTTACTTCCTGCTTGCAATCGCAATCACCCAGGTTCAGGTCTTTGCCGCAGGTGCCGCACAAACCGGCGCAATCTTCTTTGCACAGCGGTTTCATCGGCAGCGCCGTGATAATATATTGCCGTATTGCTTCCGTTAAGTCAAGAATATGGTGCTCGTCGATGGTGAAACTGCCCGGGTCTTCCGGTTTGGGCAGCCTCGCCCCGGTGATAATGTCGATGGTCGGATAAAATTCCTCCTGGATTTTCAGGGGGATTTTCAGCACAAACGGTTTGAGGCAGCGGCTGCAGGTCATTTCCGTCTGGGTTTCCAGCCGGCCCTGCACCAGGATGCTGGTATTCGAACGCACCAGCGTCACTTCGCCGCGCACGCGGTATTCCACGCCGTTTTCCGTTAAAACGTCATCTATCGGTAAGGTCCGGATGGAACCGACCGGCGCTTTCAGTAATTGGGCAACATTTGTCTGCATCAATATTTTCTCTTTGAAACAAAAAGCGTGCCGACTGAATTCATCTTGAGGGGGAAATGAGGAGCGTTCCTGCAAAAATGATGCGGGTTTGCTTTAAAGTAACATTCTTAATTGTACGGTAAAACCGCCTCAGAGTCAAATATTTTGTTAAAGCCCGGTTTGTACGCAGCACTGAATAAATTATATAATGCTGATATGAATAATAAGATAGAGAACAAAACAATTGAGTGGTTACTGCAACCGGATAATCCAGGAGTGAGGTATCTTGCTTTACGTGATCTCGTACCCACCGATCCAAAAGAATTGGTAATCGCCGCGAAACAGGCGCATGAAAAAGGTCAGATTGCGCAAGTTCTGGCCCACATGTCGAACGAGGGATACTGGAAAAAACCGGGAGCAGGTTACAACCCAAAATACACTGGAACTGTGTGGTCGGTCATTTTGTTATCTCAACTTGGAGCCTCGGTGAAAATAGATAGCCGGATAAAGCCTGCCTGCTCTTATGTTCTGGAGCATTCTCTAACAGAAAATGGGCAATTCACAATAAACGGGCTTCCTTCGGGGACAGTGGACTGCTTACAAGGCAATCTTTGTGCGGCTCTGACCGATCTGGGTTGTGAAGACTCCCGTTTAGATAAGGCATATGAATGGATGGCAAAAACCGTTACCGGTGAAAATATTGCGCCAAATACAGATAAAAAGGCTTCAGAGCACTATTATGCCGGGAAATGCGGCCCAATCTTCGCCTGCGGCTCCAATAACAAATTGCCCTGCGCCTGGGGGGGAACAAAAGTAATGCGCGCTTTCAGCAAACTGCCGGCAAAAAAACAAACGCATTTTATCCGTAAAGCCATCAATACCGGGGTAGATTTTCTTTTCAGCACCGATCCCGCGGACGCAGATTATCCATCCGGCTATAGCGATAAACCCAGTGGAAATTGGTGGAAGTTCGGTTTTCCGGTCTTCTATATAACAGATTTGTTGCAGATTGTAGAGGCTTTAGGCGGGTTAGGTTATGGCAGCGACCCGCGGTTAGCAAAAGCGATTAAAACCATCAAAGAGAAGCGGGATGCCTCGGGAAGTTGGCTTCTTGAATATGACTATACGGGTAAAACATGGGTGAATTTTGGTGCGAAGAACCAACCTAATAAATGGGTAACTCTTAGAGCCTTACGTGCATTAAAATCATTGGATTATAGTGGCTCCGGGGTGTAAACAGATAAGCTCTTTCCAATCAGGTTAAATCAAGCATTGAATTCAGCATCTCCATAATTTGAATCAGGCATTTTAATATGATAATATTCTTGCATCACATATGAGTATCGATATCTATTATTTTTCAGGCACCGGGAATTCGTTGAGCGTCGCCAAAGATATTGCGGCGCAAACCGGCGGCAATCTTATCCCCATTGCTTCAGTGGTGGATAAAGATGTCATTAATCCGGATTCGGATGTAATCGGGATTGTGTTTCCGGTGTATTATACCGAACTGCCGGTAATTATCAAAAGATTCGCCGGCAAATTAGATAACATCGGAAACAAATATATCTTTGCTGTCTGCACCTTTGGCGGTTCAGCCGGTTATTCTCTGAAATCCTTGAAGCGGTTAATTGAAGCCAGAGGCGGGGAGCTTGCGGCCGCCTACCGTGTCCACCTGCCGCAAAACTCTTTCCCCAAATTCTTTGAAAATCACGCGATGCTGTACTCCACCTGGAACAAACAGTCCGGCATTGTTGCCCGGAATATCGGCGAGCGGAAACAGGGAGAATTTTTCAGACACGTCCTGCTGGGACCGTTTTTTATGCTGGTTGATTACTGCATGAGTAAGATGAAAGGCACGTACAAGAAATCTTTTGCAAAGTTGTCGAAGGCATCGCCTTATCTGGAGATGGATGCGTTGATTCATCTCAATGATACTAGTTTCAGTGTCAACGAAAAATGTACCGGGTGCGGCATCTGTGCCGGAGTCTGCCCGGTCAATAATATCGTCTTGACGGAAAAAAAACCGGTCTGGCAGCATCAATGCGAAAACTGCCTGGCCTGCTATAACTGGTGTCCGGTCAAAGCCATCCGGGGCGGTATTGCTGCGAAAAATTATTACTACCGCCGCCCGGGAATCAAAATCGCTGAAATGATGAACCAGCGAGTTCACCCTTCAGTTTGATTCCTACCGCCAGCATGCGTCCCAGTCCTCCATGCTGATGCTCATTGAGTTCAGCATCTGCATCGGGATTTGAATCGTGGTGTTGGTCTGGTTCTCATATTGCTTCACCGAGCGCTGCAGGATGAAGGACATCACTTTCAGGTGCTCCAGACTCATCCTAACCGTGGCCTGCCGCTCGACTTTCGGGGGCGAGCCGGGCGCCGGTAAAACCGGGTCCGAAAGCAGAAAATTCAACGTCGCGCCGTATGTGCTCGTGTTCAGCGAAAACTGGTCGGTAAAAATCGCTACCGGTTCTGTCATTTTAATGCCTCCTGAAATAACGCTGTCCTTAGTTCCCTAATCGTAAAGAATAGCATTGTCAGTGTCAAGCACACCACGATTTTAATTCATTCCCTGCTATGACGCGGAATCCATTTTTTTCTTTCTTAATCATAGCGGCGGTAACTGGATCCCGTTCCCCCATCAAGTATGAGGCGAGCTTGCAGCGGGAGTGAATAACTTGAAGGATATTCTGCTGTTAAGGTACGATTCGGGGCTTTCACCATTTCAGCTTTTAGCGATAGGCTGTCAATACTACGTTGCAAATATGAGTGGTAATCGTTTATACACATTTGCTGCGCAAAGTGTACAATGTCCCCTCACCCTGACCCTCTCCCTCAAGGGGCGAGGGAACTGAGGTTGGGGCGAGAATGCTGCCTGTTATTCGTTTCGTAAAAAACGATATTTTAAAAATTATCCGCCCATCGGTTTGAGGCTAAAACAGGGCTTTAGTTACCATAACGTTAAAATCAATTACCCTTTTTGTATCTGATTCGCTTCGTACATTTTCACTAAGGTTAAAAGTATCTTCGGTTGCGACCTGCGATAAAAATCTCAAATTAATTATTTTCTCCCCGGTCCGCGGCTATCCATTTGTAATAATTCCATTATTTCACCTATATTTTTCGGGGGAAGAGGTGAAATTCCTGAAGCCTTTTCTAAAACAGCTCTGACAACGGCTTTCATCTGAGAACGTTCGGTCCGGCTGAGATGATATTCAGCGGTAAACCGCCTGGCCATTAACCTGATGGCCTCGTTGAGGACACGACGGTTAGCGGGGGCTTTCTTGACAAAACACTGCAATTTGATGCGGAGCAAGGCAATATCCTGGCTGACGCGCTCCGTATTCGTGATTTTACAGAACTGATCTATTTCATCAGGAGTGAGAAATGAGGAATAAAAACCGTGGGTACGGCCGTTCTGATTACCCGGCTGGCCGCCGCGTTTCCTTTTTTCCGTCTTCATACCGCTAACCTCAAATTATCCGCTGAATCCGCAAGAATAAGATAACATATGAATGATTATGCAGTCAAGGAGTTTTTGTCGCTATTTTTAACGAGCTTACAGCCATCAGCAGTCAGCTTTCAGCTTTATGATATGAGTGGTGAACGATAAGAAGTTAGGGTCGGTCGGGTTCATACATCAACTAAGAAGTTGAGTATACATTGACTGCGTCAAGTACCGAAAATGGCTCTACGGCTGCGGCCTCCGGAAACCCGACGCTACAGTAAATTATTCCGCTCACCATTAGCAGACCTTAATGCAAATGAGCAAATAGTCAGGTGGATTCCTGCTTTCGCAGGAACGACAAAGTGGGGTGTCAGTGAACTGCCAGGACCTACACTAAAGCTCCGGCCTTCGTCTGAAGACTCAGGGGTGTGCTGAGTTTCGATATTTAGGTTTGTTTAAGATTTCGACATTAGGATTTCGAATTTCCTTGTTTACAAGGTACTGAGCTTTAGCGAATGTATTGTTCCTTGAATCTTGATTATTTCCCGTTTAGTCCTCTGCGTTGCGCTGCATACGCACGGATGGTATAATTTTGTCAGCTTGATTTGTGAGGCAGACCATGAAATTATCGCGTGAAGAAGTCATCCACATCGCCGCCCTCGCCCGCATGGGCCTGAGCGAAGCGGAAATCGAAAAAGCCCGGGAGCAGCTCGCCGATATCCTGGAGAACTTCGAAGTGCTCAAAGAAGTAGACACCGCGAATGTTCCCCCGACGGCGCAGTCCATCAACCTTTCCAATGTCATGCGCGACGATGTTCCCCGCGAATCGCTGGCCGTGGAGCAGGTGCTGGCCAACGCCCCCGACCGCGAAGACGATTTATTCAAACTGCGCCCGGTGCTGGAATAAGGAGACTGGAATTGACCGATAAACACCGCGATTTAACCATCCATGCCGCCCACGAATTGCTGAAAGCGAAGAAAATATCCTCCGTCGAACTGACGCAGGATTACCTGGCCCGCATCAAAGCCGTCGACCCGCAAGTGCGCGCCGTCCTTACCGTGACCGCAGAATATGCCCTCGAACAGGCCAAAAAAGCGGACGAGCGGATTGCCGCGGGCAAAGCCCAACCCTTAACCGGGGTGCCTTTCCTGATTAAGGACAACATGTCCACCAAAGGCATCAAAACAACGTGCGGTTCGAAAATGCTGGAGAATTTCGTCCCGCCCTACAACGCCACCGTGGTGGAAAAACTGCACGGCGCCGGTGCGGTGATGGTGGGCAAAGCCAACATGGATGAGTATGCCATGGGTTCCTCGACGGAAAACTCGGCGTTTTTTACCACCCATAACCCCTGGGACATGTCTCGCGTGCCCGGCGGCAGCAGCGGCGGTTCGGCGGCCGGAGTCGCCGCCAACGAAGCGGTTTTCGCCCTCGGTTCCGATACCGGCGGGAGCATCCGCCAGCCGGCCGGTTTCTGCAGCGTGACCGGGTTTAAGCCGACCTACGGCCGGGTCAGCCGCTACGGACTGGTGGCTTTCGCCAGCTCCCTCGACCAGATCGGGCCGTTAACCAAAGACGCGCTGGATTCTGCCCTGGTGATGAACGTCATCAGCGGCCACGATACCGCTGATTCTACCTCCGCGGCGGAACCGGTGCCGGATTACACCAAAGGCCTGACCAAAGACCTCAAAGGCATGAAAATCGGCATCCCGAAAGAATATTTCGTCGAGGGGATGCAGCCCGAAGTTGACGCGGTGGTTAAAGAAGCCATCAAGCAACTGGAAGCGCTGGGCGCGAAAGTGGAATGGGGTGTTTCCCTGCCGCAGACGCCGCACGCCCTGGCGGTTTACTACATCATCGCCCC